>Ga0116183_1004466_pt1 | contig 13700 bp, 9 predicted proteins | sample AD_UKC078_MetaG_FD_89753 | JGI IMG/M metagenome (GOLD analysis project Ga0116183, IMG submission 89753) | Active sludge microbial communities of municipal wastewater-treating anaerobic digesters from USA - AD_UKC078_MetaG | ecosystem: Engineered > Bioreactor > Anaerobic > Digestate | place: USA... | reverse complement strand
TGCTCCAATATAGGCGGAAATTGACCCTCCGCCGGGTGCAGGCGATTCTTTGGATGTTTCGTTGGCAAATTCAACGCAAGATAAATCAACTAATTTTTCTTCTTTTTGTTCTTCTTCCAATAAATATTCAATGATTTTTTCTTTATAATTAAAAGGTTTTAAATCATCTAATCCCATTGATTTAATAGCTATTTTTATAATTTCTTCATCCGGAATTCCTAATGAGCGTTTTTGTTTTTCCAAATAATATTTTCCGGCATTAATTAGTACTTTTTTAGGAACTAAACCGACAATTTCGCATCCGGTAACACGTATTCCTCTGTTGTGTGCACAACGGCAGACTTCGTCAAAAGCGATATGCAGAGGTGTAATGGATAAATTATTTAAATTCATTGACACTTGAGCTATGCCGTATTCTTTTATATACCATCCTATTGCTTTGGTGGCTTTTAACGTTCCCGGAATCATAATGGGATTTCCATCGGCATCTTTTTTAATTTTTCCTACAATACTGTTTCCTTCTCTTGAAGGTCTTCCTTTTTCTCTAACATCAAATGCAATAGCATTGGCACGACGTGTAGAAGTTGTATTTAAATTATAGTTGACTGCCACTAAAAAGTCTCTTGCTCCAATAGCTGTAGCTCCTGATTTTGCAACGCTTTCGTTAAACACTGTAGGTCCAAAATTGGGCTGTGATTCTTTATTGCTTAATCTGTCTTTTAACTCTTCGTATTCTCCTTTACGACAGTTGGCTAAACTACGATATTCTTCTTTATAAGCTGCTTGTTCATAGCAATATACCGGAATATTTAATTCTTTTCCAACTCGTTCCGATAGTTTTCGGGCATATACGACAGTTTCTTCCATTGTTATATTTGATACGGGAACCAAAGGACATACATCAGTAGCACCGAAACGCGGATGATCGCCTTTATGTACACGCATATCTATTAATTCTTGAGCTTTTTTTATACATTGAAAAGCTGCTTCGCAAACTTCATCAGGAGTTCCGACAAAAGTTACAACTGTACGATTAGTTGTAAATCCGGGATCTACATCTAACAATTTTACCCCTTTAATCTTCTCTATTTCAGCAGTTATTTGCTGAATAATTTCCATGTTACGACCTTCACTAAAATTAGGAACGCATTCAATAATTTTCTTCATTTTGTTCTATAATATTTATTAAGTGTTATTTAAAATAAAAAACTTCCAATTAAAAAGATAGCTACAAAAATATAATAAATTTCAATGCCTATATCGATTAATATTATAATGATTAATTAAGTTGTTTAAAATCATTTTATTGTATAAAATAAAATATTTTTTAATTAAAAGTTATCAACAATCTTTGATTAGAAGAATTAAAAATTGTATTTTTGAAAACAAAAATTGTAATATACTTTATTCTTTAAATCAAATCAATATGCTAAAATTTACGCATTTGCATGTTCACTCTTCTTATTCTATTTTAGATGGAATGTCCCCAATATCAGACCTTGTAGACAAATGTATTGCTTCCGGAATGTCTTCGGTAGCTTTGACCGATCATGGGAATATGTTTGGAGTAAAAGATTTTTTTGATTATGTAAGTAGAACAAATAAGAAGACAAAAGAAGAAATTGCTGAAATAGAAGATAAAATAAAATCACTGACGGATACGGTAGGGCAAGAAAATGAAATTACCGAACTTAAAGCATTGATTGAAAAAAAAGAACAACAAAAATTTAAACCTATTATAGGATGTGAAGTTTATGTTGCTCGTGAGACGAAATCGAATCCGAAAGGAAGTCGTTTTGTGAAAGAAATGCGTGAAAATTATAGCGGACACCATCTTGTGTTATTGGCTAAAAATAAAATAGGCTATACGAATTTATGCAAATTAGTGTCTTTGGGATGGATAGAAGGAGAATATTATCATCCGCGTATTGATAAAGAAATATTAAAAAAATATAAAGAAGGATTAATTGTTACTTCGGCATGTTTGGCTGGCGAAATTCATAGAAAAATTGAAGCCAACAATTACGAAGAAGCAAAAAAATCGGTCGAATGGTTTAAAGAAGTTTTCGGCGATGATTATTATTTGGAATTACAAAGACATAAAACGGATAAAAAAAATGCAGATACAAATGTTTATCAACAACAAGAACATCAAAATAAAATTTTAATTCAATTAGCGAGAGAAACTCAAACGAAATTAGTTGCAACTAATGATGTTCACTTTGTTGAAGAAGAGCATGCGGAAGCTCACGAGCATTTAATCTGTTTGAATACAGGGAGAAAAATTGATGACACAGATCGTCTTCGTTATACAAAACAAGAATGGTTGAAAACACCGGAAGAAATGTATGAAATCTTTTCCGATATTCCGGAAGCATTAGAAAACACTCAAGAAATAGCTAACAAAGTTGAATTTTATAGCATTAATCATGAGGTGGTAATGCCCGAATTTGATATACCGAAAGAATTTGGGACTGTGGATTCATATCGCCAAAAATATAGCGAAGAAGATATTATTAATGCATTCTCATCCAATGAGCCGGGTAGAATACGAATAGAAAAATTAGGAGGATTCGATAAGGCATATCGTATTAAATTGGAAGCTGACTATTTAAGAGAATTGACGATGAAGGGAGCAGAAATGAGGTATGGAACCCCTTTATCGGAAGAAGTTATCGAACGAATAAATTACGAATTGGATGTTATTCGCAATATGGGTTATCCCGGCTATTTTTTAATAGTACAGGATTTGATTCGGGCTGCTATTAATATGAATGTATCGGTAGGACCGGGAAGAGGATCGGCAGCAGGTTCGGTTGTGTCTTATTGTTTGCAAATTACAAATATAGACCCTATTCATTATAATTTACTTTTTGAACGATTTTTAAATCCCGATCGTATATCCCTTCCTGATATTGATATTGATTTTGACGACGAAGGAAGAAAAAAAGTATTAGAGTGGGTAATAAATAAGTATGGGCAAGAAAGAGTTGCTTATATTATTACTTATGGGACAATGGCTGCTAAATCAAGTATAAGAGATGTTGCTCGTGTTAGAAATATTCCTCTTGAGGTTGCAAATAAATTAGCAAAATACATCCCTGATAGTTTTCCAGCAGATAAACAAACAGGAAAAGCACCTAAAGTTACTCTTAAAAATTGCATAGAATTGGTTCCTGAATTAAAAGAAATTATGAATTCTAATGATAAAGAATTGATAAATACTTTAAAATATGCAATGGAACTCGAAGGAACTGTTAGGCAGACCGGAGTGCACGCATGCGGTATCATTGTAGGAGCCGACACATTGACGAATTACATTCCTTTATGTACTCAGAAAGATAAAGATTCTAATCAAAAATTACTTGTTACTCAATATGAAGGAGCGTCGATGGAAGATGTTGGCTTGGTAAAAGTAGATTTTTTAGGATTAAAAACCTTATCTATTATTGATGAAACTCTTCGGAATATTCAACAATCGAAAAAAATCAATCTCAATATTGAAGATATTTCTCTTGAAGATAAAGATACGTATCAATTATTTAGTGAAGGGAATACCATTGGAATTTTTCAATTTGAATCTATTAATATGCGAAAATTTTTACGCAAATTAAAACCTTCTAAATTCGGAGATTTAATAGCAATGAATGCTCTTTATCGTCCGGGACCTATGGATTATATAGATTTATTTATTGACCGCAAACAGGGAAAAGAAAAAATAGAATATATTATTCCCGAAATGGAAAATCGTCTAAAAGAGACGTATGGAGTTACTGTTTATCAGGAGCAAGTGATGCTTTTAAGTAGAGATATTGCAGATTTTACCCGTGGAGAATCGGACGAATTGCGTAAAGCAATGGGAAAGAAAAAGAAAGATGTCATGGATAAAATGAAAGATAAATTTATGACAAGAGGACAAGCTAAAGGACATGATATAAAAATATTGGAAAAAATCTGGAATGATTGGGAGGCTTTTGCCCAATATGCATTTAACAAATCGCACTCTACTTGTTATGCATTTATAGCTTTTCAAACAGCCTATTTAAAAGCACATTATCCTGCTGAATTTATGGCAGCGAACTTAACTCATAATATCAGCAATATTTCTGAAATTTCTAAATTAATAGATGAATGTCAACGATTGGGAAGTAAAGTTCTTGGTCCTAATATTAATGAATCGGGTTTGCATTTCAATGTGAATGCTAAAGGCGAAATTCCGTTCGGATTAGCAGCATTGAAAGGAGTTGGAGAAGTGGCTGCTGCCGCAATTATTGATGAACGAAATAAAAACGGAGAATTTACTTCTGTTTTGGATTTCTTTAAAAGAATTAATTTGCGGTCTTGCAACAAGCGATGTATTGAATCTTTAGCAAAAGCTGGAGCATTTGATTCATTTGGAGATATTCATAGAGCACAATTTTTTGCAGAATCGGAAAATACTTCATTTATCGAAAAACTTATTCGTTATGGTTCTAATTATCAATCAAAATTAAATTCGACTCAAATATCATTGTTTGACGATGAGACTTTGTCAAGTGATGATAACGATATTTTAGAATTTCCGACTTGTGAACCATGGTCGGATTTTGAACAGCTTCATTACGAGAAAGATGTGTGTGGATTTTATATATCAGGACATCCTTTAGATAAATACAAATTAGAAATAGATAGTTTTTGTAATTATGATATAACTACATTACAACAAGAAGGAACATTAAAAAAATTAGGGAAACAAAGTCAAAGTTTTACTATTGCCGGTATCATTACAGGCACTTTTGTCGGTGATACGTATAAAGGAGAAAAATTCGGACGTATTACCATTGAAGATTATGAAAATAAATTAACTCTTTCATTGTTTGGAGAGAATTACTTAAAATTACAACATTTCTTTCAGCAAAACATATTTGTGTTTTTGGAGCTTAAAAGTGAATTACGTAAAGGAAGAAAAGGGGAATTTGATGAAGATTTTGAACTCAGAGTAATAAATATCCATCCTTTGGCTAATATTTTAGATACTTATACTAAAACCATCAACCTTTTAATTAATTTAGAAGACATTGACAATAATATGATTGATGCTCTTTATCATTGTATTAATAAAAGCAAAGGAAATGTTCCCGTTCATTTTAAAGTATTTGATTTAAAAAACAACTTAGATGTGCAATTAGTTGGTACACATAAAGTTAATCCTGTCGATTTTTCTATTAATGTAAAAAATATTCCAAAAGTTGGCGTAAAACTTACAAGGTAGGAATTAGGATTAAAAATGATTAATTACAACGAGACTTATCTTGTATATAAGTCCATATATTTATTTCACCTAAAGTATCATTAAAAAAACGATATTCTAAATAACTATATGTTTCGTCGCTACATATAGTTAGTTTGCAATGATATTTTCTTTGCCATTTTCGTTTCCAATTAAAAAAACCTTTTGTTAAATAAGCATGAATAAAAGGATGGGTGATAAGAGTTAGTTTTTTTTCTTGTTGTTTTTCGACTAAAAATTGGATATATGCTTCTATTTCATCGATATAAAAAAGATGAGATGTTTTTATTTTTCCTGAGCCTTGACAGGTGGGGCATTTGTCTTTTGGTTCAATATCTGCAGAAGGACGCACTCTTTCTCTTGTGATATGAACCAATCCAAATTTATTGGGAGGCAATATGGTGTGACATGCTCTGTCTTTTTTCATTTCTTCTTTCAATCTTTTATGCAATATTTTTTGATTTTCAGAAGAACGCATATCAATAAAGTCAATGATAATAATTCCCCCAATATCGCGTAGCCTTAATTGACGTGCAATTTCTGTTGCAGCTTCGAGATTTACAGCTAAAATATTTTCTTCTTGTGATTTAAAGGCGTTTATTCTATGACCGCTATTCACATCTATTACATTCAGGGCTTCTGTGTGTTCGATAACTAAATAAATCCCACTTTTGATTGCTACAATTTTACCAAAACCTGTTCTTATTTGTTTATCAATTCCGTAATGCTCAAAAAGGGGAGTTGATTTTTGATATAATTTTATAATATCAATACGTTCCGGAGCAATTACTTTCATAAATTCACGAACTTCTTTAAAAGTATCGACATCATTAATATGAATAGCGTCAAAAGTGTCGTTAAGTAAATCTCGGATAAAGGAACCGATACGATTTAATTCACTTGCAACTTTTTTAGGAAATTTTATTCCATTAATATTTTGAATAATTTGATTCCATCTTTCTGATAGATTTTTAAAATCGGCATAAATATCTTCTTCTTTTCTATTTTCAGCAATAGTACGAATAATAATTCCTACATTTTTGGGCTGATATTTTGCAATAATTTTTTTTAAGCGATCTCGTTCAGCTTCATTTTTAATTTTTTGAGAAACCGATAGCTGATTTGAAAAAGGAATAAATACTAAAAATCGTCCTGCTAAAGAAATATCGCCCGATACCCTAGGTCCTTTGGTGGAAATAGGTTCTTTTATTATTTGAACTAAAATCAGTTGATTAACAGTTAAAATATCTTTTATATTGCCTTTTTTAGCAATGTGTTCTTCTTCTTTAATTGATTCAATTGATAGATAGTTAGGGTTATTTTGTAAGCGGTTTTTTACAAATTTATTAATTGTTTTAACTTTAACCCCTAAATCTAAATAATGCAAAAAAGCATCTTTTTGATGCCCAATATCTATAAATGCCGCATTTAATCCATGTAATATTTTTTTTACTCTTCCTACGTAAATATTCCCTACGGTAAATTCATTTCCACTAAATTCTCTATGAAACTCTACAAGATTTCCATCCTCTTGAAGTGCAATCTCTACATTTGTATTTGTAGTATTTACAAATAACTCTTTGTGAGTTTCTTTATCTATCATTGAAAAAGTAAATTTATTGTTCTTGACAATATAAGAAAAATTAAACTACATATAATCTATATGTAGTTTAATTTTTGATAGGAATTATTTCACAAAAGATTATTTCTTTTTATGTCTATTTTTTCTTAGACGTTTTTTTCTTTTGTGAGTAGCCATTTTATGTCTCTTTCTTTTCTTTCCGCTTGGCATACTTTTTTTACTCTTTTATTATTTTACTTTTACTTTTGCCTTAATCGTATTGGTGAAAGATTTAGAAGGTTTGAAAGCAGGGATGTTATGAGCTGGAATAATGATAGTGGTATTTTTAGAAATATTTCTACCAGTTTTTTGAGCTCTTTCTTTTATTACAAAGCTACCAAATCCTCTTAGGTATACATTTTCTTTTCTTAATAAAGAGTTTTTTATAGTTGACATAAAAGTTTCAACTACATCTTGTACGGCTACTTTTTCAATGCCTGTTTTGTTAGCTATTTCAGCTACTACTTCTGCTTTTGTCATATTACAATTGTTTTTAGTGATGAATTATTAATATTTATTTTCTTATTGGCAAAGATAAAATTATTTTAAATATAATGAATGTGTTTTTTATATTTTTTTTCAAAAAACATGTATTTGTCTGATTGTTAGACTAATAAATTTAATATTTTTTTTGTTTAAAATAATATTCAAAATTTAATGTTTTTGTAATTTGCTTGTTTTCAATTAGTTTGTAAATTATGTTTAAAATGAGATAATTATCAATTTTGCAAAAAAAATCTTTAATTATGCAGGATTTTGATAAAAAATACTTATAGATAGCAATATTTTGTATTAAAATAATTATAGTTAATAATTTATGTATACCTTTTAATTGAATAAACGTTTTGTTTTTGAATTTTAAAAAAAAGATATTTATTGTTTTGACTTTTCTTTTTCAAAAGAGGCAACAAATGCTGAAAGTGGTTTGTAGTAAAATAAAATTAAAACAAATAATCCGACAGTAATACTTGCATCGGCAATATTGAAAATTGCAGGAAAGAAATTAAAATTTCCTATTGTAAAAAGATCGAGTTGTAGCATATCTACTACTTTGCCTTGCATAAAAGGGGCATATCCTCCTGAGGCAGGGAAAATATCGGCAGGAGGCGGATAGTAAGTACTCAATGAAAATATTTTACCATAAAAGACGCAATCAATAATATTTCCTATTGCTCCTGCACATATAACGGATATACTTATTAATAATCCCGTCGAAACATACGATTTTATCATTTTATAAATAATCCATATAATGGCTCCTGAAGCGAGGATGCGAAACAAGGTTAATAGAAGTTTCCCTGTATAGCCTCCAAAAAAGACAATTCCAAATGCCATTCCTTCGTTTTCAACGAAGTGGAGTTTAAACCAATTGCCCAATAGAGGAATTTGTTCACCTAAAACCATATTAGTTTTGACCCAAATTTTAAGAATTTGGTCAATAATTAATATAACTAATATAACACTTATTGAAATAAATGATTTTTTTTTCACTTTGTGTTTTTTTTCTCATTTATTTTAGCGTCATATGATAAAGTTGCATGAGGGACAACTTTTAAACGTTCTTTAGGAATTAATTCTCCCGTTTCACGACAAACACCATACGTCTTGTTTTCGATACGAATTAAAGCTGCTTCTAAGTTTTTAATATATTTTTCAAGACGAGAAGCGAGCCTGCCTGTTTCTTCTTTGAATAAAGTTTGCTGTCCTTCTTCTAAAATTTTGAATGTAGGAGAAGTATCTGCAATGTCATTTCCTGAAGTACCACTTAGAGCGTCTACATACATTTTCATATCTTGTTTAGCTTGTTTCAGTTTTTCAAGAATTATTTCTTTAAATTCTTGCAAATCTTCATCTGAATATCGTAAAAATTCTTTTTCCTCACTCATTGTAACCTCCTATCTTATAAGTATTAATATTAAAAAAATAATTTTATCAAAATTATTTTTACTTTTCAACAAAAATACAATTAATATTAATAGTAAAAGAGATTTTATTTTATTTTTTTTTTATAATATCTAAAATAGTATAATTAAATAAAAACATATTAGAATTTATACTAATTTTGTAGACGAATGTAGAAAAATTAAATTGATAATATTATGAGAAAAATAGAGAAAATTTTCAGCGGTAAAACATTAGCTATTTTATCCGGAGGAGGAGATACTCCTGCCATTAATTCAAGTATAAAAAACATTAGAGATAGAGCTCTTTTGCTTGGTTTTAAAGTATATGGTATCCGAACAGGCTGGAAAGGCTTGTTGGGAGATGGCGATATAGTAGATTTAACGAATCAATTTTATAATGGTTTGTATGGAGGAACGGCTTTGCTTTCGAGTCGAACCAATCCTTTTCCTACTAAAAATAATCCGACATCTCGTGTTCCTCAAATTTTAGAAAATTTGAAAAAATACAAAATAGACGTTCTTGTAACAATAGGAGGAGATGATACCAACGGAGCTGCCAAACGCTTGTATGAACAGGAAAAAATACCGGTTATAGGATTTCCTAAAACAATAGATAATGATTTGAGAACCAGAACATTTCATTCTTATGGAAAAGAAAGTATAGAAGCAGTTTTATGTCCCGGCTTTCCTACAGGAGCATTGCGTGTAAGTGAAATGGTAAGACATTTACGTTCAACCAATGAGTCGCATCAACGTATTATGGTAGTTGAAGTAATGGGGCGCGATGCCGGTTGGTTGACAGGTAGTGCTTTGTTTGGCGGAGCCGAATTGTTGTTAGTGCCTGAATGTCAAATGACAAAAGAAAAAAAAGAACGGTTTTTCGAAGTAGTCAAAGAAAGATACAGTGAAAAGAAAAATTTAATTATAGCTGTTTCGGAAGGGATAAGATGGTGGGATGATGAAACAAGTCAGTTAAGTATGGTGCATGCAAGTTCTGAAACAGATGAATATGGACATAAACGTTTTGGAGGTGTGAGCGGAGTTGTAGCTTCCGAGATATCCAATAAATTAGGGATTTCGGCTCGATCTCAAATTTCAGGTTATTATCCTCGTTCGGGCTATTGTAGTCAATATGATGCAAAACTCACGGCTGCATTAGCCGATAAAGTGCTTGATTTATTATTGCGTGAAGATTACGGTAAAATGCCCGTAATGAATAAAATTGTAAAAGAAGACGGATTAGAAGAGTATAATACTACTGCTATTGATATGGGACATATTGGAAATCAACCATTGCAAAATATTTATTACGATTCGGAAAACTTTACTTTTACCAATGCTTATATTGATTTTCTTAAAAATATTTTAGGCGAACCTTATGTTCCTTCTTTCGGCTATAATTTTAAAAAGGTTGTTCCTAAATAGATTTGGCGTTATTTTTGCAATAGTTTTTAATATTTAAAAAATATTTCTTATGAAACAAATACGTTTTATTTTTATCAGCTTGTTAATCATTTGCTTAGGGAATGTGTTGGCTCAAGAGACCAAAGAGCCGCCCAAATCGTATTTTAGTTTATCCCAATCCTTAGTTGATTTCGGAAGTGTTAATCTTGGTGCTACAAAAACTATTAATGTAACTTTCACCAATACGGGAAAAAAGCCGCTTATTATCTTTAATGTTTACACCAATTGCGGGTGTACGGAAGTAGATTTTCCTAAAGAGCCTTTTGCACCCGGGAAATCGGGAACCTTAAAGATTTCCTACAGTGCAACCGAAGGGGAAGGAGTTTTTAGTAAAACCATTACTGTCAATACCAATGCTAAAAATAAGAAAGAAAATCTTAAGATAGAAGGTATTGTAGTTCCTAAATAAGTAAAAACAATAAAAAAAACAGGGGTTCCCGTTAGAGAACCCCTGAAAACTATGAAAAAAAACTACTACTTCTTTGATTTATCAAAATGTGATTTGTATTTGTTTAAATATTTATCTACGCGTCCTGCCGTATCTACTAGTTTCATTTTACCGGTAAAGAAAGGATGCGAAGTATTCGATATTTCTAATTTAACTAAAGGGTATTCTTTCCCATCTTCCCAAACAATGGTATCTTTTGTTTTTACAGTCGATTTGCTTAAAAAGGCAATGTCGTTTGACATGTCTTTAAAAACAACAAATCTATAATCTTTTGGGTGTATATCCGCTTTCATTTTCTCTCAATATGTTATAATTATATACTCAATAAAAACTTTGCAAAAATATAATTTTTTTTAATACCTTTTGCAGGATTTGGTTAAAAACTTTAAAAAAATTATTTTTGGGTGGACAATGGGATTCGAACCCACGACCTTCGGAACCACAATCCGACGTTCTAACCAGCTGAACTATGTCCACCATTGAATTTTGAAATGCAAAAGTATAATTTTTTTACATATAAAATAGAATCTTTACCGATTTAAAAATTTAATTAAAAAAATACGGATAAAAATCTAAAAATCAAAGGAATAAAAAACAGAAATAAGGAATTTTCTTGTCTTAAACTTGGATTTTCAATTTATAATTATTCCATTTTTAACACATAAAATGGAATAAAACAAACTTTTTATCGCATTTTATTGATACAATATATTAATAAAAACGAATTATAAACGAAACAATAAAAGGAAAAATATTTAGTTATTCAATAATAATTTAATTGTTAAAATTACACTATGAATCTAAAAAAAATTGCATTTTTTTTCTTTTCTTTCTTTTTTCTTACGTTATCGGCACAAAATCCAATAGCTGTCGGAGAATGGAGAACGCATTTTAATTATACAAATGGGAAAAAAACTGCCATTTTGGATGAAATTGTTTTTTTGGCAACAAGCAATTCTCTTTTTTATACAAATATTAATGATAATACAATACATCGATTAGGAGTATTAGAAGGGTTAAATGATATTGGGATTCAAACGATAGAAGCAAGTCAATCAACAAAAACATTGGTAATATGTTATTTGAATTCCAATATTGATTTGTATTATAATGAAATGATTTTCAATGTTCCTGATATTGCAAAAAAGCAAATCAACGGCGATAAATCCATATATAATATTCATTGTGAAGATAAATATGCTTATTTGGCTTGCGGTTTTGGAATTGTGGTCCTTGATTTAAAAAAGAGAATTATTCTCGACACTTGGTTTTTTTCTAAAGAAGGACAAACTATTGCTGTAAACGATATTGCTATTTGCAATGATACGATTTATGCGGCGACGAATAAAGGAATTTATTACAATCAATTAAAAAGTACGACAATTGCCCAATTTTCTTCATGGAAAGAAGAAATAGATTCATCTGTAAATAATAAAAAAGTAACTTTTATTGAGAGTTATAATAATAAAATATATGCTGTTATAGACGAACCTTTATATGCATTCGATACTTTGTATAACGAAGATAGTTCTGATTATAAAATAGATTCGACAATATTACAAACAGTTAGTTTTGTTTATTCTACACAAAACAACAAGTGGGCGATAGATAGTGTTTTTGGGTTTGAAGAGATTAAAAATATAAGAAATGTTAATAATTATCTGATTATTACAAGAGGGTGGGGTGCCAATGCTTATAAAAGTAATAATAACAAATTGGAATTAAGCAACTCATTTTCATCTCTGTTTACTTCAGATGCTATTTGTAATCAAAGGGGATATATTTACATTGCTGATCAGCACGAAGGTTTGGTTTGTCAAACTTCTGAAGGAACTGTAAGGTATTTTTTACCCGGACCGGCTACAGACAATGTATGGGCGATTAATGTTGCACAATCTGTTTTAGCCGGTGTTCCGGGTTCTCATGATGATTGGGTGCCTTCATGGCACCGAACAAGTGTAAGTATTTTTGAAAAAGAAAGATGGAATAATCTTTTGTGTTATGAATCGCCTCTTGATCCATATTATATCTACGATGCTTTGGATATTTTAATCAATCCTAATAATACGGAGGAAATATTTATCGCATCTTATATATCAGGATTAGTACATATTAAAGATAGAAAAACGATACAAATTTATAATGACAAAAACTCCCCTTTGGAGAACTTTGCCGGTAGAGTACAAGTCAATTCGCTTGCGTTCGATAAAGATTTTAACTTGTGGATGCTCAATTCGAAAGCGACTAATCCGTTATTAGTTCGTATGAAAGATGGAACATGGAAATCGTTTAATATTTATTTAACGGGTGGAGATATCGTTGGAAAAATATTTATCGATAGTCGTGGTTGGATATGGATGACCGGCAATAGAGAAACTTCTTTATTGATTTACAATCCTAATGGAACACCTTTAAACACGGCAGATGACCGGCTTGTAAAATTAAATACGGCTTTATCCGAAACCGAAGGTGCTTTTGATTATATTTACTCTATCACGGAAGATAAAGACGGAAAAATATGGATAGGAACCAATAAAGGAGTGAAAGTATACCATAATCCTTCTAATTTATTAAAAAATCCGACAACACCTCCTCAAGCAGTATACATAAGTGAAATTCTGGGAGATGGTGGCGATACCATTCCTCAATTATTATTAAATCAAGAAGCAATAAAGTGTATAAAAGTAGATGGAGGAAATCGTAAGTGGATAGGAACCGGTAATGCAGGAGTTTTTCTTGAATCGGAAGATGGAAAAGAAGAATTATTGCATTTTACGGTCGAAAATAGTCCGTTGTTGTCTAATTCTATTTCAGATATTGATATTGACGGAAAAACAGGAGAAGTTTTTATTGCTACGGACAGAGGATTGGTCTCTTTTCGTTATACGGCTACCGACGGGAATGAAAATTATGATGAAATTAAAATTTTCCCTAATCCGGTAAGAGAAGACTTTTCAGGATATATCTCAATAACAGGCTTAAAAGAAAATTCCG
>Ga0116183_1004453_pt1 | contig 13715 bp, 13 predicted proteins | sample AD_UKC078_MetaG_FD_89753 | JGI IMG/M metagenome (GOLD analysis project Ga0116183, IMG submission 89753) | Active sludge microbial communities of municipal wastewater-treating anaerobic digesters from USA - AD_UKC078_MetaG | ecosystem: Engineered > Bioreactor > Anaerobic > Digestate | place: USA... | reverse complement strand
CGGGCAGACACACGCCGCCGGTGCCGGTGATGCCGATCGAACCCTGAGACTGCGACCAGCACACACCGGTGACGGGATCGGCGATGGTGCCGGCCGGGCAGGGGGCGGCGAAGGCAGACGGCGCGGTGACGATCGGTGCCGACAACAGCCCCCCGCCCAAGACCGCTACCGCGAGAAGCCGAGAAGCCGTGGATCGGATTGTCATGTGGTTCTCCGTACTCAGTCGGTGTGGACGGGTCAGGACGGGAGGGCGATCTTGGTCTGCGCCCTGATCACTGTGGCCGCGTCGATGACGACCTGCTCCTGCCCGCCCGGCGCCTCGCCGTTCAGTTGGAGGACGAACAGTGCGTCCTTGCCGGGGATGACGATGGTCTCCTGACCGACCGACCGGGACTCGCCCTGCCACACATAGGTGCCGACGTAATTGACGGAGTCAAACCCACTCAGCTTGTCCCGCTGCGGAGGTCCTTCCACCGGCTTGAAGCCGGGCAGTTCGTTGAGTTGCCCGGGTGCGAGTTCGAGGATCTTCTCCGGATCCACCACGCCGGTCAGTTTGGAGGCGATGGCATACATGAACGGCGGATTCTCGGGGTCCTGCGCCTTGTCGAAGACGATGGCTCCGTACGCCCAGTCCGGGGTGCGGTCGCCGGCGGGTACCCAGCCGGGCGGCAACGGGAAGTCGATCTGCGGGGTCCCCGGGTCGCCTGGCTTGAACGGCACCTCGGCGATCTTGTTGTCGACGATGTACTTGTTCAGGTTGGCGCCCGCCGTGGGCTCTTCAAAGCCCTCGCCCTGTTCCTTCTGATGTGCTGGCGCCGGGGAACCGGTCCACACGGTCGGCGTCGTTCCCGGCGTCGTCGAGGCCTGCTCATTCGGGGTGCAGCCCGCGAGTGCGACAGTCACCGAAAGTGCGGCGGCCGCAGCCGTCGTGGTCTTCATGATCGCCACCGCTGTTCTCCTTCGTTCGCATGCTCCCCGCCAGAACCTAGCAGCTGACATGACGGAGCGCGTGGACTCGTGCAGTGGGCGGAGAATTCCGGAGAGCGGACCGGCACCGGCTAGCGCGGCGGGACCGACACCGTGTGCGCGGCCTCCATCAGCATCCAGCCCGAAATCTGAACGGACAGATCGCGTTCGGCGACTTCCGAGGCGTGGACCGCACCACCGGCGAACCGTGCGGTCTGCCCGCCGACGGTCGGCAGCTCGGCGGGCCGGTCCCAGAAGCTACCGAACAGCGGCAGCCCGTCGACGACGCAGCGGTTCTCCCACGCGGCCGCCGCCGAGGCGAGCACGATCCGGCGGGCCGCCGCTCGCGCGTCGGGCTCACCGGGCAGCTGATGGGCGGCCAGCGCCAGATAACGAGCGGTGATTCCGGCGAACAGTCCGCCGTCGCCCCCGCCGCCGCCCCGCAGCACCCCGCCGGGTGCCATATGTTCGGCGATCGCCGCGATCAACCTGCCGGCCCGGCGGGCATGCCGGGGCTCGCCGGTGCGCGCCGCCAGCTCGGCCTCCAGCCCGACCACCACACCCTGGCAGTAGGTGTACTGCGCCCGCACCAGGGAACCGTCCCGGATGCCGTCGAATACCAAGTGTGTTTCCGGGTCGATCAGGGTGCCGTCGAGCCAGTCGGCCATCGCCTGGGCGCGGGGCAGGTGTTCTCCGTAGCGCGCCAGAAAGATCCCGGCCGGACCGTTTGCCGGGGCGTTGAAGAACCGGTCCTGCTTGCGCCACGGAATCCCGCCGCCCGATTCGGGCATCCAGGATCCGACCAGCTGATGGCACAAGCCGGCCAGCGCCCGGGTCCGGCGGACCCCGGCCAGCCGTCCGGCCCGCTCGAGGGCGAGCGCCAGCCAGGCCATGTCGTCGTAGTAGCTGTTGGTCCAGCGACCGAGGTTGCGGGCATGGTGGCCGCGGACCTGCCGGCGAATGCGGACCAGCCGACCCGGTCGCGGGTCGCGCAGTTGAGCATCGACGAGGGTGTCCAGCAGATGCGCCTGCCACCAGTAATGCCAGGACCCGAAGGCCCGGTCCCGTGCCGTGGACGGCCAGCCGACCACTCCGAGCTGGGTTCCGGGCAGGTGCCAGAGCCTCCGGAGGTGACGCCGGGTGACCGCCGTTTCGGCATCCGCGGCACGCTCGCCCCAGTGCGGCTCCATACCTGCCAATCCTGCCCTACCAGGCCTTCGACAGGTCGGCCCATCGGGATATCCAGGCGTGCATGGCGATTCCGGCGGCGACCGCGGCGTTGATGCTGCGGGTCGACCCGAACTGGGCGATCGACACCGTCACCTCGGCGCCGACGCGGGCGGCGTCGGAGATTCCCGGACCCTCCTGCCCGAACACCAGCAGGCAGTCGCGGGGCAGCACGGTGTGTTCCAGTCGCACCGCCCCGGGAACGTTGTCGACGGCGACCACGGTCAGACCCGCACCGGCGGCGAAGGTGAGCAGTTCGGCGGTGCTGTCGTGGTGAGCCAGCCGCTGGTAGCGGTCGGTCACCATGGCGCCGCGCCGGTTCCAGCGCCGACGGCCCACGATGTGCACGGTGTCGACGGCGAAGGCGTTGGCGGTGCGCACCACCGCGCCGATGTTGGCGTCGTTGCCGAAGTTCTCGATCGCGACGTGCAGTGGGTGCCGACGGGTGTCGATATCGGCGATGATGGCGTCCCGGGTCCAGTACCGGTAGGCGTCGACGACGTTGCGGCTGTCACCCTCAGCCAGCAGCTCGGGGTCGTAGCGCGGGTCCTCCGGAACCGCGCCGCGATGAGTCTGGTGCCATGGACCCACACCGGGGGTGCCGATGGACCACTCGGTGGGTCCTGGTTCGGACCCGGCCCCGGCCTCGATCACCCGTCGGCGAGGCCGAGATCGGCCAGGCCGAGCACGCTGCGGTAGGGCACGCCCTCCGCTTCGATCGCTTCCGCCGCACCGGTGTCCCGGTCCACGACGGTGACCACGCCGACGACGATTCCGCCCGCGTCGCGGACTGAGCGCACCGCGGTCAGCGCCGAACCGCCAGTCGTACTGGTGTCCTCAACGACCAGCACCCGCTGGCCGGCGACCTCGGCTCCTTCGATAAGTCGTTGCATCCCATGGGTTTTCACCGCCTTACGAACGACGAATGCGTCGATCGGACGCCCCGGGGCGTGCATCACCGCGCAGGCGACCGGATCGGCCCCCATGGTCAAGCCGCCCACCGCGGCGTAGTCCCAGTCTTCGGTGAGACTGCGCACCAGGCGGCCGATCAGCGGCGCCGCCCGGTGGTGCAGAGTGGCCCGACGCAGGTCGACGTAGTAGTCGGCCTCCTTACCGGAGGACAGCGTGACCCGCCCGAAAACCACCGACAGGTCGCGCACGAGACCGGCGAGTTCGGCCCGTTCGAGTTCAGGTGCGGTCACGTCCCCGTCCCAGTTGTTTGGTGGCCGCGCGGACCAGTCCGCGCGGGATGAACCGTCCGGCCGTGGTCAGCACCTTGTACTGCACCCCCGGAATGCTGATCACCCGGCCCTTGGCGATGTCGGCGAGGCTTTCACCGACCACGTCATCGACGGTCAGCCACATCAGGCCCGGAATCGACGCCATGTCGATGCCGGCGCGCTGGTGGAATTCGGTGCGCACGAAGCCCGGACAGACAGCATGCACCCCCACCCCGGTGCCACCGAGTCCGTTGGCCAGGCCCTCGCTGAAGGAGATCACCCAGGCCTTCGACGCCGAGTAGGTCGAACCGCGCCCAGACAGCAACCCGGCCACACTCGCGATGTTGATGACGGTGCCGCGGCCGCCGGCCAGCATCGGCGGCAGCGCGGCGCGGGTGAGATGCATGACGGCGGTGACGTTGACGTCCAGTTGGCGCTGCAGCACGGCGGGGTCGGTGGCCCAGAATTCCCCGGAGGTCCCGAACCCGGCGTTGTTGACCAGCACCGTCACCCCGGCGGCCAGCCGCTCGGTGACGGCGTCCCGGCCAGGTTCCTCGGACAGGTCGGCGGTCAGGACCTCGACGGCGATTCCGTGCGCGGCCGTCAGCTCATCCGCCAGGGCCGCAAGCCGGGTCTCGTCCCGGGCAACCAGGACCAGGTCGTAGCCGTCCCGGGCGTAACGGCGGGCATATCCGGCACCCAGACCCGAGGTGGGTCCGGTGATCAGGGCTACGGGACGCGACACCAGGTCACCCTAACCGTTCGGCCCGAACCGACAAGCCCGGTGGTCAGTGTTGGTAGTTGGGCGCTTGGGTTCCGGTGCGCGGCTGCTGGGGGCGGACCGGCGGCGGAGCGTCGGTGTGGCCGGTGGGAAGTTCGCTGCGGCCGGCGGCGGCCTGCGGACGCCCCTGGCCGGCGAAGCGGCGTGCCCCGGACTGCGCGGCCTGGGCGGGGATGGGCGGCAGCACCCGCAGCAGGTCGTTGAACTGCCGGACGGCGCGCAGGCCGTCCTCCCACTGGGCGCGGGTGGCCGAGATCGGCAGCGCCGCCAAGGTCCAGTTCTGCTCGCTCCACAGGATTTCGGCGCATTCCGGTGCGGTGTGCGCGAACGTCACCATCCGCCGGTCGCACGCCCGCCGGGCGGCGTCGAGGTTGTTGGAGTAGAGCATCCGTGGGCCGATGGCGCCGAGTAGCCAGACATCGGTCTCGCGGGGTTCCTTGAGGCCTTTGAGCCGCAGATCCATCACCACGTTGGTGCCGACCTTGCGGTGCAGGGCGATGACGGTGGCGACGTCCTCGAGGTCGAAGACGTAGACCGCCTCGCCGCGGACCTGGCCGAGGACCACATTGCGGGCCGTGACATCACCGACGGTGGACATCACGCCACGCTTCCAGCGGCCGACGATCTCCGCCGACTCCTGCTCGTAGTCGAAGCCGTGTGCCCGAGCCCAGGACTTACGACGACGGCCCAGACCGCGGCGGCGGCCGATGTCGACGTACAGCAGAACCGCCGCGCCGGTGAAGCACAGCGCGGAGAGAGTGAACCAGAACGGGACCATCGGACGTAGCGTAACCGTTCCCGACCGTTCGCCAAGAGGGCCAACGGTCACAACAGTGTCACCATTCGCCGGCGCCGCCTCCCGGGAGCAGACACAAACTCGCACCCGAGGGGTTCCCCGGGTGCGAGTTTGTGTCTGCTGGCGGGGCTTCACCCCAGGCGGTGTTTACCCCAGTACGAGGCCCTCACCGTCGGCCGACACATTCACCGGGACGACGTCACCGTCGTGGACCTCCCCGGACAGCAGCAGCTTGGCCAGCTGGTCGCCGATCGCCTGCTGCACCAGCCGGCGCAGCGGCCGGGCACCGTAGAGCGGGTCGAATCCGCGCTCTGCCAGCCATTCCTTGGCAGGCAGCGACACCTGCAGTTCCAGCCGACGCTGGGCCAGCCGACGCTGCAGCTGGGTCAGCTGGATGTCCACGATCCGCACCAATTCGTCCGGCGAGAGTGCGTCGAAGATCAGCACGTCGTCGAGGCGGTTGATGAACTCCGGTTTGAACGCCGCGCGCACCGCCGCCATCACCTGCTCCTCGGTTCCGCCGGAACCCAGGTTCGAGGTCAGGATGAGGATGGTGTTGCGGAAGTCCACCGTGCGGCCCTGTCCGTCGGTCAGCCGGCCCTCGTCGAGCACCTGCAACAACACGTCGAACACATCCGGGTGAGCCTTCTCGACCTCGTCGAACAGCACCACCGTGTAGGGCCGCCGACGGACCGCCTCAGTCAGTTGACCGCCCTGGTCGTAGCCGATGTAACCCGGAGGCGCACCGACCAGGCGGGCCACCGAGTGTTTCTCGCCGTACTCGCTCATGTCGATGCGGACCATCGCCCGCTCATCGTCGAACAGGAAGTCCGCCAGCGCCTTGGCCAGTTCGGTCTTTCCGACACCGGTGGGGCCGAGGAACAGGAACGAGCCGGTCGGCCGGTTGGGGTCGGCGACCCCGGCCCGGGTGCGGCGCACCGCGTCAGAGACAGCAGCAACCGCGCGCTTCTGCCCGACGACGCGGCGGCCCAGCTCGTCCTCCATCCGCAACAGCTTGGCGGTCTCGCCCTCCATCAGCCGACCGGCCGGAATCCCGGTCCACGCGGCCACCACATCGGCGATGTCGTCCGGCCCGACCTGCTCCTTGAGCATGACGCTCTCGCGCACCTGCGCTTGTGGCAGCGCGGCATCGAGCTTCTTCTCGACCTCCGGAATACGGCCGTAGCGCAATTCGGCGGCCTTGGCCAGGTCACCGTCGCGTTCGGCCCGGTCGGCCTCACCGCGCAGCGTCTCCAACTGCTCCTTGAACTCGCGCACGACGTCGATGGCGTTCTTCTCGTTCTGCCACCGGGTCGTGAGTTCGGACAGCTTCTCCTTGTAATCGGCCAGTTCGGCCCGCAGTTTCGCCAGCCGGTCCTTGGAGGCGTCGTCCTCCTCCTTCTCCAGCGCCATCTCTTCGATCTCCAGACGGCGCACCAGGCGCTCGACCTCGTCGACCTCGACGGGCCGGGAGTCGATCTCCATCCGCAGCCGGGAGGCGGCCTCATCGACCAGGTCGATGGCCTTGTCCGGCAGGAACCGGCTGGTGATGTAGCGATCGGAGAGCGTCGCCGCGGCCACCAGGGCGGAGTCGGTGATGCGCACACCGTGGTGCACCTCGTAGCGGTCCTTGAGGCCACGCAGAATCCCGACGGTGTCGTCCACCGAGGGCTCGCCGACGAACACCTGCTGGAAACGACGTTCCAGGGCCGCATCCTTCTCGATGTACTTGCGGTACTCGTCGAGTGTGGTCGCGCCGACCAGGCGCAGTTCGCCGCGGGCCAGCATGGGCTTGATCATGTTGCCGGCGTCCATCGCGCCCTCGCCGGTCGCGCCGGCGCCGACGATGGTGTGCAACTCGTCGATGAAGGTGATGATCTGCCCGGCGGATTCCTTGATCTCGTCGAGGACGGCCTTGAGGCGCTCCTCGAATTCACCGCGGTACTTCGCACCGGCGACCATCGAACCCATGTCGAGCGAAACGACGGTCTTGTCGCGCAGGCTCTCCGGCACGTCGCCGTCGATGATGCGCTGCGCCAGGCCCTCGACGATGGCGGTCTTGCCGACGCCGGGCTCGCCGATGAGCACCGGGTTGTTCTTGGTGCGACGGCTCAGGACCTGGATGACGCGGCGGATCTCGTTGTCTCGGCCGACGACCGGGTCGAGCTTGCCCTCGCGGGCCCGCGCGGTCAGGTCGGTGGAGTACTTCTCCAGGGCCTGATACTGGGCCTCGGGGTCGGCGCTGGTGACCCGCGCGCTGCCGCGGACCTTCACGAACGCCTCCCGAAGCGCCTGCGGGGAGGCACCGGCATTGGTCAGCAACTTGGCCGTGTCAGAATCCCCGGTGGCCAGCCCGAAGAGCAGGTGCTCGGTGGAGACGTATTCGTCGCCCATCTCGACGGCTAGTTGCTGGGCGGTGTTGATCGCGGCCAGCGACTCCCGGGACAGCTGCGGCTGCGAGGTCGCACCACTGCTGGTCGGCAACCGGTCGGCCAGGCGCTGCGCCTCGGTGCGGATGGTCGCCGGATTGACGCCAACCGCCTCAAGCAGCGGGCCGGCGATCCCGTCGGTCTGGGTGAGCAACGCGATCAGCAGGTGGGCCGGCCGGATTTCCGGGTTGCCCGCCGCGCTGGCTGCCTGCAGGGCGGCGGTCAATGCCGCCTGGGTCTTCGTGGTCGGGTTGAACGAGTCCACGACACCTCCGTTTCTTTCTCGGGAACATTCTGTCTCTCGAAGCTTGCTGTCTCTCGAAGCTTGCTGTCTCTCGAAGCTTGTCGAGGGGTACAACGCCGGTTATCTTGAGTCTGTTCCGCTCAAGTTTAGGGAAGCGCCCGCCGGTACCGATAGAGCCTTCGGCCACTTGTCTTTCGGGCGACAATCTTTCGGGCGACAATCTTTCGGGCGACGGTCTTTCATGTGACGAATCGGACTGAGACACGATGGCTAACCGAGAAATCGGCAAGAGCGTGTGGCACGCGGACGACACCGGCTACATCGGGCTCGACGTGACAGCCGACATCCCTGCCCAAGAGCTGCGCACCGTCGACGGAATCGCGCTGATTCCCAAGGATGAGTACCACTGCTCACTCGTCGCCGTCCGTAAGTACGTCGATCCCGAAGGCGAACAACCCGTCGCGGAACAACGCATCGTGGACGCCGTCACAGGCTTTCTGCGAGAACATGATCTGCACTTCGCCGGACTCGGCGACGAGCGCTACCTCTGCCGCAAGGACGACCGTGTGACGATCGTGGCACCGGTCAGCATCGACGGCATCAGCGAGTTCGTCGCCTTCATCCAGACGCTCATCCCCGAGTATCGGCCACCATTCCTCCACGTCACCCTCCTCAAGAGCCAGACGATGAAGCACGGCATCTCGATCAACTCCATGGAGGATCTGCATCGGTACTGCGAGAAGCTGACTCCGTAGGCACCGAAGGGCCGAGAAATGCGTTGACGACGGAGTACACCAACCCGTAGACCGCGGCCCCCGTTCCACCCGGGGATGACAGGTATCGAACATATGATCGAGATGTGGGCGACCTCGCGGCGATCGGGTACAACGGCCAGCCGGTGCGCCCGCCGTTCCGGCCGGTGCGCCCGCCACTAGCCGTGCGGATCGACCTCGCCGCGCTGTTTCCCAGGCAGCCGCACCGCACCGGCCGTTTCCATCCGGGGGGCCTGCAGATGCACACGGTCGTTCCCGGGACGCTGCGTTGTTGGGGGCTGTGCGAACAGGGCGAATGGTGGGGACTGGTCACCTATGACATCCACTACGGCAGCGCACTCCGAGCGGTGACGCACTGGGTCCCGGCCTGGACGCTTCGCCCCGATAAGAATGCAGCGCCCCGATAAGAATGCAGCGCCCCGATAAGACACATCGACCCAACCGGATAGTGCGGCCCGCTACATTTCCGGGATGAGCATTCAGGACGGTGGCGGGGCTGCAGAGATCGCCGAACTCATCCCACTGGCTCTCGTCATCGCACTGTCGCCGCTCTCGGTGATCCCGGGCATTCTGATGCTGCACACCGCCCGGCCCCGACCGACCGGCATGGCGTTCCTGGCGGGCTGGACGCTGGGCATCGGCGCCATCACGGCCGCTTTCGTGGCGGCCTCGGACCTGGCCGGCGGCCTGGACACCGCAACCCCGGCAGCGGCCTACATCCGGATCGCGATCGGCGCCCTGCTCATCGCCTTCGGCCTGTACCGGTGGTTCACCCGCAACCGGTCCGAGCACACCCCGAAGTGGATGACATCCATGACCTCGGTCGGGCCGGCCCGGGCGTTCGGCACCGCCCTTGTGCTGACCGTCGCCAACGTCAAGGCGCTGCTGATGTGCGCGGCGGCCGGCGCGGCGATCGGCACCGCGGCCCTGGGCAGAACCGGCTCCTGGGTGGCGGCACTGGTGTTCACCGCGATCGCCGTGTCCTCGGTGGCGATCCCCATCCTGGGCTATCTGATCGTCGGCGAGCGCCTGGATCCGCCGCTGAACCGGCTGCGGGCGTGGATGGAGGCCAACCATGGCGGACTGGTCGCAGGGATCCTGCTCGTGATCGGTGTCGCTCTGCTGTACAAGGGAATTCACGCGCTCTGAGGCCGGAACCGGACTCGGCCTAGAATCTGCGTCCGTGGGCCTCGACGACCGCGAAGCGCTGGCGGTGCTGGCGTCTGCGTTCGATGACGAGACCCGGTCCGAAACGGTGATCCGGCGGTTCTACGACACCTGGTTCGCCATCGACGATTCGGCGCGGGAACTGTTCCCCCCCGATCTGGGGCACCAGCGGATGACTTTCGGCCTGGCCCTGCGCTGGGTACTCGGGGAACTGATGGCCCAGCGGGCCGCAGAGCCGGTGGCCTTCCTCGCACAGTTGGGCCGCGACCACCGCAAATACGGGGTCACTCGCGGGCATCACCACAGTCTCGGCCGGGCCTTGCACATCGCCTTGCGCGCGGAACTCGGCGACAGCTGGACTCCGCGGGTCGAGGAAGCAACGACGGCGGTGCTGGCTCTCGTCAGCGGTGTGATGGCCGGAGCCGCCGAGACTGACGACGGGCCCCCGTCGCTGGCCGGCACGGTGCTCGAGCACCACCGGGTCTCCCGGGACATCGCGGTGGTCCGGCTCCGCCTGGACCAGCCGCTGGCCTACCACTCCGGGCAGTACGTCAGCGTGGAGGTGCCCCAGTGCCCGCGCCGCTGGCGGTACCTGTCCCCCTCGATGCCCCCGGACCCCGGGGGTCACATCGAGTTCCACATCCGCTCGGTCCCCGGCGGCCTGGTGAGCCCGGCGGTGGTCACCGAGACCCGGCCCGGCGACCGGTGGCGGATGTCCGCCCCGCACGGCGGGCTGCACATCGACCGGACCGGCGGTGACGTGCTCATGGTGGCCGGCAGCACCGGCCTGGCACCGCTGCGGGCCCTGATCATGGATCTCACCCGGTTCGCCGACAACCCGCGGGTGCACCTGTTCTTCGGCGCGCGCTACCCCTGCGAGTTGTACGACCTGCCGACATTGTGGGAACTCTCCGGTTCCAACCCCTGGCTGTCGGTCTCCCCGGTGTCGGAGTTCCCGGGTGACCCGCCCTGGGCCGCCGACTACCCCGATGTGCAGCCCCCTCGCGGACTGCATGTCCGACAGACCGGCCGGCTACCGGAGGTCGTCGGCAGCTACGGCGGCTGGGGGGATCGGCAGATTCTGCTGTCCGGGCGACCGGCGATGGTGCGGGCCACCAGGATGATGCTGCTGTCCAGCGGGGCAGCGGCGGAACGCATCCAGCACGATCCCCTCGCGGCCTGAGCGCTCGATAACTCCGCCTGAGCGCACAAGAAAAACCCCGAGGGGACTTTCGCCCCTTACCTGTCGTCCTATGGTGCGATAACAATGACGAGGGGAGCCAAGCAGTGAGGGGGCCTCATGGCGCGCGCCGCGGCGGCAAGCGATATGGCCATCGACATCGACGCCATCGCGTGGCAGTTCCTGGGCTCCCACTACACCCGGCGCGAGTACTGGGACTGGCCCCTGGAGCAGCGCATCGTCGCCTACCTGAGGCATATCGGGCACGCTGAACTGCTCCGGAACGGCGCGGCCTATACCACCCTGATTGAACGCGTGATGGACAACATCGCCCGTGCACGCCGGGACGGCCTGCTCGACGAAATCGGTGAAGGACACGATGGGTGACAGCCGCGATGGGTGACGCCGTCATCCGCAAGGGACCTGCAGACCTGAGGGTGACGCCGAATTTCGGTGAATATGACGCCACCCGCGCCTCATTCGACTGGGCCGATGTGCCCGACCTGTGCGCGGGCATGGGACCAGGGCTGTGCAACATCGGTTACGCGGCGGTGGATCGGCACGCCGACGGACCGGCCGCCACGAAGACCGCACTGCGGTTCGTCGCCGACGCCGGGGCAGGTTCCGCGGCCGAGTCCGGCCCGGCCGTCACCTCCGCCCTCACCACCCATGACGTCAGCTACGCCGAACTGGGCCGGCTCACCCGGAAGTTCACCAACGTGCTGCGGGGTCTGGGAATCGGCAAGGGCGACAAGGTTTTCGTCATCATGGGCCGGGTTCCCGAGCTCTACATCAGCATGCTGGGAGCGCTGCGCAACGGCAGCGTGGTCTCGCCACTGTTCTCGGCATTCGGTCCCGAACCGATCGCCACCCGGGTGAACATCGGCCACGCCGACGTCCTGGTCACCACCGCGGCCATCTACAAACGCAAGATCGCCAAGATCCGCGACCAGCTGCCGTCGGTCAAGCATGTCCTGGTGGTCGACGGCCCGGACGCCCAGCGCATCGAGGGCACAGCGAGCATCGACGGCACGGCGAGCTTCCACACCCTGATGGACGCGGCATCCGATGACGCGCCGATCGAACCGACCACCGCTGACGATCCCTCGCTACTGCACTTCACCAGTGGCACTACCGGCACCCCCAAGGGCGCACAGCACGTGCACGGCGCGGTCACCATGCATTACGTCACCGGGCTTTTCGCCCTGGATCTGCACCCCGATGACATCTATTGGTGCACAGCCGATCCCGGCTGGGTGACCGGAACGGCCTACGGGATCATCGCACCACTGCTGCACGGCGTGACGTCGATCATCGACGAGGCGGAGTTCGACGCCGAACACTGGTACCGGATTCTTCAGGACGAGGCCGTCACCGTCTGGTACACCGCACCGACGGCGATCCGGATGCTGATCAAGGCCGGCCCGGAGCTGGCGGGTAAGTACAACTTCGGCCACCTGCGCTTCGTCGCCAGCGTCGGCGAACCACTCAACGCCGAGGCGGTGTGGTGGGGAAAGCGGGTGCTGGGCCTGCCGATTTACGACAACTGGTGGCAGACCGAGACCGGCGGCATCATGGTCGCCAACACCCCGGCCTTCGACATCAAACCGGGCTCGATGGGCCGCCCGCTGCCCGGTGTGGACGTCGTCATCGTCGATCACGACGACACCGAGGACGGCACCGGAGCCGTGACGGTGATCGACGAACCCGACGTCGAGGGGGAACTCGCCCTGCGGGTGGGATGGCCGTCGATGTTCCGCGGCTACCTCGATAAGGATGCGCGCTACCGCAAGTGCTTCCGAGCCGATCCAGATGCCGATCCAGATGCCGATCCAGATGCCGATCCGGGTGGGGAGCTCTATCTGTCCGGCGATCTGGTCAAGCGGGATGCCGACGGCTACCTGTGGTTCGTGGGCCGCGCCGATGACGTCATCAAGGCCTCCGGGCATCTGATCGGACCGTTCGAGGTGGAGAACGTGCTGACCGACCACCCGGCGGTCGCCGAGGCCGCGGTGATCGGCAAACCCGACCCCACCTACGGCGCGGTGGTGAAGGCCTTCGTCACGCTCAAGACCGGGTACACCGGCGATGACGGACTGCGCCGCGAGCTGATGGGACATGCCCGCAAGCGGCTCGGCGCTGCGGTGGCGCCCAAGGAGATCGACTTCGTCGACGCACTGCCGCACACCCGCAGCGGCAAGATCATGCGCCGCCTGCTCAAGGCCCGCGAGCTCGGGTTGCCCGAAGGCGACATCTCCACCGTTGAGACCCCGGCGCCGAAGGCGGGTCCGTGACCAGCGCCGGGGAGTCCGCCAGCGCGTTGCTCGCCGACATGGTCCGGGTGCGGCGCATGGAGGAGAAGTGTGCCGAGCTCTACAGTGCCGGCAAGATCCGCGGCTTCCTTCACCTTTATGTCGGCGAAGAGGCGGTCGCGGCGGGTTCCCTACGCGTACTCGACAGCGATGATGCCGTCATCGCGACGTACCGCGAGCACGCCCACGCGCTCATGCGGGGCATCCCGATGACGGCGATCATGGCCGAGATGTTCGGCCGGGAGCAGGGCTGCTCGGGCGGGCGTGGCGGGTCGATGCACCTGTTCGACGCCGGGCGGCGGTTCTACGGCGGCAATGCGATCGTCGCCGGCGGACTGCCGACCGCCGCCGGTCTGGCCTTCGCCGACAAACAACTCGGCCGTAACCGGGTGACCGCCTGCTACTTCGGGGAGGGCGCGATCGCCGAGGGGGCCTTCCACGAGACCATGAACATGGCTGAGCTGTGGCAGCTGCCGGTGCTGTTCTGCTGCGAGAACAACGGTTACGCGATGGGCACCTCGATCGAACGGGAGCTCTCCGACGTCGACCTCGGCGTGCTGGCCGAGTCGTACCGGATACCCGCCGCCCGTGCCGACGGGATGGACGTGGTGGCCTGCCGG
>Ga0116183_1004425_pt1 | contig 13759 bp, 9 predicted proteins | sample AD_UKC078_MetaG_FD_89753 | JGI IMG/M metagenome (GOLD analysis project Ga0116183, IMG submission 89753) | Active sludge microbial communities of municipal wastewater-treating anaerobic digesters from USA - AD_UKC078_MetaG | ecosystem: Engineered > Bioreactor > Anaerobic > Digestate | place: USA... | reverse complement strand
GAGTCCAATACAGTTCAAAAATTTGCAACAAGGTACCTTGTTGTGTATATAATGGTAGGGGTTAACAACTCTTATGCAAAAATAAGGGGGAAGGCTCATATTAAAAGCACTCCCTGAAATTGAACCAAACATTAGTACAATTGGGAGTTTTTTTATTTTAACTAGTAGTAAAAACATTAATAAATATTGATCAGTGCTACTGAACACTTTTACCATTTTTAGTCAAACTGTCCAGTAGAATTTCTAGTAAGTTATTAGGATTAACACAAAGAATTAATAAAAATGCTATTATAGAAGAGAAGAAAATTAATGTATATGAAAAATAATAAAACTAAACTATTCCTATTAACAGCACTATTAATGTTAGTGGTATCTTCTTGTGGTGAAAGTTCACTAAGTAGTGATAATAGTATTTCATCAAGTACTTATGTTAGTGAGACCACTACTGCAATAGTGTCGACAAGTGACGAACAATCTTCAGTGGAATCAACTGAAGACTCTGCTGCTGAATCACTTAATGAATCTTCAGCAGAGCCATCTACTTCTGAATCTTCAGCAGAAATACCTTCTGCGTCCACCGCTCCACTTGTGGAAACACTAGTGCGCACGATTGATTTTGAAGAATTAGATGCTGGTAATATGAGTGCCACACATCATAATACTTATTACGACGGTTTAATTGTGGCTGACGGCAGGGTAACAACGACGAAAAAAACAAGTATCGATAATAAATCACTAGGGATGCGGATGCCTGCTTCTACCACGGAAGAACCACGTATTTGCACAATTAAGGTAAGCGGCTACACTAAAATTGTTTTGGATTTAAAACAAGAACGAACCCACACCCGCATTAAAACAAATACAGGCGCTATTTATCAAGGAACTAAAAACGAAGATATCTTACGTGATGTTGAAATTCTTACCACAGAACTTACTGAGCTAGTGTTTACTTTCTATACGGAAACATTAATCTCAAGTACGATGGACTGCGGGTTTGATAATATAAGATTTTACGCACTAGTGGAGGAAGGCGGCCTTCCACCTAGCAGTGAAACACCTACTTCTTCTGAACCAATAAGTAGTAGTGAAGAGACTAGTACTACAAGCGAAATCCCGACTAGTGTAGACGGAACTTATGACTATATTACAATGCGTGATATTGCTGAATTTTTACAAACTAAAGACGCTCATTACCCAATTTCTGACGCGTTTATCAAAGAATATCAACAAAAAACTGGTGGTTATATAGATTACGCGCGTCAACTTGGTAAAGTCGTCGATAAATCAATCTGTGAACCTGATCAAAAGTGGCACTTCTTTGATTCATGGCTCTATCGTACACTAGAAGAAGGCGGTATAACTTGGACTGATTCAGCAAAAAACCGCGTGTACACTAAACTATTATGTCCAGAATTATTACTTTGGATTTATGAAGCATGTGCTGCCCCTGAAGCAAAAATACTAGCAGCCTATGACGCTGCTGTTGCGGGTAAAGAAGCCGGAACTCATATTTCCACTATTGCTAAAAATATGCGCGCGTGTGTACCGTGGGAAGACTTAGAAATTAATATTCAATATTTTTTAGATAATAAATAGCTAATTATTTATATTTTTAAACATAGAGTACAAAGTAAAAAAACGAATATTTTTAATTTCTGATAATGGTGTTATCGTTACACTTTATAATCGAAATTATACAGATATCGTATATATTGTCGTATATAATATTTAAAAATGAGGTCCAAAATGAGGTCCAAAATGAAAAGCCTCGGGGTCGTCCCGAGGCTCTCTTTTAATTTAAAGAGCGTTATTCAAACTTTTTAAGACGGAAGTAGCGTTTTTTCGCTTCTTCTTCACTCTTACTAAGTAAGAATTCAGCGTTTTCTGGGTTCACAGTTGGGAGTTGACTAAACCGTGTTTCACCCATCACAAATTCACGGAATTGTGTGTAATCTGGTTCTTTCATATCCCAAGTAAGTGGTGATTTACCCGCTGCTTCAAGCCGTGGGTCATAACGGAAGATTGGCCAGTAACCACTAGCGACGGCTTTCTTTTCAACGGCGATATGGTTACTAAGTCCGCCTTTAATCCCGTGCTCAGTACACGGACTATAAGCGATAACAATTGATGGTCCGTCGTAATTTTCCGCTTCAGTAAGCGCACGGATCGTGGCAACTGGGTTAGCGCCAAGTGCGACTTGGGCGACATAAACGTCCCCATAAGCCATCGCCATCATTGCTAAGTTTTTCTTTGCCCCTGTTTTACCACTTGCGGCAAATTTAGCAATAGCACCAGTTTGCGTTGCTTTACTCATTTGTCCGCCGGTGTTACTATACACTTCAGTGTCTAACACAAGCACATTAACATTTGCGCCACTAGCAAGGACATGATCAAGACCGCCGTAACCAATATCATATGCCCAGCCATCTCCACCAATAATCCACACTGATTTATCAAGAATGTCATCTTTATATTTAAGTGCTTCTTTAACGCCTTTGTCTTTACTTTTTTCAAGTAATTCAATTAAGCGTGGTAAGTAGCTTCTAACTTCTTTCCGGTCACGCGGATTTGCGAGATATTTTTCAAGGAGTTCTTTTAGTTCTGGTTCAACTTTTGGTAAAGCCGCAGTGAAGATGTCAGCGATTAATTTAAGTTTATAATCGTTAGCCATCCGCATTCCAAAACCGTATTCTGCGTTATCTTCGAACAGACTATTCGCCCAAGCGACGCCTTCACCGTCTTTGTTTGTGGTAAATGGTGTACCTGGGACACTACCACAATAAATCGAGCTACAGCCAGTCGCATTTGCTACTAGCATGTCATTACCGAATAATTGCGTAATTAAGCGGTAGTAAGGTGTTTCACCACAGCCCGCACATGCTCCGCTAATTTCCATATAAGGCATTAAGAAACCAACACCTTTTGGTGAATTAAGTGGGAATTTGTCGGTTTTATAAGTAACTTGCTTATATAAGTAGTCGGCAGCAGGTTCAATGTCAAATTGACTACGTGCTTCAACCATTTCAAGTGCTTTATTCCCGCCGCGTCCTGGACAAGTGACAACACAAAGGGCACAGCCGACACAGTTCATTGGACTAACTTGAATACGGAAGCGTAAGCCTGCTACGCTTGGTCCACCCATTGCCGCGACTGTTTCTTCACGCACATTTTCTGGTAAGCCTGCCACTTCTTTTTCGTCAAGTAAGAACGGACGAATTGTGGCGTGCGGACACACTAGACTACATGTATTACATTGGATACAGTTTTCTTTAACCCAGCGTGGCACCATTGTCGCGATTGAGCGTTTTTGTTTGAAGGTGATGTCATTAGTCATCGTGCCATCAAGTAAGTCCCACTTTGTGAATGTTGAAACTGGTAAGTCGTAACCTTCTAAGTTATCAATTGGGTTAACATATTCATCAAAATACTTATCACCCATAAGTTCCACAGTGCGTAGTGGTTTAAGTTTCTTCCATTCTGGATCAACTTTAACTTCAATGATACCGTGTGAGCCAGCATCGATTGCCGCATAGTTAAGTTCGACAATGCGTTTCCCGCGACGACCATAAGCCGCTTCAGCGTATTTTTTCATTAAGCGCAACGCTTTTTCGTAAGGCATAATATCTTGATTTAGATAGAAGAATGAAGATTGTAAGATTGTGTTTGTATGGCGACCCATACCGATTTCACTAGCAATCTTATTTGCGTCAATTACATACATCTTGGCATTTTTCATTGCTAAACCGTATTTAACTCTATTAGGTAATGCATTAATTAATTCTTCACCTTTTAAGCTTGTGTTAAGTAAGAATGTTCCGCCTGCTTTTAAGTAGCGAATCATATCAAATTTATAAAGATAAGAATCTTGTGAAGCACTAATAAAGCTAGCATTTTCTACGTAATAAGTTGAATGAATCGTATTTGTGCCAAACCGTAAGTGACTGCGGGTTGGACCACCAGCTTTACGTGAGTCATAGGCAAAGTAAGCTTGCGCATATTTATCAGTGTGTTCACCAATAATGGCGACGCTTGACTTATTAGCGCTCACAGTGCCGTCACTTCCTAAACCGTAGAATAAGCATTCCGTATGTCCGTTATCAATATGATAATCGTGATCAAATGGGACACTAAGTTTAGTGACATCATCATTAATTCCAACGGTAAATGAATGCCACGGTTTATTATCTAAGAAGTCAAATACTCCTTTAATATGTTTTGGTTGTGTGTCACGACTACTAATTCCGTAGCGACCACCAACGATAACATCAACTTTCCGTCCTTGTTGTTTAAGTGCGGTTAACACATCAAGATAAAGTGGTTCACCAAGTGCTCCTACTTCTTTAGTGCGGTCTAAGACAGCAATTTTCTTCACTGTTTCTGGTAAAACATCGACTAAATGTTTTGCACTAAACGGACGATATAAGTGCACTTTAACAAGGCCAACTTTTTCGCCTTTTTTATTTAAATCGGCAACGACTTCACGGATTGTTTCAGTAACACTGCCCATCGCGACGATTACTTTTGTAGCGTCTTTGGCTCCGAGATAGACAAACGGTGCATAGTGACGACCGGTTACTTTACTAACTTTAGCAAAATAATCACAAGCAACATCAAGCACACGAGCGTAATGTGTATTTTGTGCTTCTTTACCTTGGAAATAAATATCATCATTTTCTGCACCACCACGGGTCACAGGATTTGCGTGTGGGTTCAGTGCACGAGCGCGGAATTCCGCTACTTTATCTTCTGGTAATAATTTCTTCCATTCATTTTCATCAATGACTTCAACTTTTTGAATTTCATGTGATGTTCTAAAACCATCAAAGAAGTGTAAGACTGGAGCACTTGATCCAATTGCTGTTAAGTGTGCTGCGTGCGCTAAATCAGCGACTTCTTGGACACTGTGACTTGCAATCATCGTCACACCAGTTTGCCGTACAGCATAAATATCTTGATGATCACCAAAAATGGATAAGGAACGCGCGGCAATACTACGGGCACTAACATGCAGTACTGCTGGTAAAAGTTCACCAACCCATTTGTAAATATTTGGCACCATTAAAAGTAAACCTTGTGACGCGGTATATGTTGTCGCTAAGGTTCCGGCTTGTAAAGCACCGTGCACCGCACCAGCAGCGCCAGCTTCACTTTGAAGTTCTGTTACTTTTACTTTGCTGCCAAAGTAGTTTAATTTCCCTTGTGATGCGAATAAATCAACGAGTTCCGCCATCGGTGAAGATGGGGTAATCGGATAAATCGCCGCGATATCCGTGTAGAGATAACTTACCTCTGCGGCTGCGGCGTTTCCATCTAGGGAGACAAATTTTTTCTTAATAGCCATATTTTGACCTCCGTTTTAATGACTCTATTATTATAAATAATAAACCCCAAAAATGTAAGCGTTATTATAAAAACAAAACGCACATATAAAAACCACCTATTTATCACGAGTTTATCGCTATAAATCAATTAAATGCTAACTTAATTATTTTTATTTTCTATTAACTATTTGGTGTTTGATACTTTTTGCGATAATCTTTAGGCAATATTCCTATACTTTGTTTAAAACTTTCCGTAAAGGTAGAAATATTTTTAAAGCCACATTGGAGCGCAATTTCTTTAAATGGTAAATGTGTTGTATGTAATAAATAGCGTGCTTCTGAAAGCCGTAAACGATTAAGATGCGAAATGGGCGAATGCCCCATGTATAGTTTAAATGCTTTACTAAAGTGACTTAAAGAATAACCAGAAGACTCCGCTATTTTGGCAATGGTTAAATTAGGATCACGGAAATGTTCATTCATATAAACAATCATTTTTTTAATCCGCGTTGCGTATTGTTTTTCTGGTAGTCTCAAATCTTTATTTATCGCTAAGCCGGTTTCGACAAGGTATTCAGTAATGGAGCGCGCTGTGTCTTCTATTTCTTCTTTTTTAGTATCCGGTTCATATGAAATAACTTGAAAATATCTAATAATGTTAATAAGAAACTGGTTGATAAAAACCTAGCGTAGAAAAAGTTATTTTCAAGTCCGTACTTCTTTTATATTTGTTCGACATATTCACGAGCGATCACAATTGAATAAAAGTGTCCGCTTGCAATATTAAATTCAAAGCCGTGTGATACATAAGGATTAACAGGATAAATAAAACCAACTTCACCAATATATGAAGCTTTGTCGTAATAAAGTAATGAAATCGTCTTTAACGGAATGACAAATTCATATTCATCATGTTCATGTTCAAAAGCGCTGATACTCTCTCCCGAATTATTAAAATTATATTCCGCTATCGAAAGAAAAGAACATTTACTTACTCGTGGGCATTTGTCTGACACAAAGGCTCCGTGTGCATTACTTATACTCATACCCATAATATTAAATAAATATTATAAAAAATTCAAATATTTGTTATAAAGTTTTGCGTTTTCCCAGCAAATATTGTATAAAACATCCCATTTTCATAAAATATAATAAAGAAAGAAGGTATTTAAACATGAAAAGATTAACTAGGTCATTATTTGGCATTATTGTACTTGTCGCGCTTATTGCTGTTGGTGCATTCTTTTGGTTTAGAGGATCATTAGATAATTTGATCCCGTACATCCCTGTTGATTTTGATCGGATGGTCGGGATTACATAAAAACTTAAAACGCCAAAACATTCAAAAGTTACCTTAACCGGAAAACATAATGGCGTAGACTTTGAACAAAAATATACACTGACTGACGGCGTGTGGGTTGGGGACGAAGAATATGAAGATCCGCACGGTTACACCATTAAAAAATCCGTCTATGACCATGTAATGACTATTAAATCGTTTACAGTTGAGCAACAACAAAAATACAAATATTTTACGAACTCCCGTAAGTTTAAAATTGAATTCAGAGACTATACAAGCGATAAAGATTATTCATACGGAACATTTATTTATAATCGTAAGGGTACACTAATGGAAATTCACTTCGATAGTCGGTTTGTTAATGAAGAATACAGTATTAATGTAAGTGATAATTTATTAATTTATTACGATTTTAGTTAACTAAATAATTTTAAAAGATTCTAAAAAGCTAGGGCGACCTGGCTTTTTCTTATGCACTATTTAAGTCACAAATTATTATTTATACATATTTGGATACTTACGCGTCATAAATTCCATATCTTTATCACCGCGACCACTTAAACACACTAAAATACTTCCGGCACTCACGCTGCGCGCATATTTAATAGCATAAGCTACTGCGTGACTTGATTCAATCGCCGGAATAATACCTTCAAGTCGTGATAAAAGAAAGAAAGCTTCTGCTGCTTCTTCATCAGTTATTGCTTCGTACTTCACGCGTCCTATTTCATGGAGGAAAGCGTGTTCTGGTCCAACGCCCGGATAATCTAAACCACTCGCGATAGTGTAAGCATCTCCCACACTTCCGTCTTCATTTTGCAGCACTAATGAGTTAAAACCGTGCAAAATCATTTCTTTACCAAGTGATACCGCAGCGCTATTTTGCCCAATCGTTGGGCCTTGACCAAGCGCTTCAACACCAACAATATTAACTTTTTCTTCTAAAAAAGCTTGAAACATCCCAATTGCGTTACTCCCACCGCCAACACATGCTGCGACGACATCTGGTAATTCACCAGTCATTGCCACAAATTGTTCTTTAGCTTCGCGCCCAATAATTTCTTGAAAGTCACGCACCATTAAAGGATAGGGGTGCGGCCCAACGGCACTACCTAATACATAAAAGGCGTTTTTATATTCTTTTGCGTAGGCATTAAAAGCAGCGTCTACTGCTTCTTTAAGTGTTTGTGTTCCTTCTTTGACCGCAATCACATTAGCGCCCAACACTTTAATACGGTCAACATTTGGTCGTTGTTTTTGAGTGTCAACTGCACCCATATAAATGTCGCACTCTAAATCAAAATAAGCCGCAGCCATTGCCACCGCTGCGCCGTGACTCCCCGCTCCAGTTTCCGCGATTAACTTTTTCTTGCCTAAATATTTTGCAAGTAAGGCTTGACCCATTGCATTATTAAGTTTATGCGAACCACCATGATTTAAATCTTCGCGCTTTAAATAAATTTGCACTTTACCAAGATGATTTGATAAATTAAGGCAATGATACACAGGTGTTGGTCGTCCTTGATAATTTTTTCTAATTTCGCGTAGTTCGGCAATAAACTTTGCGCTTTTAGCGATCGTTAAGTAACCGTCATACACTTCATCTATTGCTTTTTGTAAATGCTTTGGTAAGAAGCTACCACCAAACCTACCAAAATAGCCGTCACTCGTCGGATAGTGCTTGCGGTAGTTTTTAAAATCAAAGTCTTGCCTATTTAGTGAGGCATCTTCTAACGCTCTTTGCCCTTTAATCCGGCGATCAAGTGGCTTTTTAGCATTTTCTGGTATTAAATACTTATTTTCGTATTTTACCCCTTCAATCCGTTTTTCTTTAATGAGTGCTCGTATCCGTCTTTCACTCATCTTCCATTTTTCGCTAAGTTCTTTAACGGTTAAATATTTCATTCTGTTTAGTTCCCTTCGGTATAAATATTGTTCCTAAGCAAATTATACGCTTATCCTTTAAAAAAGTACAAGAAAAGCCCGACATAATCGGGCACTTTCTTTTAGCGTGGTGAACCGTACAGGATTTGAACCTGTGACCCATTGATTAAGAGTCAATTGCTCTACCAACTGAGCTAACGGTCCGTAGTGCTTTTTAATTATACGCCTATTTATAAAAATTGCCAAATGAAAAAGGCCCCAGGAGTCTGGGGCCAAGCTTCATGCGTTTATTTTAAGAAACGACAGGAGGGGTTAAGGATAATGTACCTTCAAAGGCAAATGGTGCTAAGTTGATAGCGTTATATGCACCAAGTGGGCCAGTGAAGTAAATATCAGCATCCGCATTAGTGACAAAGAAGTCTCTAAACGCTGCTTGATTATCAGTACCCATATGGTAGTTAAGTGAAAGTTTAACTTCAAATTCAAAGTTATCACTATCTTTACCGGTTAAAACAACATCAGCGTGTTTACCAAGTTCTAATGCGCCTGGTTCAACGGCGTTACCATCACGGTCAAGCATTGCCTTATAACGAAGTGGGAAGTTAAGTACGACTGTCGTACCAACTTTATGCATAAGTGGTCCGCTTAATTCGTTACCAATATCAAGTTGATCAGCAAAGTCGTCTGCGCTGACAACAACAGCTTTTGGTTCTTTAACCGTTGGGTGATCAGCAGGTTCAACTTCAGAAACAGTCTTAATCCATTGTAATTGTGGTAAGCCGTTATACACCGTGAATTGACCAACAACAGCGTACATCTTACCAAGTTCCATATGGTTAAATTCTTGAAGTTTAAAGAGACCTAACGCTACATCGCCATCACACAGTACACCATTATTCCAGTCACTGAAATAGCCGTTAAAGTAACCGTAGACTCTAACAACTGAGCCAGTTGGCACACTACGGACATCAGCAAGGTTGTAATCATGAATAATGGCTTGTGGCTCTAAAATCATGTCCATATTAAATGTAGTGAAACGTTCTTCAATATGAATCGTGACATATAACCGCGCTGCTTTTGCCGGTGGTACAGTGTGAATTGGGTTACCGCCATTGTCATATTCCGCTTCATAGCGCGGATATTCAGGAACAGCAAAATAACGGCCAATATCATCATATTCAAAAGTAAAGCCTGCATAAGGTTCTTGCTCTAAGAATGAATAGGTTACAGTATATTCTGGATAAAGATAGACGCCATTAATTTCGTCTTCATACTTTAATTCACCAGCGGTAATAAGTAATAAGTTGTCACCATACTTTAATTCTGGTGTCGGTAGTGGGTTCTCCGCTTCAGCCCGTTCAACGTTTGTTGGAACTTTAACGCCTCTTTCAAGGACAAGCGGAACACTGCGCACAATGTAATTAACGGCAATTTGATATTCTTGCTCAGTTAGTTTTACTTCTTCTTCGCTTGATGAAACGACTTCTTCACTGGCGCTTGAGGGCGGCACTACTTCGCTGCTGCTATTATCACAACCAACAAGTAAGCCAAAAACCGCAAGTAATAAGCCAATTTTAACAAATGTTTTTTTCATATATTTCTCCTTTATTATTTTTGTACATACCGCGCAAGTTTAGTAACAGTGTCATTTAACACTTGCTCCGGTGTTTTACCTTTAAATAATTCAGCCATCACTGATTCGATGGTATTACGAATTTCACTTGAACCAAGGAACCCTGGGTCAACGAACTTATTCCAGCCTGCTTCAGGATCCATATACACATTAGCCTGAAGTTTAGCGGTACTACGAATTACTTTTTCGCGTGGTGTCCCGTCTGTTTGATCTAAGAATTCACTATACATTAAGTAATCTTGATAACGCTGACTATCGCGATCAATTTTGGAAGCGTCTAACACTGGGAAGTAGGAAGTTGCTTTACCAAATTCGTAGTTTGCTTCATAAGTTAAGAAGCGAAGTAAGCGCCAGGCAGCGAGCCGTTCAGCTTGTGCTTTTGGATCACGGCCTTGACCAACGGTAAAGAGCGCTAAGTTTGTGCCTTGGGCAATAACTGATTTTTGCGCTGCTAAGTCACCGTTATAAGGAATTGGATTAATCGATAATTCAAATGGATATTCAGTTGTCCCGCCTGGTAAATTTTCACCAACACCGGCACTACTACTAATAGTAAGTACGAGTTTTCCTTCTTTAAATGGTGTTGAAGAATAAAGCGGTTCACCAAAGTTGTCAGGTAGACCAATTAATCCAGCGTTATATAGCTCTTTAAAATAAGATAGGGCCGCTAGTGTTTTAGTGCGGTGCGGTTCTTCTTGGAAACGGATGTAACCATTTTGAATTGTGTTACCTTTTTCCGTATACATTGCACCCCATTGCCGAATAATTGTAATAAAGAAGTTACTAGCGCTATCCCAGCTAAAGGGGATAAATTGATTTTCATTAACTAGCGTCATATCAACAGCGACATCTTCTTTAAGCGCTGCATCAAATTCCGCAGGTTTTGCTACCGCTGTTCCATCTTTTTTGACTAATTTACCAAACCAGCCGTTATCTTTCGCGACGGCTTTAAGTTTTGGGCCAACAACGGCTAAATCTTGCCATGTTTTTGGAATAAAGATACTTGCGTCTTTTGCTTTAGCCGCATCAAAGAAACTTTGGTTAGCAATCATTACTTCCGTTGATTTATTAAACGGTAAGCCGAATGTTGCAGCGTCTGATAAGCCATTAATTTCGGCCATGTAGTCGCTATTGTATTCATTAATATCAACACCATAGTCTGGGTGATTGATGTAGTTAGTGGGGTTACCAAGATTTACTAAAATATTAGCGTTAATGTAACCGACTAAATGGTCAGGATAACCATTAGCGATATGCGGATAAGTATTTGTACTAATTGAACCGTTAATCGCTTGTTGGAGGTTTGGATAACCACCCTTTGATTCATAAAGTACTTTAATATCAGGATTTTCTTGTTCAAAACGCGCGAAAAGCGGGTTTAATGCACCAGTAACTGATGCCCCAAATCCTGTCCAGAACTTCACTTCGATTTTTTCAGTCGAACCACCACCGCCTGAAGATGTCGTTGGTGGCATCGGTGGGCGTAAACAACCAGCAAGCGTTGTTAAAGCTAAGACCGATACCGCTGTAAATATGAGTTTTCTAAATTTCATATCTCTCTTTCCTTTCTTGTTTATATAATAACGATTAGTAATTACTAACCTTTAATACCACTGCGGGAGACACCGCTCATAATGTATTTACGGAAGAACACAAAGACGAGCAGTAACGGAGCAGTAACAATCATCGATGCGGCAATTTTAACGGTGTCGTAACTAGCGAATTGACCAGTAAATGTCGACATTAACCCGTTACTAACAAGTCGCATCGTATGGTTATATTTAAATAATTTCTGAATAGTGGGGTTATAGCCTTGCGCAATAAGTGTTGGCCAAATAAAGGCGTTCCAGCTACCCATAATGTTGAGAATAATAATCGTAACGATTGTCGGCATGCCAATTGGAATCATCACGCGCCATAAGTAGCTAAATTCACCATAGCCGTCAACTTTCGCGGCAAGGAATAATTCGTTTGGTATTTGCTGGAATGTTTGTCGTAAGTAGAAAATGTAGAAGACACTAACGCCGTGGACAAAAATAAGTGCGCGATAAGTGTTTTCCCATCCTAACCATTTCGCTGTTTGAATATTTGTAATAAGCATCATTTCGCCAGGAATCATCATCGTTGCGAGTAAAATCGCAAATAAGAAGTTTTTCCCTTTAAATTCAAGACGAGCAAACGCAAACGAGGCAAGCACCGTTGTTACAATTGTAAAGACCGTTGAGACAACCGCGACGATAATCGTATTAAGAAAATACGGGATAAAACTGCGTTCTGGTGAAGTTTCAACGATATGTAAGAGTGCTTCATTCATCTCTTTTAGTGGATCTTTTAAATCCATCCCTAAGACAATCCTAAAGTTAACAAAACTTGGATTTGCCGTAAATAAGCGTAATCCAGTCGACACTTCACGTTGATATTCAAGTGGAGTTTTAACTGAAACACTAATCATAAACCAGAACGGTAAAAGCATAAAGAAAGCAAAAAGCGTTAAGAATGTGTAAGTAATAATCTTAACAACAATCGCCCGCGTTTTATATTCTTTTGCGATTTCATAGGATGGCTGAAAGCGTTCGTCATCAATGTGTGATAATTTCACTTCTTCTTCGGCAGTTAATTCGACTGCTTCTGTGACTTTTTTATCTTTATCTGTCATTACGCTACCCTCCTATTAATAGTGCACCCGCTTCTTCGAGACTTGCATCTGAATAAGCGTGATGAATAAAATTACAATAAGTAAGACGACAGAACCTGCTGCGGCAAGTGGAATGTTCTTTTCAACGTTGCGGTTCATGTAAATGTACCCGACAACCGTAATCCACATCGTGCGGTTTTCGCCCCCAAAGTGAATTGGTCCGCCCCCCACAATCGAGATAACGCTTTGATAAGCTTTAAATGCCCCGATAAATGAAGTAATCGTAATATATAAGATTTGCGGACTTAAAAGTGGAACCGTAATCCGTCTAAAGATTGTGCTGCGACTTGAGCCATCAATCCGCGCAGCGTCATAGTATTGTTTGTCAATACTTGCTAAACCTGCCATAAAGACAAGGATTTTAAACGCTAAGCCTGACCAAATTGATTGGACAGTAATCGCAAATCCTAAGGAGAATTTTGATAACGGGATCGTTCCTTCTGGACTCCATAACGGACGAATCCACGATACTGGTTTTCCGCCAAAGAACTGGATAAATTGGTTCATAATCCCCCCAACCTCATGCGAGAAGATCGTATTAAAGACCATCCCTAAGGCAATGCCGTTAGTGACATAGGGGAGGAAGAAAATTGTTTGATAAGTTGCGCGTAACGGCTTAATAGAATTAAGCGATACGGCAAGTAAAAGTGAAATCATAATCGTCAGTGGGACGGAAATGATTGTTAAAATAGCGGTATTAATAAGCGCGTTACTAAAAAGCGGATCCTTTAAAACATATTCAAAGTTCGCAAAACCAATAATTGGTTTAACCGGTTGTAAAAAGGGAACATCAGGTTCAATAATCGCAAAATATTCGCGCCACCAATCAGGGTTATTATGCATGTCAAGTTGTCGGAAGTAACTTGCAAGTGCAAAACTACCGGTCCCGCTTTGGAAATAAAAGTCTTTAACAAAAGCAATAAATG
>Ga0116183_1004421_pt1 | contig 13771 bp, 9 predicted proteins | sample AD_UKC078_MetaG_FD_89753 | JGI IMG/M metagenome (GOLD analysis project Ga0116183, IMG submission 89753) | Active sludge microbial communities of municipal wastewater-treating anaerobic digesters from USA - AD_UKC078_MetaG | ecosystem: Engineered > Bioreactor > Anaerobic > Digestate | place: USA... | reverse complement strand
TGGGGGAAAAGGTTACGACTGGACAGAAGGATGCATAGCTCTTACAAATGAAGAAATGGATGTTGTTTACAGGATAGCCCGGGAGGGTATGCCTGTTACAATAGTGGGATCGACCGTCAGTCTCGATAAACTGGATGAATGACAACATTATGGATGACAACAGTAGCTATATGGAAGAAGGACTACCGGAAGGCAACAGGGGAGGGGCTGTTCCGGAGGGTTTAAGGTCGCTTTTTGACAAGTTGTTTGCCAGCCCCAAAGTAAGGAAGGTGATAATCAGGACTTCCGTTATCACGGGAGGCTTGCTTGCATTCCTTTTGCTTGCTGCATTTGTTCTTTATATTGTTCCGGGAATGCAGGAGGTTGTTTCGGCACACCGGCCAAAGCTTCTTAGCGATCCGGAACTTAAGGAAGACAAGAACTACAAAAAGCAGATATCCGCTCTTTCCGGGGAAGTGCAAAGGCTTTCCAGAAAATACGCCTCCTATACCTCCGGTCAGTCATACATTGTTATTAATACAACCGACAACAAGTTTTTTCTATACAGGAACAAGAAGCTTATAAGGACAGGATTATGCAGTTCGGGAAGTTATACGATGCTCAAGACAGAGGGGGAAAGGAAATGGATATTCAAGACTCCCAAGGGAAAATACAGGATCCAGGGGAAAATAACATCCCCGGTTTGGAGGAAGCCCGACTGGGCATTCGTGGAGGAAGGCCTTCCGATACCGTCTGCAACTCATCCTTCGAGGTATGAATATGGTGTTCTGGGTGATTATGCGCTTAGCATTGGCGACGGCTATCTTATCCATGGAACCCTTTACAAGCGCTTCCTCGGGATGCCTGTTACCCACGGCTGCATAAGGCTTAACGACGAGGACCTGGAAGCCATATACAACACACTGGCAGTAGGCTCGAAGGTTTACATTTTCTGATTTCAGACAAGGCAGGATTATGGAAAACAATATTGAACAGGCCCCGGGTAAAAACAGGCAGACTGGTCCGGTAATTACAGCAGTTATAATCACAGTGATCCTGATTTTCTTTACAATCATGTCGCTGATGGCTCCAGGGAAAAAGCTGAAAGAAATCAGGCTTAAGTTCGGCCCTGAGGAAACTTCGGAAAATCAGCCAGATGAGAGGCTGTATTCCGACTCGGCCTACATGGCCTTACTGAAGGAAAGGTCATTCTTTCAGGCCAGGACAAGCATGGCAGAGACAGATTCGGTTTACATGACACTGAATCTTTCCGACAGCACCGCGAACCTTGAGATAAGCGGTGTGACAGTTCATTCCGTTAAGATCAGCAGCTTCAGGTTTAGCGGGATACTGAAGAGAACGGATGATTATGCAATCTCATCCATGCTGGCCCAGCCGATGAATATTACCGGCGACCTGGCCACCATAAAAAAGGAACCTCTGATGGTAAAGATGGCTCCGAAGGACACGAGTGAGTTCAAGCCTGATGTTATTCCGGATACATCCAATTATGAACCCGTTAATTATATACTGGAGATGGACAACGGGATCAGGATATATGTTTATCAGACCACCGACACTTTGAAGAGCAACAACCGTCGACGCTTTTATTTTGATCTCAGGGACAGGCTGAGTACGGCATGGCAATATGCAAAAAGCGCAGCCATGTTCAAAGTGCCGGAGTATCATCCCTTTATAAAGATCAGGCTTCCAAAGGCTGATGCGAAAATTATATACAGGGCTCTGCCCCGCAAAGGCCAAGTTGCAGTTTACATGTAATATCTTTTCCCTTCGGAGTTATCATGAATCAAAAAAAGCAGTAGGTTTGAGTCAGACTCTAAACTAATTCATTCCTGCATGTCACGATTCACCGGTATCATTGGGATTATCATACTTCTCGGACTGGCATTTCTATGGTCGAACAACCGGAAAGCCATTAATATCCGGCTTGTTGTTTCAGGCCTTTTGCTTCAGTTGGGGCTTGCGATTTTCATACTTAAAGTTCCCGTAGGCCAGGATATTTTTGCCTGGCTGGGCAAGGTGATAAACAAGCTTCTTGACTTTTCCCAGGAAGGAGCCCTTTTCGTGTTTGGTGATCTTATGAAGGTATCGGAGATACTTCCTCCGACTATCGCGAGTGCGGGAGTATTTCTTTTCACCCTGATACCCACGATAATATTTGTTTGTGTTCTTGTGGCGATGGCATATCACGTTGGTTTAATGCAAAGGGTAGTTGCCGTGCTTGCCCGTTTCATGCACTGGGTGATGAGGGTGAGCGGGAGCGAGGCTTTGTCGAATGTAGCCAGTGCATTTGTTGGTCAGGTGGAAGCGCAGATCATGATCAGGCCGTATCTGGTGGGCATGACCATGTCGGAGCTTCTGGCATCGATGACTGGTAGCATGGCCTGTATAGCCGGTGGTGTTATGGCGGTTTATATTTCTATGGGTGTTCCTGCCTCATATCTGCTTGCAGCCAGCCTCATGGCGGCACCGGGCGCGCTGGTGATCTCGAAGATTGTTTTTCCCGAGACACAGGAATCCGAGACAAAGGGAGTTGTAAAGCTCGAAGTCAAAAAGGAACAAACCAACATTATGGATGCCATCTCTCACGGTGCAAGCGATGGAATGGCAATATCCATCAACGTGATAGCCATGCTTATCGGAGTAATTGCCCTTGTTGCGCTGGTGGATGCCCTTCTGGGTTATTTCGGGCTTTTCCTGGGATGGACCGGTCTGTCGCTCGATTTCGTCGGTCTTGATGTGAACAACCTTAGGCTCAAGGACGTTTTTGGCGCTTTCTTTTCACTTTTTGCAATAGTGATGGGAGTTCCGGTTGCCGAATCCTTCGAAGTGGGTTCGCTGATGGGAACAAAGATGGTTATCAATGAGTTTGTTGCATACTCCGACCTGGCCCCGATGATCCACGCGGGAGCGCTCAGTCCGAAATCAATAATAATAGCAAGCTTTGCCCTATGTGGATTTGCCAACTTCAGCTCCATAGCCATTCAGCTCGGCGGGATAGGAGCAATGATCCCATCCCGAAAAGCTGATCTGGCCAGGTTGGGCTTCAAGGCAATGATCTGCGGAACCATGGCATCATATATATCGGCAAGTCTGGCCGGGATATTGATGTGATTCGCCGAAGCCGGAACCCCGGGCACATACAATCATTATCCTGCCTCTGCTAATTGATTTTATTGCCTATTTTGATGCCGAAGTAAATGGTTCTTGGTGACATCGGACCATACATATAGGCAGGGTCCCGCTCAATGCCGGAATCAAAGTCGGATTGAAAAGAATTGAATATATTCTTTATTCCGCTAAAAACCTGAAGAGTGGCGCCATTAAGTTTTATATTGTAGTGAATTTTACTCCCCAGGTCATAAAACGAATCTGACTTTCTTAATTCTCCGGTATCAGGATCCGTCAGCGGACCGAAATACGGCACTAACATTCTACCAGTATATGTTCCTGTAACAGAAAGACAAATGTTCTTAATAAAATCCCAATCAAGGTTAAAGTAACCGTAATCTGAAGGTGTGCGAAAGAAGTTTCTTGTATCAAATTCCTGTTCAACATCATATCTGCTTGATTGTAAAGTAAAGCCTGAGGTAAATGAGAATTCTCTCAGCGGCTTTATTTTGAGTTCAATGTTGACACCTTTAACCACAGCCCCGTCTTCTGCATTCCTTCTTGTATATAACACTTTTCCCTCTTCATCCGGAACTCCGATTTCATTGACGAAAGGATCATTGAGGCATGTATAAAATCCTTCTATCAGAAGCCCTGTTGAAACGGTGCCGATTAGTTTGTTGAAATCCAGTGAAGTCATTATGCTATGACTGGTTTCGTGTTTCAGGTCAGGGTCATTTACATTGATTACCTGCCGGGAACCTGATGTCTCAATGTGGAGGTCTTCATCAAAGATCTGAGGAGCCCGGTATCCCTGAGAGTAACTTAAGCGGGCCTGTAGCGATGGAAGCAATTCATACATCAGGCTTATTCGCGGACTGAAGACATTTCCTTTCTTAGCTTCGGTGATTTTAGCATTGTCGATAATGCTGTAATGATCCAGACGTCCACCCAGTCCAAGCTTTAACCTGTCAATTTTCAAATCATACTGTAAAAAAGCGCCGGTAGTGACTGATGACTGGTCGGAGATCAAAGTATTGTCAGCATGGGCTACATTTATAATAGTGTCATTAACAATTGTGGCATTATCGAAATCGGGATACCCGAGTTTTTTATCTTTTAGAAATCCGCCTGTATTTTCAAAACCGGCAATCAGGGAAGAGTTACCCAAAAATGCTTTATACTGTATCCCCGTATTATATGTAAGATCTTTCGATATACCGTAATCTTTAAGCGAGCGGTTGGCCCCATAATATGAATCCCTTGTAAGATGCTGGGCGGAAGCGAATACTGTAAGCAGATCATAATCCCTGAAGTACTGTTCATATGTAATTGCGCCTGTTTTTATATCATGTTTGACTGCTTCGGCAACATCTCTTTCGTGTAAGGGATATTCCTGCCTGTTTCCTCCGTCACGTTGCTCCTTAATATTGAAGAAATCAACAGCTATTTTACTTCTTATTCCAAAGCGGTGAAAAAAGCGTGTCCCTACTGTCAGATTGCTCATTGGCGCTATCTCCGAATAATCATCATTGTTTGCATCAAACATTTTTCGTTCGCGGCTGAATCCATAAAGAGAAATACCTGTTTTGTTATCATTTGAGATAAAAGATGTATTCAGGTTAATACTGTTATCCGGAGCTATACCGCCTGTTCTCCTGATACCTGCTCCTGTCAGACTTGTACAATATCCTGCCTCATAAGAGTTTGACATCGACTCTTTCAATATAATATTAATTACCCCTGCAATTGCATTGCTGCCATATAGAGCAGATCCGCCGCCTCTTACAACTTCGATCCTTTCTATCATATTAGCCGGAATAAGCTCGAGTCCGTATACTCCGGCCAGGCCACTGAATATGGGACGACTGTTGATCAGGATCTGGGAATATGGGCCTTCCATTCCATTCATTCTGACCTGCGAAAATCCGCAATTCTGGCAATTGTTTTCAATTCTCAATCCGGGGGAGAAGGTCAATCCTTCAATTAATGCAACGGATTGTACTGAGGACAATAATTTTGGGGAAAGCGTATTAACAATGTTTACCGATTCCGTTCTCTTTATTTCACTTCTGTCAGCTGTAATTACGACCTCATCAAGATCCAGGATGTCTTCCTCAAGCATAAAATTCACTTCTTTGGTTTCTCCCGACTGTATGGTAATTTCTTTTTCGAGAGCTTTGTAGCCTATGGCCTGTGCTTTGACCACATGAGTTCCAACCGGCAGGTTTACAAGCATATAATGGCCGGTTTCATCTGTGCTTACACCATATGTGGTACCTTTGATTACTATGGTTGCAAAAGATACATGCTCGTTATTGCAAACAACATGTCCTACTATATTCGCGTCTGTTTTCTTCTGTGAATGAATTGGTGTTGTAAATAATATAGTTGCAAACAACACCCATATGACTTTTTTCATTAATGATACTTCAAATGTTACACGATAATCTGTCACGCGCGGAAACCCGGCATAACAAAACTTAACTAAATGCTTTTTAAAGTGCTGTATGTGTAACTACGCGGCCGGTGCCCTGGGTCGGTTGGCTCCGGGAAGGAAAAATCCCGGGATCAGGGTTCTATCCTGATTTAAAAAGAGTTTATGAAGAATATTCCAGGATATAACAGTTCCGAGAAACAATACGGGAACCGTTGTGATAAAGCCCGAAATAAACTGTATCAGGAGAAATTCATTATTTGTGTGATGATGATCTGCAGGATTACTTCCCGGCAGCGATTTATATGGGTGGGAATGGACAACAGAAATACTGTCAACTATATGGGTATGAGGGAAGAATGTAATTGATCCGAGATATCCGCAAAAGAGTAAAACGAGGAAAAATCCCGAAAGTCTTCTATATCCCTGGTATAAAATATGCTGTCTCACACACTCTTTTAATAATTGTGTGCAAATGTAGTAAATTTCTCTTCCCTTTGTTTTATTGGTAATTTTTAAATACCTGGCATATTTTAATACCTGGCATAATATCTTTACGCTTGTACCGCGATTACAGGTTTCCCGGGAGTAATCCGTTTTTGCGGAGAGAGGGGGATTCGAACCCCCGGTCCCGCGATTGCAGAACAACGGTTTTCGAGACCGCCGCATTCGACCACTCTGCCATCTCTCCTGAATTCAGCCTGTGAACAGCATCATGGCTGTCACATCCTGCCTGCCTCCATATAGTTGATGGAAACAGGATGACAAAAATAACCCAATTTCTTTTGATAACAGTTTTTAATAGACTTATTTTGCATATTTATCGAAAACCGGATAAAACAATCTAAATATTAGCAACTGTGAAAAAAATATCTAAATTCCTTTTGATCATGGGAGTACCTTGTCTGATAATGGCTTCATGCAATAGTCGGGCCGATGAAAAATCCAATCCTTTTTTCTCGGAATACAACACTCCCTTTGATGTACCGCCTTTTGAGAAGATCCATGCAAAGCATTACATGCCAGCATTTGAAAAAGGTATGGAAGAGGGCAGGAAGGACATTCAGAACCTTCTGAGCAACAGCGAAGAACCGAATTTTGAAAACACCATCGGCGCATTCGACAGGGCAGGCAAACTGCTGACTAAAGTAGCTTCGGTATTTTTTGCCCAGGCATCAGCAAACACCAGCGATTCACTTCAGGCGATAGAAATGGAGATATCTCCCAGGCTTTCGGCTTATCAGGATGAGATTATTCTTAACCCGGAGCTTTTCAGCAGGGTAAAGCATGTTTATGATAATCAGGCTTCAGAATCGCTTAGCGATGAGCAGAAGTTTATCCTTGAGAATCTCTATAAGGAATTCGTGAGGAATGGAGCCAATCTGAACACCGTGGACCAGGATACGCTCAGGAACATCAACCAGAAGCTGTCGGTTCTCGCGGTACAGTTTAACCAGAATGTTCTGGCAGAGACAAATAACTACAAGCTATTTGTTGACAGGGAAGGTCTCGCGGGATTGCCTCAGTCAATAATCGATGCGGCTGCTGAAACTGCCAGGGCTGCCGGCAAGGATGGACAATGGGCTTTTACCACGCAGAGGCCGAGCATCTTCCCCTTCCTTCAGTATTCGGAAAACAGGGACCTGCGCCGGGAGTTGTTCAGCGCTTACACTAACCGCGGCAATAACGGCAATGAATTTGACAACAACAAGATACTGGCCGATATTGTCAGGCTGAGGGCACAGCGTGCCAGGCTGCTTGGTTACAAGACGCACTCGCATCTTGTTCTTGAGCCCAGGATGGCCAAAAATCCCGAAAATGTTTTTGAACTGCTGAACAACCTGTGGTCAAAGGCAGTACCTGTTGCCCGGAATGAAGTTAAGGAAATGCAGAAGTTAATTGACAGTGAGGGAGGGAATTTCAGGCTTGAACCTTTCGACTGGTGGTACTATTCAGAGAAAGTGCGCAAGGCCAGGTACGATCTTGATGACAATGCTCTCAGACCTTATTTCCTGCTTGACAATGTAAGGGAAGGCGTCTTTACATGTGCCAACAGGCTTTACGGGATATCTTTCTCACCTTTGACAAACATTCCTCTTCCTCATCCTGATGCAGAAGCATATGAAGTGAAGGAGGCCGACGGATCGCATATCGGAGTTCTCTACATGGATTTCCATCCGCGCGACAGCAAGCAGCAGGGAGCATGGTGCGGAGGATACAGGAGTCATCATATAGTTGACGGGAAAGCCGTTACTCCGGTCGTTACCGTGGTATGCAACTTTACGCGTCCTACTGCTGAGCTTCCTTCGCTGCTCAGCCTCGAAGAGGTAGAAACCCTGTTTCATGAATTCGGACACGCTCTCGAAGGCTTGTTCTGCAAAAACACCTACAACACTTCCTATATAGCATGGGACTTTGTGGAACTTCCGTCTCAGATCATGGAGCACTGGGTTACAGAACCCGAACTGCTTAATGTTTATGCCCGTCATTATGAAACAGGTGAGCCTATCCCGGCAGAACTGGTGGAGAAGCTTGAAAAGAGCAAGTATTTCAACCAGGGCTTTATCAACACTGAGCTTCTTGCAGCTTCGCTTCTCGACATGGCATACTATACACTTGGAGCTCCGGCAGTGATCGATGTGCAGCGCTTTGAAAAAGAATACCTTGATAAGATCGGTCTTATACCCGAAATTGTTTCCAGGTACAGGAGTACTTATTTCCTTCATATAATTGACGGGTACGATTCGGGTTACTACAGCTATACATGGGCTGCCGTGCTGGATAATGATGCTTTCGAGGCTTTTAAGGAAAACGGAGTGTTTGACAGGGCTACCGCTGAATCGTTCAGAAGGAATATCCTTGAGAAGGACGGTACCATGGATGCCATGCAGATGTATATTAATTTCCGTGGTCGTGAGCCTCAGATTGAACCACTTCTGAGAAACAGGGGACTTATTTCCCAATAATGATCTTTTTCGGGAGGCCGGGAAATTCCGGCCTTCTTTTTTGTCTGGCCCTGTTAAGGAGGATACTATGAAAAGCCTTTGCGGACTTACAGCTTCAGAGATAGCTGAACTGGGGGAATGCAATGAGAAGCATTCCCTGGCTATAGCCAACTGGCTTTACAAGAGCAAGCCGGGAGGGATGGAGCTTATTCCGGATGTTCCCCGGAAGATAAAGGAGAAACTGAAGGACATATCCTTTCCCGGTGTCTTCGCCCCGGTTTCATCTCTTAAATCTGCCGACGGGACCGTGAAATTCCTTTTCAGGAATGAAAGCGGACAGGAATTTGAGACCGTTCTGTTGCGCGATGCGAAGCGGACCACCGTATGCGTGTCGTCTCAATCGGGTTGCAGGATGGGATGTCCTTTTTGCGCCACCGGGAAGTATGGTTTCAGGGGTAATCTGTCGGTCAGGGATATCCTTACACAGGTCCTCGCACCGGGAATTGAAGGGAAAGTGACTCATGTGGTTTTCATGGGGATGGGAGAGCCGATGGACAATATTGACAATGTACTGAGGGCCTGTGAAATAATGACCGCATCGTGGGGTATGGCAATAAGTCCAGGGAAAATTACCGTTTCGACTGTCGGTATAACACCGGGTGTCAGAAAATATCTCGGATCATGTAACAGCAATCTGGCGCTCAGCCTTTTTTCGCCATTTCTGGAGGAAAGGCTGAGATCGGTTCCGGCTGAGAAGAGCTATCCTGCCCGGGAAATAATCGAGCTGATGAAATCAGCCACATCATTGAAAAAGAGGAGGATGAGTGTTGCCTATATTATGATCAGGGGTGTGAATGATACAGCTGCTCATCTGGAAGCGTTGAAAGGACTTCTTCACGGGAGCGGTATAAGGGTGAATCTGCTGCCTTATCACCAGCTTCCCGGCGATGTGAATATCTCCTCCCCGCTGGAGACAATGAATAAATTCAGACATGATCTGGTAATTTCAGGTATTTCGGCATCTATCAGGAAATCAAAAGGGGCTGACATAAGTGCAGCCTGCGGTCTTCTTGCCGCGGGACTCTGATAATCTCAGGCATCCGGGTTGATAAGCTGGAAAAGATGCTCATCCAGATATCCATCGTTTAGCCTGATCCAGTTATATCTTATCCCGGTTTGTTTGAATCCGGTTTTTCTGAAAAGCGCCATGCTTTCCTGATTATTCGACAGGATACTGCAGTATAACTGATGAAGCATAAGCTTGGTGAAGCTGTATTTAATCAGGCATTCCAGTGCCATTGTTGCAAATCCCCTTCTTCTGTATTCTTCGGGTGCAATTAGTATTCCCACACCTGCCCGTCTGTGAAACGGATCATAATCAAACAAGTCGATAGTGCCTATTGTTCTGTTATCGGCAATATGGTCGATCATAAGGCGCAGTTGCCCGGTCTCATGGATATCTTTATGTGAATTCTCGATGTAGCGTTTGAGAGTAAACCTGGAGAAAGGTGCCAGGGTATTGCTTATGATCCAGTTCGCCGTGTCGTTTTCCCATTCATACAACAACTCCAGATCCTCAGGTTCAAGGGCCCGCAAGCTTATTTCCCCATACTTCATCAAAATATATCAAGTATTGTGAGAGCCGGTTTATCTGACAGCATTTACCTGCCTGATAAAGGCGTCATCAAAATCTTTCTTTACTTCGACCAAAGCAGCTTTAGCATCGGCAACAGACTTGAATTCTCCCCAGACATATTTATAGAATCCGTCGTCGGCAATTATTTCCCTTACGCCTGTATATCCCGGGAATATCCGGTTAATATCGATCGGACTCCTAGTCGCTTTCAGCTGGATAGAGTAAACAAGCGTTGAGTGTGCCGCTGTCGGTATTTTGACGGGTTCACCATCGCCTGCAAGATTATTGAGCTCATACTGGTTGATAACAAAGGCATCATTTAGTCCGAGTCCCTTCAGATAGCCAAGGTAAGTAATGGCATCCGACCTGTTGTAGAACACGCCGAGGGCATAGATATTTACCGTATCTGTATTTATGGTCCGCACAAACAGAATTTCATCTTTTATAAGGTTGCTGAAATAATTTGGAGACAGAACCTCTTTGGTTTGCTGCAGCACAATGCTGTATTTGATTGCGCTTGGCTGTCTCAGGTGTCTTGGAGTAAATGCTTCATACCTGAGCACCACTCCTGTTCTCGGGTTGACAATCCCAAAGGTAACCCTTCTGTTGTATCTTCTTCCCTCAGGGTTATCTGTTCCGTCAGGATTGGTATTGACGGCGACGAAATTCGATTTGCCGAAAGATTTCTTGATGAATTTGTTGGCATCTATGCCCGACTTGGTGAAATAGTCAATCACAGCCTGAGCACGTTTGTCTGCAAGTATGTTATTGTATTCGGTACTTCCCATTGAGTCGGTATATCCTGCAACCTCGATTGTAAGGTCGGGATATGTAATAAGGATATTCTTGATTTCTTCGAGTGTTTGTTTTGCCCTGTCGTTAAGATCATATCTGTCAAAACCAAAGAGTACATTCTGTATTGAAATAAATTCTCCGGTAAATACTTTTTCAGGTGCGAGTGACGGGTTCACGGCAAAGTATCCTCCGGTATAATAGAGTGGAAGGTTAAGTGAGATGGTATCGGTGTTATATCCATCATGACTGATATATACCTCATAGTCTCCAGGTTTTATATCAAATTGGAATGTACCGTCGGGATTGACGGGGATATTTTGGATTACCTGCCCGGTATTAAGGTTTTTAAGTGTGATAAGTGAAACCTTTGGGTTGACTTCCATCCCGTCCTCAAGGAGGATTGTTCCGGAAGCAGTTGTTATTTCGTCAGCCGGATCAATACCAACTATCGTGTAGATATTTCTTAGGTTTGATTTGTCGTCAAAATGGCTGGCCACGAATCCGGGAGCATTATTGTTCAGGATGAAATGGCTATTTTCCTGCACGGTGTTAAATGCGTAGGGCATCCCTACAGGTTGGGTCCAGCTGTTTGCCCTGTATTGTGATCTGAATACGTCGTGGCCACCCATGGTAATATGTCCTATCGAGCTGAAAAGCAATGCATTATTCTCGGCATCAAAGAAAGGTGTGTCTTCGTCATAGGGAGTGTTGATTATATTGCCAAGGTTAACCGGGGGAGCCCATGTTCCGTCAGTCTGCCTGGAAGATGACCATATGTCAAGATCACCCTCGCCGCCGGGTCTGTTACTCGAGAAATACATAGTTTGCCCGTCGGGTGTTATAAACCCATGAGATTCCCAATAGATGGAGTTAATCGGTTTGCCCATCGATTTTATTTTTGACCATGTGGTATCGGTTCTTGTGCTGTAATACAGGTTACCGTCGCCTCCGTCATCCAGGTAGATTATAAGTGTTTTTCCGTCGCCGGTAATAGAATTCGAGTAGAATCTGTCAAACCCTCCAAGCTGCCTGGTAATGTTTGACGGTCTTCCCCAGGTCTTGTTTTTGTAGGAGCAGTAGATCTGAGTTGTTCCTTCGTTTTTGACAGTAAAGACGAACACCGAGTCATTTTTTGCAAGCACCGGGTTGCAGGCTCCGGGGTAGTCAGTCAGCCAGGGAGCGAAATATTCTGAAATCACCCTAACCGGTCTTTTCTTCATTTCCATGGCGTACCGGCAGTTTCGGATCTGAAGATCCACAAAGTCCAACTGGTATGTATCGGTAGGTGACAGTCTCTTTTTTAAATTGTTAAGGTAGCTGAGCGCCTGTTCGAGGCTGTCGCTCCTCTGGAATGCTATTGCCAGATACAGGTAAGTGTCGAGGGCTGCCTTGTCACCCGTTTGCCTGTATTCCTTTTCATTTGACACAACACCTCCGGCAGCCTTTTTCAGGAGTACCAGGGCTTCATTATTCTTACCCTCAAGGTTAAGGTAGCATATCCCGAGTTTTGCTGCAAGATTGTAGTTGTCGGGATACTGTTTTAACAAGGGCTCATACAGCGAAGCAGCCTTATAGTAGTTTTCATCATAGAGATAATACATATCTGCATTTTTGAAAGCCCTCTGAAATTCCCTTAAAGACATTTGCTGTGCGCTCAGGGCTGCAAAACCACTTAGCAGAAACGCGATAATGATATATTTCTTGACGGGGTAAAAGTGTTTCATCTAATTGCAAATTATAAATGACAATAAATATATTACAAAACTGTAGAAAAAATCGAGCTTTTAGCAAAAACTATAAAAAGTAAATTTAGTTATTTATTCAGAAGAATGCTAATCTCTCTTACGAAGGCATCGCTGAAATCAAGGAACTCATTTCTTTTCATAGCTGTTTTTGCCTCCTCTGCAGTAGAATAGGTGCCATATAGGTAATGATACATCCCGTCAATTTCTTTGGTCTCCCTAACACCTTTCAGCCCGCGGAATGTTGTATTGATATCCAGAGGCACGCTTGTGGCTTTCAATTGGATTGAATAGTATTGTTTACTGAGGACATTTTTTTCACCGGTGCCACGGGTAACCTTCTTGACAAAGAGGTCAGCGGGATATCCGAGTCTGATCAGCATGTCGCGGTGGGCATAGGCATCATTTTTATTCTTGAAGACTCCTGTTGTGTATCTGTAGAAGAAGTCATTCTCGTTGTAAAACACTCTTATATCGTCAACATGCTTGAAGTAACTTATATCAACCGGATTATAAAGCGCCATAACCTGCACTGTATAGTATAGTATGCTTGTATCATGCAGATCGTCGTCTGTCACGTCATAGATCCGCAGGTCCTTTATGAGAATACCGGGATCGATCTGATCCACGACTGGGATATCCGACAGGTCGATCTTTTCACCGGGTGGCGGATTTTTGTCGAGTATTATATCATCAAGCCTTATCAGGCCGGGAGGTGTGGCAACTGCAATTGTTGTATCCTGATGCTGAGAATAATATCCGGGAGCAGTGTAGATAAGGCGGTAGCTGCCCGGTGCAGCCATGAAGCTGTAATTTCCGGTTGCGCTTTCGGGGTATCCCGTATCGATGGTGTCGCCTGAAACCTTGTCGATAAGATAAATGGCATTGTTTTCATTGAATTCGGCAATGCTATCCTTCAGACTGTATTTTCCCGACAGCTCGTACACCCTGTTCAGTCTCTGGTTGGTAAGGGTAATATAGAAGATTTCCTTTTTCTTGTAATCGGTGTCTATTGAATAGAATCCATTCTCATCGTTATTGAAGGGCTGGAAGAACCTGTCATCATCAGTTGTGTTTATGGGGAAGCCAAGGTTCTCGGGAGTGC
>Ga0116183_1004420_pt1 | contig 13772 bp, 9 predicted proteins | sample AD_UKC078_MetaG_FD_89753 | JGI IMG/M metagenome (GOLD analysis project Ga0116183, IMG submission 89753) | Active sludge microbial communities of municipal wastewater-treating anaerobic digesters from USA - AD_UKC078_MetaG | ecosystem: Engineered > Bioreactor > Anaerobic > Digestate | place: USA... | reverse complement strand
TACCTTTTAGCGTCATTTATGGGAACAACAGGTGCTGCTATGTTGCTTATTCGTCCTGTTATTAGCACCAATCAACAGCGCGAACACAAAGTTCACACTATTTTGTTTTTCATAGCAGCAGTAGCTAACTGCGGAGGTCTTTTAACACCACTTGGTGATCCACCGCTCTTCTTATTATACCTACGTGGAGCTTCGTTCACTTGGTTCTTAAACTTAATCCCTGAATGGGCATTGGTAGGTGGAATCTTACTTCTTGTCTATTTTTTACTGGACACTTATTATTACAAAAAAGAGAGCTGGATTAATATTTCGGCTGACGTACGCGAAGTTGAACCTATCCGCATTACAGGTAAAATAAACTTCCTTTTCTTAGTAGGTATAGTTTTAGCTGTAGCACTTATCAATCCAAGCTATATACCAGCAATGGGTGCTGAAGATGCATCTCTCTGGCTTAAGTTTTTACGTGAAATTATTTTAGTGCTATTAATTATTCTTTCCATGTACAGCACCAAAAAAGAAGTACGTGAGCAAAATAAATTTAGTTGGAGACCTATTATAGAAGTGGGAGTTATATTCTTAGGTATTTTTGTTACGATGATTCCTACTATGCTCTATTTGGAGAATGCTGCAAGTTTTGGTTTTGATCAACCATGGCAATTTTACTACGCTGCCGGTTCTTTGAGCTCTTTCTTGGATAATGCTCCAACCGCTGTAGCATTCCACGGCGTTGCTGTAGGTTTGGTAAACGGCGGTCAAGCTGTAGCGGAAGTTGCAGGTATCCCTGAAATTCTATTAAAAGCAATTGCAATGGGGTCTGTATTTTTTGGTGCTATGACTTATATTGGTAACGGTCCAAACTTTATGGTAAAAGCTATTGCCGAAGAAAGTGGAATTAAAATGCCAAGTTTCTTCGCTTATATTTTTAAGTTCTCATTAATTGTGTTGTTACCAATTTATATTTTGGTTCAACTTATATTCTTGTAAGATAGTAGCAGATGGCTAAACGTTCGGTAAAGAAAAAAACTAATCGGTCTAAAAAAAAGAGCACAGAAAAACCTATATTACCCTATATCCTGATAGGATTAGCAATTGCGGCTATAATCATTGTAGCTATAGAAATTGATGCTTACTTAACCAAAAGCGCATTGCGTAATGTAGTAACAACCTGTGATTTTTGTGATAATGCAACAGCTCCAATAACATCAAAAAATACATTTAGGGATTATAACCCTTTACATTTGGAGCACGCGCAGAAAAATGGACTTGATAAACCTTTCGAAACGAATGCTGAATTTGAACACAAAATAGATTCTTTAGTTAAATATGGACGCTTAGTAGAAGTAACTAATACGAGATACTATATTGTTCGCGATTTAACTCACTCTTTTGCGTATTTAACACCAGAAGCTGTGGTTTTATTAGAAGATATTGGCGTGCGATTTCAAGCCAAGTTAAAAGAACATAATTTACCTCACTACCGTTTTGAAATTTCGTCTTTGCTACGAACTAAAGAGATGCAACGAGTTTTAACCAGAGTGAATAGAAACGCCACACCAAATGGTACTGCTCACTACTATGGCACTACGTTTGACATTGCATTTCATAAGTATGAACGCAACGGAGACCGCTTTGAGGATTCTGAGATTGAAGATATTATGAAACAAACACTACGCGAAATGCGTCAAGAGTGTCGATTTTTAATTGTCAAAGAATCACGCAATAAGTGTTTTCACATAACCGTGGTAAAGTGTAAAAACAGTTAACAACTATCTATGAAACACAAAAGGCGAATCGTTTGATTCGCCTTTTTTTTTAAAATCTATTAACTTGACAAAAATTATTTTGTAATTAAAGCTACAGCGTAAGCAGCTAAACCTTCTTCACGACCAACAAAACCCATTTTTTCATTAGTTGTAGCTTTTATAGATATAGCATCAAGTTCCACTTCCATAGTTTTTGCTAAAATCTCCTGCATGTGTGGAATATAAGGGTTCAGTTTAGGTTGTTCTGCACAAATTGTACAATCGATATTGCCAATTTCATAGCCTTTGTTTCGCAATAATTCCACTGTACGTTTCAATAAAATTTTACTATCAATCTGTTTGAATTCTTTGCTATGGTCAGGAAAATGAAACCCTATATCGCGCATATTAGCAGCACCAAGCAGAGCATCACAAATGGCATGTAGCAAAACATCGGCATCTGAATGCCCTACCAAACCAAACGGAGCCTCTATTTTTATTCCACCCAACCAAAGTTCACGATCAGAAGCTTGTTTGTGAACGTCGTAACCAAACCCAACACGTATCTTCATAATATATATTATCGTTAAAACGGACAAAAAAGGCGACTTGTCAGTCGCCTTTTAAAATTTTACTCTGACTTTTATTATTTGTCTACCAAAGCTTTAATACCATCAACGTCAAACGCTAAAGAAAAACGTAACGTTTGATCTAATGGGTTATTTTGTGCCATAGAGACCACATAACCTACGTCCAATTTAAATGCTGACATTTTGAAACCTGCACCTACGGTAAAATATTTACGATTCCCTTTATTCACACTTTCATTGTGATAACCAGCACGTGCAAAAAACTGTTCATTGTAGGCATATTCGGCACCTATAGCAAAATTTATTTCGGACATCTCTTCGGCAAAACCACCTGGAGCATCAGCAAATGACCACGCTAAACCTTTCATTACTGACAAATTATTGTATTGTTCATCACTCATTGCCCAAGTTTTGTCATCATTGGGATCGTAACCTGTTGTAAACTTAGATTTACGAGATGGTACCAATAATTTATCGAAATCTGCACTAATTGATAAGCGATTATAACGATCGAAAGGAACTAAATAAGACACACCTAAACGCAAATCGGTTGGTAAGAAGTTACTTGTTTCTCCTTTGTCGTATGACACTTTTGTTCCTAAGTTTGACAAATTAAAACCAATACCCAATTTAGATTCACCAGTTTTAATATCAATAGGTAATGCATAATAGCCATTGATATCGGCAGAAAATGCAGAACCAGGATAAGATTCTTCACTACGCACACTCAAATCAGAAACGATGAAACGAAATGCCACACCCATTGAAAAATGTTCTGACAACATACGTGAATAACCTGCATCAAAAGCCAATTCATAAGGTTTTACTGGAATAGGTTTTGCATCAGCATTCTCGCGCAATTGAATTTCGCCTAAAGAAAAATAGCGGAATGAAGCCGATACTGTACCCGCCAAATCACTTATTTTGTAATAACCAGCTAAATAAGCCAAGTCAATATCATTAACGATACTACGTAACCAAGGTGTATAAGAAAATGCAAACCCTGCATTACTTGCAGCTTGTGCATATTTCGATGAGTTCCAATGTTGAGAATTTACATCTGGAATCGTGGCTACGCCCACATCGCCCATACCCCCAGCGACAGCATCTGGGGCAATTGAAAGAGAAGGTACACCAGTTAACAAAGGATTAAACAAAGCTTTTGCTGTTGTTGCATCTTCTGCTGCCAAAACAGTCAATGATGTGCAAAAAACAAAAATCGACACTACAACTTTTTTCATACAAATGTTATAAAATTACTATTAATTATTTTCAATATTTACAAAAGAAAACGTTTAAAAATCGCTTCTTATTGTTCTTTTATCATTAATTTTAAGGTTTTTGTTACCTTTTCACTACTAGAAACGGCCACATCCATACGCACTAAATAAATACCTGGACGAACCGAGCCTGTAAAGTCCCAAGCTATTTCAGTACGATTATCATACGTAAATACAGTTTGCTCACCACTAAATACGAGACGACCAGATAAATCATATACGGACGCGTTAACACTTAAAGGCTGCTCCGGACGATCGTGAACATATACAAAATTCGCTACGTTAACAGCAGGATTAGGATAAGCATACATATTAGATATTACCGGTTGTAATCCTTTTTCCACAATAAACTCGATTTCTGCTGTTGAGGAATTATTTTGTAAATCCCAAACACGGAAGAAAATATGATGTTTACCCTCTTCTAAGTCATATAGTTGATATTTTACCGTACCACCCTGATAATTACCCATTTCCGTGGTGTAATAAAAATTGAGCGTTTTTTCAAGTAATGGATTGTTATCTAATTTTAAAATAATATCGTGCCCTACGCCATTACCAATAGCGTTGATACCGCATTCATCGTACACATTGGCTACAAATAGAGGCGACTCATTTACCTTGTCACCTGATTTAAAATCGGGAGAATTTAAATAAATTTCGACATCAGGACCTTGATTTTCCCACACTACAAGCGTATCTTCGCCACCAATAATAAAATCTTCATAATAGCCATTCGCTTCAAAGTTTTGTGTTTCGTCGGCGGCATAATAGACTATGCGTCCAGCACCGTAATTGTAACGAATATCTTTAGGAACAATAAAATCAACTGTAAAACGCCCGTTTGTCACTTGAGCAGAACCTACAAATAGCGCATTCGTACGGTCTGTAAAAATATAAGGTTTTTTGAGTGAATCAACGGTAATATCATTAGATAAAGTTTTTATCGTCTCCTTTTTATCAAATACTGTAACATTCACAAAACCATTAAAATCAGTAGCTGACAAACCGCTATTATCTTCAAGATGACCAACTAAACGTACTTTACTCAACGCTCTAATGGTATCAGTTGGTTGGTCCAAATCAACTAACTTCACACTATCTGTAACAACCTTATGTGTGGAAGGATAAGCCAAGTGTAAAGCAGGATCACCTAATAGAGTAAAGTTCATTTTATTAGCATCGCCAGAACGTGCATTTTTTGAATTACGCATAATATCGCCCAAACGCAATCGGTTACCCGCAGCATCGCGAGCAAATACATTTTTAACAAATTCGCGATTCAAATAGTAATTTGGACCTGCATACACCGTACGAGTTGTTGTATATAATGCGATACCGCCACCATGTGGATTCAAAAATACTTTTTCACCACCACTCTGACGTGGCGTATCAAAGCGGCTAAAATCACATGTTGCCGTAACAAATAGCGGCAATTTGTCATTGTACATATTTTCGATACGTTCCGTAGTTAAAATATCTTCATTTGTCCAAGCATTATAACCGCCGTGTCCCATGAAATTAATCATTAACGTACCGAACTTTATATAATTATCAAACAGCTCGCGCACTAACGGATAAGTTTCTCCTGAAGCAGAAACCTCTTGAGTATAAGCATCTAAATAAAGTTTACGCACCAAAATTTCAGGATGTAAGCGCATTGTTAATTCGGCTACACTATCACAGTCTTTTATGTGTAAATTATTGTCGCCATCATCAGCTAAAAATACTATCTGGTTTTTCCAACTGCCTTTGATGTTGTTATTCATATAAGCAATGGTTTTATCAACAGCTATTTTTGCTTGTTCTTGGGTATGAACGGGGAATCGTCCGACACCAATATCCATACGTTCTGAAGGCAATCTAACTCCCTCATTATCATCAAGAAATGCAAAATAGTCATCGGACACATACGATTCTGTACCATGAACAGAATTCACCGATTGATAAGTCAATAATTTATTGATATCAACGTCAGTAGGAATAATTTTACGATTATCAAAATTACCATCGCCAAATAGTAACAAATAACGTGGTAAATTAGAAGCGTTGGCTCTATCATAAAACATTTTTACAAAGCGACGATATGCGGTTGCATCAGGCGTTCCAGAAGAGAATTCATTAAAAATTAAGCCGGCATCTACCACATGCGAAGTTAATCCATCATGGTCGCTATGCGCTTGAGCTAAGCGTTGTGCTTCTGCGATAAACTCACTTGGCGCCAAAATCAACATATCCACTTGCGAAAGGGCATGTAAATTTTGATTGGGAATTTCTCCCACTACCGTTGGTGTTAAAAAACTACCTGCAGGATTGAGAGCTACATACTCTTTTATAGCAGATGTGTTAGCTGCGAATTTTAATTGGTCGCCAGCAAGCGTTGCAGGTACACGTTTTATATTTAGCGGATCAGAAACATTCCAAATTTGAGTTGTACTATTGGCGCCTTGAACTACAAAACGACGTATTTTATCTACGTTCAACGAATCAACATTACGGAAAAACAGTGGTGTATCATCTGCTATTTTTAAGAGTCGTTTTACATTTAACTCAAAGAAATTAAGCCAAGCACGTCCATTGGGATTACTATACGTAAGAGATACATTGAGCGTGTTCGTTGGTTCTGGTTGAAAATAAAATGCTGGAGATGTTAGAGCCGTTTTTGCATACTCGTAAACAGGGGCATTCACCATAGTCTGCACAGTAAGAGAACCTACTGGCGTATTATTCACTTTTGCTATAAATGTTGAAAGTAATTGAGAATTTGCCGCTACACTTAACCGCAACGTAGCTGTTGAATCTAATACATTCGGCAATGAGTATGAATAATTATAAGTGAGTTTAGTAGAATTAAACTCCTCACCATAAAATTCGCGTCCTGAATTTACAAGATTTACTAAATCTTTTTCCTGTACCAAATAATCTGTAAACGATAAAATATCCTCTGTGGGCGTTCCTAACTCTTGAGGCTCTGCTTCTATTTGTTTTCCAACACCTGCATCAGAAGTTACAAAATAGTAACCATAATTTGAATATACATTTTGCGTATGTTGAAAAAGTTCAGAATATGTATTGTATTCCCACGACGTAGGACCTTGACCATAAAATAAAATGTAATCGCCGGGACCAAACTGTCCATCTCCACCTGTGTAGGTATAAGTGGCGATTTCTGGTAAATCGTCAATATAAGGCGCACTGAAATTTTCACTTAACATGGCACCACCGTAACCAAACACACGAACAGCCGTGGGTGAAACACCCATAGCCACTATTGCTTCGTAAGTCAATTTGTAAATACCTGTTCTATCGACACGTATTTTTACAAAACGACCGCTCTTCAATACAGAGTTTGCTGCATATCTATCAGGCGACAAATTGGTTTCAGTAGATGTAAAAAGAGGCGATTCAAATGCTTTTAAATCAAATGATTGTAGTTTTTTTACCTTGCCATGCTCTAGAATAAAAGGAAAAAGTTCAAGTAAATAAGACGTCTTTTTACGTTCTGTAACCACTCTAAAATCATAACGTAACTCTGTTGGAATAAGCGATAATTCCAATGCAGTAATGCGAGCTTCTTGAGGAGTACACTCTACAAATTGCGTATTTTCAACAGTTACTTTTTGATTAGACGGCAATGTTACAGTGTATGAGGGCAATGTAGAACTTACAGCGTAATTCCCGTCTTCAAGTCGCACCACAGATTTTAATGCACTATCAGTTGACCACGTTTCTACGGGCAACCAACGCAATTGGTAAGTTTGGGCATTAACCAAGAATGCCACCAAAAGCAAACAAAATATAAGTGCGTTTTTTCTCATACAAACATAATAGTGGAAATAGCTGCAAAAATAGTAAAAAAATCAATGCAACAGTGTAAGAAAAGTAATAATCGTCTGTTTTATCTGATTATTTAACGAAGAAATTAAGCATTTTATTGTCCTCAATAAAACCTTCTAAATGATCGCCAATAGCAACAGGACCAACTCCGGCAGGAGTTCCCGTATAAATCAAATCGCCTATTTTGAGTGTAAAAAACTGACTAATATACGCTATTAATCGATGAATAGAGAACAACATATCTTTTGTATTCCCCACCTGTACTAATGTCCCATTTTTGTATAACGTAAATGCGATTTCTTCCGGATTTGAAAGTGTTGAAAGTGGTATAAAATCACTAATGACCGCCGAATTATCAAATGCTTTTGAAACTTCCCAAGGTGCACCTAATGTGCGCTGGCGATGTTGTAAGTCACGCGCGGTAAAATCAATTCCCAGAGCCACCTCGTCATAATAACGTGAAGCAAATTTTTCACTAATATTTTTTCCTAAACGATTGATGCGGACCACTAATTCTACTTCGTATTCTATTTGATTTGAAAATTTAGGAATAAAAAATGGTTTATTTTCGCGCAATAGAGCTGAATCTGGTTTCATAAAGATAACAGGCTCAGTTACCGATTCGTGCTTCATTTCAATAGCATGATCAGCATAATTCCAACCTACACAAATAATCTTCATACTCTTTTACTCTTTTTCTTCTTCCAACAAACCACGTAATCTATTGAACATCACCGCCAAATGCGCATATAAAGACGTGTTTTGAACCACTATATCTTCAGGTACTCGAATACGAAACGGCGTAAAATTCCAGATGGCTTTAATTCCGCCTGCAATCATAATATCGGCCACCTCTTGCGCCTGATCGACAGGAACGGTCAAAATACCAATTTGAACACCTGTTTGCGCTTGAATTTCCATAAAACGATCGAGATGTTGAATTGGAATACGATTGATTTGTGTACCCACCAACTCTACTTTTATATCAAAAGCGGCTATTACTTTTAATCCATACAGAGCTAACCCGCTATCATGCAACAACGACGAACCTAAACTTCCTGCTCCAAATAAAAATGCTTTGTGACAATTACTAAACCCTAAAAATTGCTCTAAAATAGTTATAAGCTCCTCTATTTCGTAGCCTACACGTGTTTTACCCGACACCGTAACAAACGAAAAATCTTTAGCCACTTGCGAAGCATCAACACCAATTTGCTGAGCAATTTGCGTAGATGATAAATGTGTTTCACCTTGCTGACGCGCTAATTTAGCATAAGCTAAATACCACGGTAAACGACGCAAAGTCGGTTCTGGAACTTTTATATATACGCTGGGCATAAATTCAATAATTAGTGAAATAACTCCTACAAAAGTATAAAAAATATTCCGAACGAGAGATTTTTATTTATCTTTGCGAAGTAAACCTAAATAGACACACAATGAATGATTGGAAAAGTCGCTTAAATATAGTCTATTCGACAAATCCCGACTATCAATACGAGTTAGAAAACCACAACGAAGAACAAGATACCTTACCACCAGCTCAGCAGACTTTATATGTGCATCTCGACCGCCGTGCTGGAAACAAATCGGTAACTATTGTAAAAGGTTTTGTTGGTAGTGATGATGATTTAAAAGAACTTGGTAAAATCTTGAAAACCAAATGTGGCGTTGGTGGCACAACCAAAAATGGTGAAATCCTCATACAAGGTGATTTTCGCGATAAAATAGTAAAATTATTAGCAAATTTAGGCTATAAATGTAAACGTTCTGGTGGTTAAACTTTATCTAATTGTTACTTGTGTAGCGCCAAAACCGTATTGTTGGAATGATGCATCTTGGTAGTAACAAGAACGGTATTTTGATTTTAAAAGCTTTTCTATCTCCTTACGCAACACACCTTCGCCTTTCCCGTGAATAAACACAATTTTTTGACCTTTATTCTTCAAGTTTTCACGCATCACAGCATTAAATTTATCAAGCTGAATTTGCAATAAATCCCAGTTAGAAAGTCCAGCAACAGAATCCAGTAATTCATGTGCATGTAAGTCCACTTCGATAATTTCGGGCTTTTCTTGTTTTGATGAAAGTTTCTTTGGTGCCGGAGCCTCTTTGTGCAACAAGGCTTTTTGTATCGATTCAGAAGTAATTTGATCGGCAAAATTCATCACATCACGCTCCAGGAAAGTCAACAAAAAAGCTGGTTCTTCAAAAAAATCGTTCTCACGAAAACTGTGCAGTTTGTAAAATTTCGTAGGATTGATATGCAGCGAGATATCGATAGCTGGTTTAGCATCGAAACGATGTTTTTTGTAAGCTATAGCTTGAAATCTCAACTCCTCAAAATCATTCAAAGCCAATTTGTTAACCGTTTCTAACAGTAATTTTGTTTGAGGTTCAACACTATTTTGGGTACGAACCCCCATATCAAGCACACCGCTCAATAGTTGAAAATTTAAATAATAGTTACTATCATTTATAAGATACAAATCCATATCAGTAGTTTGCAACTGTTTAATATTGCAAGGCACAAATGCCAAATAGATACTCAACAATTCACCTTCGACAGTTTCGTCACGTTCATTAAACTGATAAGGTGGCAAAACTATTTCTGGTTCTTCATCCACTTCTGGTGACACTTGTTGTGAAAAAGTTGGTGTTTGCTTTGGAAAATTATAAGCATCTGTTGGTTCTACCACAACCACTTGACGCACCAAAACGGGTGTTTCAAAACCATCGGGTTCTAACACTAAAATCACATCTTTCGATTGAAATTTTGTAACTACACCGCCACCAACAGCGTCTAAATAACGCACCTGATCACCTATTTTTACCATTGTACTCATGTGTTTGTGAAATATGCAAAGGTACAAAAAAGAATTCGCACTAACACTACATAAAAAATCAATGTGCTGAAAACCAAATTATCAAATTGAAAGAATAGAGAAGTCAATAAAATCAGCTATTTTTGCAGGTGTAAACAAAATATTAATTCATGACACCTAAATATATCCAAATTGCAGATTACGACTACCCTCTTACTGACGATCGAATAGCCAAATATCCACTTGATAAACGCGACCACTCAAAACTCTTATTGTGGAAAAACAACACCGTGTCTGAAGCCCTATTTTACGAGTTACCAGACTATTTAAATGCAGGCGATTTATTGATCTACAACAACACCAAAGTCATTCAAGCACGTTTACATTTTGCAAAAGAGACAGGTGCAGTCATTGAAATCTTTTGTTTGGAACCACACCAACCAGCAGATTATCAACAATCGTTTGAAACTACCAAGAGTTGCACTTGGAAATGTTTAGTTGGCAATTTGAAAAAATGGAAAGATGGTTTCCTAAAACAAACCTTGTGTATTGACGATTGTCTGTTTGAATTAACTGTAGAGCGTCTGTCAGCAGACGAAGGTATGACGCATTTAATTCGTTTCTCATGGGATGATGATACTATTACATTCGCTGATATTTTATCTCATTTTGGTGAATTACCAATTCCACCGTACCTCAATCGTGCCTCCGAAGAACAAGACAAAACAACCTATCAAACGGTGTATTCAAAAATAGATGGCAGTGTAGCTGCGCCAACGGCTGGATTGCATTTTACGAAAGAGGTATTGCGCTATTTAGCACTTAAAGGCGTTCGCGAAGATGAAGTAACTTTACATGTGGGAGCGGGAACATTTCAACCCGTAAAATCGGACGCTATTGGCGAACACACTATGCACAAAGAAACTATTTCGGTAGGGAAAAATACCATTATGGATATTTTAAAAAATCCAAATCGTGTAGTAGCAGTTGGCACCACGTCGGTACGCACGCTGGAAAGTCTTTATTACTTGGGCTGCCGTATAGCCGCCAATCCAGAAGATCCAGAGTTAATGGTGACACAATGGGAACCATACGAAAACAATTACACATTAAGTACAAGCGAAGCGTTACAAACGATTGTCGATTATTTGAACCGTAAACATTTACCTGCTTTAGATGCCGCCACGCAAATTATGATTGTGCCAGGGTTTGAATTCCGTATTGTACAAAAGATTATCACCAATTTTCACCAACCCCAAAGTACCTTACTATTACTCATTGCTGCTTTTGTTGGCTCCGATAATTGGCACAAAATATACGATTACGCCCTCAATAATGATTTTCGTTTTCTAAGTTATGGTGATAGTTCGCTGCTAATAAAGGATTCCACCACATAAATAGGCGTTCTTCAAATAGCAAAAATCTATTTCCTAAACCCCACAAACTATAAAGTTTTTATTATCTTTGTAAGTTGAAAAAACATATTGAAGTTATGTCAAAAGAAACTATCACCACAAAGCAAAAACGCCGTTTTCTAATCTGGTTTTGGTCTATTTTTGGAGTAGGTATCCTATTGGCCGTATTCTTATTTTATCTAATCGCCAAAGGTTGGATTGGTTATATGCCAGCTATTGATGAATTAGAGAACCCCAAAAACAAATACGCTACTGAAATCTATTCGTCCGACATGGAAGTTATCGGAAGATTTTTTATAGCAAAAGAAAACCGTATAAACGTAACTTATAATGAGTTGTCGCCAAATTTAGTAAATGCCCTTATAGCAACAGAAGATATTCGATTTCATAAACATTCAGGTATTGATGGATGGGCTTTAGCACGTGCCGTAGTATTGCGTGGTATTTTTCATCAAAAAAGCGCTGGAGGCGGCAGTACTATCACCCAACAGTTAGCAAAACAACTCTATTCGCCACCAGCACGAAATTTACTTCAACGCGCTTTACAAAAACCTATTGAATGGGTAATTTCTGTTCAGTTGGAACGATTATATACAAAAGAAGAGATCATGACTATGTATCTCAATAAGTTTGATTTCTTAAATAATGCGGTAGGTATTAAAACCGCCTCACAAGTCTATTTTGGAACAACGCCAGATCAATTAACGATTGAACAAGCCGCCACCTTAGTTGGTATGTGTAAAAATCCATGGCTCTACAATCCTGTACGCCGTAACGAAAAAAGTACACAACGACGCAATGTAGTACTAAAACAAATGGAAAAAGCCGATTTTATTACCGATGAAGAGTTGGATTCTATTAAACAAATTCCTTTGACACTGGATTATCATAAAGTAGACCACAAATTAGGATTAGCACCGTATTTCCGTGAATACCTTCGTCGTATGTTGACTGCCACTAAACCAGACAGAAGCGATTACGCAAGTTGGCATTTAGTACCATACGGTCAATATTATATGGATTCATTAGCTTGGGAAACAGATCCTTTGTATGGTTTTATCGAAAAAAATCCAAAATCGGATGGCACCAAATACAACCTCTACACGGACGGTTTGAAAATTTACACCACCATCGATTCACGTATGCAGCGTTATGCCGAAGAAGCAGTAGAAAAGCATTTCAAAGAGTTACAAGCTAGCTTCTTCAAAGAACAAAAAGACCGTAAAAAAGCGCCATTTGCTCGTTACATGAGCGACGAAGATATTGATAAATTCATGCGTCAGGCAATGACTCAAACTGATCGTTATCGTGGCATGAAACGTAATGGAGCTAGCGAAGCCGAAATTACAAAAGCATTCAATACACCAGTAGAAATGTCGGTATTTTCATATCACGGTATCGTCGATACAATTATGTCGCCACTCGACTCCATTCGCTACAACAAACATTTTGCGCGTTGTGGGTTTATGTCGATGGACCCAAGCAGCGGACATGTAAAAGCGTATGTTGGTGGTCCAGATTTTAGCCATTTCCAATACGACATGGTGAATATGGGACGTCGTCAGGTGGGTTCTACTATCAAACCATTTTTATACACATTGGCTATGAACGAAGGACTTTGGCCATGTGATAAAACCATCAACCAATCCATCACATTAAAAGATGGACTTGGCCGTGATTTTACACCTCGTAATGGTTCCAAAGCACGTCGAGGTGAAGAAGTGACTCTCCGCTGGGGATTGGCTAACTCAAACAACTGGATTACGGCTTACTTAATGAGTTTATTTACGCCTGAACAATTGGTGAAATTAATGCGTTCATTTGGCATCAAAGGCGAATTAGTGCCGGTAGTGTCACTCTGTTTAGGTCCTTGTGAGGTAACCGTAGCCGAAATGGTGGACGCTTACACGACATTCCCCAATAAAGGTATTCGCGTCGATCCTATTTATGTGACTCGCATCGAAGATGCTAATGGCAATATCGTGGCAGAATTCACCCCAAAAACCACAGAAGTTATTGACGAAGAAACATCGTACAAAATGTTGAACATGCTTACTGGCGTAATGGACAATGGTACTGGAGTACG
>Ga0116183_1004417_pt1 | contig 13779 bp, 12 predicted proteins | sample AD_UKC078_MetaG_FD_89753 | JGI IMG/M metagenome (GOLD analysis project Ga0116183, IMG submission 89753) | Active sludge microbial communities of municipal wastewater-treating anaerobic digesters from USA - AD_UKC078_MetaG | ecosystem: Engineered > Bioreactor > Anaerobic > Digestate | place: USA... | reverse complement strand
AGTCATTGAATGAAATGACCCCGAATGATGTTTATTACGGAAGATACTATGAACAGGAAGCGGCGTAATGGTTTATACACAATTTTTTTCGGAGAATTGTCTTGACTTGGGGGACACTACAATCTGTTACCAGCACTTTTCGACATTTCTACCTCCAAAAAAAAGTTAACTACCAGCTATCCTTTGAAAAAATTCAAAACCATATCTTTTAAAAAATAAAAATCGCCTAGCCGAGCGACTTTAATCTACTTGAAGAGCGATTGTCAAATTTTTTGATCATTTTCTTGAGATTTTTAGACACTCGAGTTCAAAACAACATGTAACAATTTGTTATCACTATTATTTTCCAGCACTCTACCCACTATAGAACTTTTATGATATCCCGAATCTGAGAGATCTTTAAGGATATGTTCGGAAATATCTCTTGTGCAGCTTATGAGCAAGCCACCCGAAGTCTGAGGATCGAGCATGAGCATTTTAAGGTTGTAATCGAGGTCATCTGCAAATTCAACATGTTCTTCAACAAATTTCAGATTTCTGAACGATGCACCGGGAATGCAGCCGGCATCAATAAGTTCGTAAGCTCCGCAAAGCTGAGGAACTTTTGAAGCATCAATTTCTATTGATACTCCACTACCCTTTGCCATTTCAAGCGCGTGCCCTAAAACGCTGAAGCCGGTAATGTCCGTTGCACATTTCACATTGTATTTCTGCATTATTTCAGCACCGGCTCTGTTCAACTGCTTCATTGTGTCAAGTGCTGACTGATAATCCTCTCTTGAACACATCCCTATTCTCTGCCCGGCAACGATTGCTCCTGTTCCCACCGGTTTTGTGAGAATCAGAACATCACCTGCTCTGGCACTGCAATTTCTTATTATTTTATCCGGATGAACTATTCCTGTAACTGCAAGTCCGTATTTTGGAGGATAGTCATCTATCGTGTGACCGCCGCAGATGACAGCACCTGCTTCTTTTGCTTTATCCGCACCGCCTTTAAGAATTTCCTTTAACACCGAAATATCAATTTTTGTTGACGGGAACATTACAAGATTAAGTGCAGTAAGCGGCTTTCCACCCATTGCAAAGATATCGCTTAATGCGTTTGCCGCGGCGATAGCACCAAATTCGTATGGGTCTGAGCATATTGGAGGAAAGAAATCAGTTGTGTGGATGATCGCGCTGTTTTCATCAATTTTCCAAACCGCCGCATCGTCACTTGTTTCAGCGCCGACAAGCAGTTGCTGAGGTCTGTCAAACTTAATTTCCTTTAATATTGCTTCAAGTACCTGGGGTGGAAGTTTCGCTGAACATCCGCCGTATTCAACGGTTGAGAGAAGGTCAAACGGTTTTTTCATAATTCCTCATTTTTTATACTCTGTGTAAATATCGAATTTAATTTGTTTTTCTGTCAGAATTCCCGAAATCTGGATTTCACTGTCAAGTTCTGCTTCGATCGCAAGTCCGCACTGGGATGATATTGATCTCGGCACTGGAATTATCCTGCATTTTACCTTTTTCTTTAATATCTCTTCTTCAGCAACAATGACTGAGCGGGTGTTTTCAAAAAGAAAAAGTATCATAATTTAGAGATCTCTCTTAATGAATTTATCAAATATTCAATATCTTCATTCGTGTGGTAAGGGGAAAAACTGATTCTTACTGTCCCTTGCGGAAAAGTTCCAAGATGCTTATGCGCCAACGGTGCACAGTGAAGTCCTATCCTTGTTTCAATGCTGTATTTTTCAAACAGTTTCATCCCAAGAACTGAGGGATCCATGACACTGCTCAAAATGGAAAAAAGCGCTCCCTGATTGTTTATATCATTTGCACGAACAACATTAAACCCATCTATCTCTTCAATATTTTCAATCAGTTGAGCAAGCTCTTTGAATGAATGAGCCGGAACAGGTCTGTTCATCAAAGCCGCTCTCAATCCGAAAATTCCTGCGATATTGGGAGTACCTGCTTCAAATTTATCAGGCATGAACTGCGGCATTTCAACACTTTCAGATCTGCTTCCCGTTCCCCCTTCAATGAATGAATCAAGCATTTCAGGGTTTCTGATATAAAGAATTCCGGTCCCGGTCGGGCCGAGAAGCCCTTTGTGGCCGGTAAAAGCAACAAAATCAAGCCCTTTTAAAACATCTATTTTTATGTGACCTCCGCTTTGAGCGGCATCAACAAGTATCGGTTTGTCGCCAATAATTTCTTTTATTTCTTCAACCGGCTGGATCACTCCGTTCACATTGCTCATGTGGTTGACAACTACAAGCGCCGTTTTTTCTGTTATCACTTCAGAAACTTTTGAAACATCAATAAGACCGTCAGAAAATGAAGGGATAAATCTTATTTTTATGCTGTTCTGCTCAGCGATTGCTGTCAGAGGTCTCATTACCGCATTATGTTCAAGAACTGAAACTGCAACTTCACAGTTTTTTAAATTGAGACCTTTAAGCACTGTGTTTATTCCGTGAGTTGCGTTGTGAGTAAAGACAATGTTTGAAGAATTGTGAGCGTTGATCATCTTAGCAAACATGTTCCTTGTTTCTTCAACAATTTTAGAAACTTGAATCGCTTTAGAATGATAACTCCGACCGTAAGTCCCGCCAATCTCATTTAAATATCCTGCAATCTCTTCTGCAACTTCCGGTGGCTTCGGGAAAGAGGTCGCCCCGTTATCGAAGTATTTATTGATCTCTCTCATGGAACTATTATTTTCCCGGCACTGGTTAATGTTTCAAGAATATTATACATATTTGAAATTGTTCCTGTTTTTATCTTTTCCTTAATTTTGAAGAAATCGGCGCAGGTTCCGCAGATCATGATCTCAACACCCAAATCCTGAAGTTCTCTGATCGAATCGGCAAGAGGCGAATCTTCAACGGCAAGTTTCACTCCGCTGTTGTAAAAAACCAGTTTTGAAGGGAGCGGGTTTACTTCTTTCAATGTATTTATAAAACCCTTAATAAGTATTGCCCCGAGATCGTCATCGCCAATTCCCATTTTATCACTTTTTATGCAGACCACATGACCTGATGAAGGTTTCTTTTCCTTTGGCAGATCGCAATATTCATCAACTTTGCCACTTAACTTTTCTCCGGATTTCAAGATATATATTGAAAAACATTCATCTTTCTTTGTTGTCTGAAAAACGACTTTGTTATCTTTCAAAAACCTTTCAACATTTTCCTTTGATGTTTCGTTATCTATCAGAAGTATGAATTCATTTACAATTTTTTCATCATTTATCGCTTTTTTTGCCATTATGAGCGGCTTGGGGCAAAGCTCGCCTCTTGCATCAACTATAACAGAATCCATTATTTCACTCCTTCAAATTTTGGGTTTAAAAATCTGTAATCACCTTCTCTGACCGTAATTTTCTCGCTGTCGTACTGGGATATCAGCAGAAGACACATCTTTCTATTGCCTCCTACAAGATCGCGGAACTGTGCAACGGTAATTCCTTCATTATGGGTTGAAAGATAGTCAACAAGCTTGTTTCTGCAGCCGTCAACGACATCTTTATGGACATATTCTTCAGATATTCTGTATAAAACTCCTGTAACTGTGAGATGATGAAGTATCTGTTTTAACGCTTTTTCAGTTATTTTCATTTTTTGCGCCATTTCAAGCATTTGGCTCATTAAGGGAACCTGCATTCCGCAATCTAATGTATATTTTGATATATCATTAATATTGCTGACTGTTTTTGCATCAAATTCAGTCATGTCATTGGCAAGTGTCCATGTCTTTTCTTTTTCTTTGAGCTTTTCTTTTTCTGTCAGATTATTTAAAACCTGTCGCAGGATCTCTTCATCAGGAGAATTCTTTTCAAACTTTAGAAATCCTCTGATCTCATCAAAGTTCGCCCCTCTTGAGGCAAGCGGATTTTTCTTTTTGAAATCAGCTATCGCTTTCAATATTCCTTTTCTGACATTGTCCATTCCACTCTTTGTGTGAAGAATGAATCCATCTTTTGTTTCAAATCTCACAATTTCATTTGGAAGTTTTCTACTCACCAGATCATTGATCTCATCATCTGAAATATTGAGCATGAAACCAAGCTCATAAGTTGATACGGCTCTGTTGAACTTTCCGATGTGCACTGCAATTTTTTCGGCAACACTGCCGTTTGCCAGTTTCTCGACATCACTGATTATCTTAGCTTTTCTTCTTTTGTGGTGAAGAGGTGAAACATCAATTATCTCTCCACCGCCCAAGGTCATATCGCCGGAAGTGTTCCTGATGACAAATCTGTCTCCTGGCTTAAGAACGCACGGTTCGCTCAAATGGATCTGAACCAGTGCCGATTCGCCGCTTTTTACAGAATCCCTGTCAAGCAGATGCACTCTTGCCTGATGTTCGTAAGTCCCTGCATAGAAAATAACATCCGACCACACTTTCAATTTTGCAGTTTCATCAAAAACATCAAGAATTCCGTCAGCCATTGAGGTTTCGCGAAGCAATCTGTCAGAGATCACCATTCCCCGCCTGAATGCGCTTTTTTCAAGGCCTGCGATGTTTATTGAGCACCTGTCGCCCGCAACGGAGGCATTTACTTCCGCTCCGTGTTTTTCGATCCTTCTTACTCTGAGTTCATCACCTTTTCCGGGGATAAGATAAACTGTGTCTCCTGTCTTCACACAGCCGCTTAAAACCGAGCCGGTGACAACCGTTCCGAAACCGCTTACAGAAAATATTCTGTCAACGAACATTCTGAAAACCCCTTTTTCAGGTCTGTTCTCAATTCGTTCAACTGTTTTAAATATTAGTTTCTTAAGCTCTTCAATCCCTGCTCCCGTTTTTGCTGATACCGTGATCACAGGAGCATTTTCAAGAAAACTTTCCTTAACAAATTCAGCTACATCCTCTTTCACAAGCTCGATTATTTCTTCATCAGCGAGGTCTGATTTTGTTATTGCGATTATCCCCTTTTTTATTTTCAGGATATTCATTATTCTTATGTGCTCTCTGGTTTGGGGCATTATTCCGCTGTCTGCGGCAACGGTCAGAAGAACAAAGTCTATTCCGCTTGCTCCGCCGACCATCGTGTGAATAAAATCCTTGTGTCCTGGAACATCAACAATTCCGAGATTTCCTCCATCGGGAAGTGCCATGTGTGCAAAACCGAGATGGATCGTTATTCCCCGCTTTTTTTCTTCGCTGTGAGTGTCACATTCAATATTTGTCAGTGCCTTAACAAGAGCAGTTTTACCATGATCAATGTGTCCTGCCGTTCCCATGATAAGATGTTTCATCGCTGTTCTCCGATTATTTGAGAAACATTTTCCGCGATATATTCAAACTCTTTTTTTTCAAGTGTCAGAACATCAAAAATGATCTCGCCCTGCTTTAAAATTCCGACAACCGGTCTTTCAAGTTCATGGAGAGAACGGAATATTTTCTCAGCAAAATCAGATCTTTCCTTCTGATTTCCTTTGTTTGAAACTATTACTGCTCCGTAACTTTCTATTTTAACTCCGGGAAGTGTTCCTCCTCCGCATTTTCCTTCAGTTCTGACCACTTTTGCAGATACATTGAACGAATTGAACTTTCTGACAAGTTCTTCCGCTTTCTTTTTCAACTGTTCAGGTGTCTGCTCGATTATTGAGAAAAGAGGAATGTTCTCTATCATAGTTTTATCGTTAAAATAGCTTCTTATAACGCTGGACAATGTTGCGAGTGTCAGTTTGTCAACCCTAAGCGCCCTCATCATCGGAGCAGTTTTCAGCTTTGAAATGAACTCTTTTCTTCCTGCAACCACACCGGCTTGAGAACCGCCGAGCAGTTTGTCTCCGCTGAATGCTACAAGATCGGCTCCGTCAAGAATTGCCGATTCGACATCGGGTTCACTTTCAAGATTGAGATTTTTCGGTTTTCTTATAAGCCCCGAGCCGATGTCATATAAAAACGGCAACCCTTTTTTATGAGAAAATTCAGCAAGTTCATGCACACTGGCTTCCTCGGTGAACCCCACAATATCAAAATTTGAACGGTGTGCCTTGAATATCATTGCAGTATTTTGTGTGATCGCTTTTTCGTAATCACTTAATCGAGTCTTATTTGTCGTACCCACTTCGACCATGATTGCACCTGAAGCCGCAAGTATCTCAGGAATCCGGAACGATCCGCCTATTTCGATAAGTTCTCCGCGACTGATTATCACTTCTTTACCTTTTGCAAAAGTGCCGAGAGCAAGCATTATCCCTGCCGCATTGTTATTCACGATCACTGCATCTTCTGCTTTTGTGATATATTTTAAAAGCGGCACAATGTGATCGTTCCTGTGTCCCCTTTCGCCGGTTTTAAGATCATATTCAAGGTTTGAGTACCCCGAAATGACCCCTTTAATATCTTCAAGAACTTTTTTTCCAAGCGGAGCCCTGCCAAGATTTGTATGAATTATGACCCCTGTCGCATTGAGAACTTCTTTTAATATCGGCTTTCTTATGAAATCTGCCGCTTCATCACATTTAGCAATAATTTCATCCGCTTCAGGACAAATTCCACCGTTTAGAACAGAATGCCTCACATTTTCCACAACAGATCTCACCACAAATGTGACAAAATCAGCTCCATTGCGCTCGATCTGCTTTCTGATGACCGGCTGGTTTAAAACAGAATCAACTGAAGGAAGCTTTCTGAGTTCTGACTGCATTGATCTTTTTTCCATGGGTTCTCCTATTTTTCAAAACATCAATCGAGGGCAGGAATCGAACCTGCTTGGTAAAACCGGCTGAGAAACACAGCCCGGAGCACCAGCTCCACCTGAAAAAGCAAAAAGTTGGCAGAGAGGGCAGGAATCGAACCTGCCACGGACGGTTTTATCCGCCCGCTACTGGTTTTGAAGACCAGTTGAGCCACCAGAGTCGTCCTCTCCACATGTGATTAAAATATAAAGTGCTGTTAGTGAAGTCAAATTTTTTCAAGAGTTGAGTTCTACAGTAAGGTTTTAACTGACTCATAAACTTTTGAGTGCACTTTCGCTTTATTCCTTTCAATTTCAAAAAAAGCCGTTTCTTTGAATAAGGCATAAATTTCAATTCTTTTCAATATGTCCCGTCCCGACATTTTTCCATTTTCTATTTTGTTCAAAGTAGCATATGAAAAATCAAAAAGTATTGCGAAATCACGGATTGAAAGTTTCAGTTTTTTTCTAAATGCAGCAAGGTCAACAGCCGTAAATTCCGAATCAAAGACCGGTTCAAATACAAAACTTGACGGACCTCGGCTTCCTATTGTCGCAAGAAGGATAAGTTCGTTATTTTCATCAGAAGAAACTCCGAATTTTTCACAATATTCGCTGTATGCAGGGTTTTCTTTTGAAGGAATCCTGTCCTTAAAGCTGTTAAAAAGTGAATCCGAAAAAAACCGTATTTTTGTCATGGGAAATTCAGGTCCTAATGAAAGTTTTTTTTCACTTTTAAGATATTTTCTGTCATATGTAAACTGAAATTTGTCTTTTATTTTGTGTAATCGTCCAACCAGTATTCTGCTTTTCCCAAATTCAGCATAAACATCAATAGCTGTTATCTTATCAATTTTTAAGGACATTTCTCAGCTCCATTGTTCTTTCATAAATAATTTTCATCAACGCAGTCTTCCTTTTGGGGGAAATAAACGATTCTGAAACAATTATCCCCAGCTTATCCAGATCGATACCATTCATAAATTCTTCAACCGGAATTCTGTGACCGGTTTCAATAAATTCAGTGGCATAATCCTTCATCGTCGGCTCATTTGTAAGTCTCGTCGCAATTTTTCCTTTTGGATCATGCTGTGCACCTAACAACATCTCTTCTTCAACTCCAATGTAAGTCGGATTGTCATAAAATGGTGAAAGCACAGTATGACCTTTTGCTTCTTCAATAAAAGCCAGATTTCTGCCATGTCTGTCATGATTTCCTATTAATGCGTCAAACAGGCAAAGTTTAACAAATCTTTCAACTTCTGAAACCTGCCCTGTCTGTTTTTCAATAATTTTGATCAAAGTCTCTACATCAAATAATTCATCTTTCTGGAAATAGTGATAAATGTGGTGAAGTGCCATGATCTTATTTTTGTTGATGAAATTCTTACTCACAAAAGCATTTCTGCCGTGGAAATCAATCAGGTAGAACTCAGGCACTTCTATTTTAAAAAATCTTGCAATTTCGTTACAGAGAAATTCTGTCGCAGGAAGTTCCGGATATTCTTTCTCTTCAACTTTCAGAATGTAGTCAACACCATTTAAAGAGGCAGAATATTTTCGAAACTTGCCTTGAAAAAAACTTGAATTGAATTGTGAAAACGGCTCATTTCTTTCTTTGTCAGAATCTGTTTCTTTTCGTGCCACTCCGGCAAATTCTATTGCTTCAGAAAGCATGAACCACTTCTCGAAACACTCCTTATGCAGACCATACACAGCGTTTTTCTCATCTGCAATCGCCTTGCGACATTTAAAACATATCATAAATTCCTCCACAAACTCAAGATATTATAACAAATATTATACTGTTGTCAAGAGACAACACTAATTGCCTGTTGCAATATGACAACATTTTGGAAAATCGGAACCGATGTTCTTTTATGTCAGAGATTTTCAGCAGTAAAGGTCTGTGGCACCAGCTTCGATATCGGTGAGAGCTTTTTTTGTCCTTTCTCTTAAATCGCTGTTGGGAATGTCATTCATCATCCTGTCGATAAGCTCTCTGCCTATTGATTTTGTTTCCGGTTTCGCATAGTTGACAAGATACTCGTAAAAACTGGTCATCGCATTCGGGAGACAGTAATGTTTTATAAGCCCCGGTTTTGCAAGGTCCATGAAATCCTGACCCACTCTCCCCAGCCGGTAACAGCCGGTGCAGAAACTTGGAACATGTCCCATTTTTGCAATATCGAGAATCACTTCTTCAAGCGAGCGGTGGTCGCCAAGCGAGAACTGTTCTGCAGAATTTTCGTCTGAATAACCGCCCGGATTTGTCCTTGAGCCGGCACTTATCTGCGAAATACCCATTTCGATTGCATTTCTCCTTGTTTCCGCAGTCTCTCTTGTGGAAAGAATTATCCCGGTATATGGAACGGTTATCCTCAATATCGCAATTATTTTCTTGAATGTAGTGTCATCAATGTCATACGGCGGGTGGACGGAAACATCTGAGCCGGTTGCCGGTTCAAGACGGGGAACGGAAATCGTGTGGACTCCGAAACCGAACCTTTCTTCAAGATGGGCAATATGCTGAAGGAGCGCCATAACTTCAAAACGGTAATCTTCAAGCCCGAAAAGGATTCCGACACCGACATCCTGAATACCAGCTTCCATCGCTCTGTCCATCGCTCCCAGATGATATGCATAATCAGATTTAGGGCCTGCGACATGCATCTTTTTATAGGTGTTTATGTTGTAAGTTTCCTGAAAAAGCTGATATGTACCGATCTTTGCATCTTTAAGTTTTCTGAAATCATCAACTTCAAGAGCGGCAATGTTGACATTTATCCTTCTGATCTCACCTTTGCCGACTTTTGTTGAATAGATCGTGTCAATTGCCTGAAGTGTGTAATCAAGGGCACTTTTCCCAAGCCCTTCACCCGAAACGAGCAGAACCCTTTTGTGACCCTGACTCACGAGCGCTTCAACTTCGTGCCTTATCTCTTCCTGAGTAAGTGTCCTTCTTGTTATTTCTCTGTTGCTTCTCTTGAAAGCACAGTAAAGACACTCGTTGTTACACATGTTGCTGACATAAAGCGGTGCAAAAAGGACAAGCCGGCAGCCGTATATCTCGTTCTTAATGAAGCTTGCCGTCTCAAATATCTTTTCAAGATGTTCGGGTTTTTCAACCATCAGAAGCCGCTCCGCAGCGGCATAGCTTATCCCTTTGAGTTCCCTTGCACGGTCAAGGATCTCATTCAGTTCGGCTGAATCCGGTTCACTGGTGTTTTTAAGATAATCATAAATTCTTCCGTGATCAATAAAAGAAGTATTCATAACAGATCTCCGCAAAAAGAAAATTGATAAAAAGGAACCTCTAATTAAAAGAAAGATAATACTTTAAATTCTATTTTGCAAGATGTGATTTTGATTTGTAGTGAGTATGAAGGAGTTCGTGAGCTTTATGACTGTTCGGCTTGCCGAGGAATTCTTTATAAATCTGTGCAACTGCCGGACTTTCATGAGATTTTCTGAGCTCTCTGCTTTCATCTTCCCTATAAATTGCAGCCGCTCTCTTTGCCTTGATCTCCCATGATGTCGGTTTTGCCTGTCCGCCGCCACCGATACAACCACCCGGACAGCACATGATCTCAACGAAATGATAAGTCTTGTCCCCAGCTTTAACTGCATCAAGAAGCTTCCTTGCAAGACCTGTCGAACTTGCAACTGCGACTTTTACTGTAACGCCTTTAAGAAATTCATATCCCGGAGCTGTCTTTTCAATAGTTATATCAGCTTCTTTTATCCCTTTCAGTCCGCGGACAGGAGTGAAATTAAGTGTGAGCGGGTCACCTGTTACAAGTTCATAAACTGTTCTAAGAGCCGCTTCCATAACTCCGCCTGTATTTGCGAAAATGTCTGCCGCACCTGTAGAAATACCCATCGGATCATCCGGCTTTATCTCAGCAAGCTTATCAAAATCGATATTTGCAGTCTTGATCATTTTTGCGAATTCTCTTGTTGTAAGAACTACATCAACATCCTGATAACCGCTTGCATTCATTTCAGGTCTTGCACATTCCAGCTTTTTAGCGGTACACGGCATCATTGAAACAACTCTGATCTTTGAAGGGTCTATTCCTGCCTTTTCTGCGTAGTAGGTCTTTGCGAGAGGACCGAACATCTGCTGAGGAGACTTGCATGTTGAAAGGTTCGGAAGAAGTTCGGGATAGAAAGTTTCCATGAAATTGATCCAGCCCGGTGAACATGATGTGAACATCGGAAAAGCAACATCGGTCGCACCGTCTTTTACTGCTCTTGTAACTCTGCCTAAGAATTCTGTCCCTTCTTCAAGAATTGTAAGATCGGCTGTGAAATCGGTATCCATCGCTTTGTCGAATCCCACTTTCTTTATTGCTGCGAACATTTTTCCTGCACTCAGGTGACCCTGTTCAAGTCCGCAAGCTTCACCAAGACCCGCTCTGATAGCAGGAGCAGTCTGAACAACTGTGTGAATTTCAGGATCGTCAATGAACGACCACGCAATTTCTGTGTCATCCCTTTCAGTGAGAGCACCGACAGGACATACATTTATGCACTGACCACAGGAAATACATGCAGTTTCTGCAAGCGGTTTTTCCATTGTTGTCATTGCCATTTTGTGGTATCCGCGACCTGTCCATTCAAGAGCGTTGACCGTCTGGATCTCGTTGCACATCCTGATGCATCTTCCGCAATTTACGCATTTGGAGGGATCTCTCTGTACGATATTTGAATTATCCATCGGGTGCTCAAAATCGGGCTGAATTTCAAAGCGGACATCACGGATATTCATTTTGTCTGTAAGATTCTGCAGTTCGCAATTGAGGTTGCTGTCACACTTGAGACAGTCTGTGTTGTGACGGCTAACAATAAGTTCAACGATCATCTTGCGTGCTTTTCTAAGTTCCGGTGTGTTTGTCCTTACTTTCATATTGCTGTAAACTTTAAATGCACATGACGGCTGGAAAAGGGGCATCCCTTCGATCTCGACAATACAAACTCTGCAGTTTCCGGTTGTTCTGAGATCAGGATGATAGCAAAGCGTTGGAATATCTATTCCTGCGATCTGTGCTGCCTGAAGCACTGTAAAATCAGCGGGAACGCTCACTTCGGTCCCGTCAATCATAACTTTTACTTTATCTGACATTTTTTACTCCTTATTTGATCAGTTTGCCAAAATTTCGTTTTTGTAATGCTCGATCGCATCAAGTACAGGATTGATGCACGCCTGTCCCAGACCGCAGATGGGGCTTCTCTTCATAACATGACAGAGTTCTTTAAGAAGTTCAAGATCACTTACAGTTCCTTCACCGTAAGCAAATTTTTCCATTATCTCTCTGACTCTGTGCGTCCCTTCTCTGCAGGGAGTACATTTTCCGCATGATTCGTGCTCGAAAAATTCAGCGACAGTGAGAAGATGATCAACAATGCTCCTCTCCTCGTTACATACAAATATTGAGCCGGTTCCGTAACTTACCTTGAATTCGCAGCACCTTTCATAAGTCCATACTTTTTTAAGCATTTCCGGAGTGAATATGTTTCCTGAACTTCCACCGATCTGGGCGAACTTCACTTTTCCACCGGTTACACCTTTTCCGAATTTATTGATCACTTCTTCAAAAGAAAGATCAACAGGTGTTTCAACTATGCCGGGCTCGTTAACATCACCGGAAAGCATGAAAAGTTTTGTTCCGGGACTGCATGAAGCGCCAAGAGATCTGAACCATTCGCCTCCCTTTGCAATAATGTGCGGAACATTGACAATTGTTTCTACATTGTTGACTATTGTCGGTTTCCCGAAAAGACCTTCAACAGGCGGATAAGGGGGTTTAAGCCGCGGCTCACCTCTTTTCCCTTCCATTGAATCAATTAACGCAGTCTCTTCACCGCATACATAGGCACCGCCGCCCATTGCAACGCTCATTTCAAAATCGAATCCGCTGTTAAGAATGTTCTTCCCGAGCATCCCTTTTTCTGTCGCCTGTTTTATTGCGGCATTCATTGTCTTTATTGAATCGCTGTATTCGCCTCTGATATAGATAAATCCCTTCGTCGCACCGATAGCGTAAGCTGCAATCACCATCCCTTCAATGATCTGATGCGGGTCGCCTTCCATGAGTATCCTGTCCTTTATGGTTCCCGGCTCGCCTTCGTCTGCATTGATGATAAGATATTTCTGATCGGCATTTGCATTATAGGTGAAAAGCCATTTTCTCCCTGTCGGGAAATTTGCTCCGCCTCTACCGCGAAGACCGGAATCACTTACAACATCAATGATCTCCTTTCTGTCCATTTTTACGGCTTTTTTAAGTGCTTCATATCCGCCGGCTGCAATGTAATCGTCGATTTTCAAAGGATCTATTGAACCGATGTTTTTTAAAAGAACATTATCGGTTGAAAGGATTTTTGTGTTAAATTTCATATTATCCTCCTTATCTGTACTTTTTCAGTATTGTGTTCAGAGATTCAGGAGTAACATTCCCGTAAACCTCATCATCGATCATCATTGCCGGAGCGGCAGTGCATGTTCCGATACATGCGGTCTGCTCAAGTGTGAACTTTCCGTCTTCGGTTGTTTCATCAACATCAACATCAAGCTCTTTCATCAGAAGTTCAGCAAGCATTATGGAACCTTTTACTGCACAGGGACCGTCCTTGCAAACCCTGACAATGTGCTTTCCTCTGGGTTTTGTTGAGAACATAGAATAAAAAGAGACAAAGCCGTAAACCTTGTTCAGCGGCATTTCTGCAAGTTTTGCAACTTCCTTTAATGCCTCCTCAGGAAGCCAGTTTCCGCATGTTTTCTGCACTTCATGCAGTAAAACCATAAAATTACCCTTCTCGGGAGCATAATCCGCAAAAACTTCGCGAATTCTTTCAACATTTACACTCATAAACTCCTCCTAACTTCTAATAACAATTTAATATCGCCTAATCTCAAGAAAAAACAACCAGTTGCATTTGTATATACAAAATTTTCTTTTCTTTCAACATTTTTTTCATTTTTTTTCAACATTTTATTCTTTTTTATACAGATTGTTATCACTCATATGTTTGTAATCATAGCTCACCGGTGGAACGAATGTCTCTTTTATTGTTCTCGGGCT
>Ga0116183_1004415_pt1 | contig 13780 bp, 11 predicted proteins | sample AD_UKC078_MetaG_FD_89753 | JGI IMG/M metagenome (GOLD analysis project Ga0116183, IMG submission 89753) | Active sludge microbial communities of municipal wastewater-treating anaerobic digesters from USA - AD_UKC078_MetaG | ecosystem: Engineered > Bioreactor > Anaerobic > Digestate | place: USA... | reverse complement strand
TGTTGTACTGTGGATAGAGATACAGCAAATCTAAAATTGCTTTTTCGGGTGTCGCAAAAAGCAGACTGTATTTATTTAGAAACGTTTTTTGTTCATTTCCGAACATCAGTCCGGGTAAAATTTGTTGATACGAAAATGAGCCGAAAACGTTCTCAAAGTTTGCCTTTTTCAACGAACTCACAGCGGTTGTCTGCACGATTGCTTCGGGGATAATACCGTAAAATGCCAATGCCGAATGCAAACTAACATACGATGGGCTGTAAATTTTGTTTGATACAAAATTTTGAATATTAGGCGTTTTTAGATAATCGGGAAAACTATACCATGAATTACGCAGTTTTACAAGCAAATTTTGCTTTACCCAACGAGTGAGATTGTTTTTCTCAAAATCGGGTTTCCAAGCATAAACTTGATTGACATTGAAACATATCAAGTCGTAAAATTGATTTCTTAATTGCCAAAAGTTCATCTGTTTTACTTCTAATTTTCCGCAAAATTACATAAAAAAGGAATTAAAACAAGACTCTACTCCCTGTTTTTGTCTTTTTGGCAGATTTAACACCAAACACCGGGCAGGGATGTGCCGCAGTTATTGCACGCGCCGTTGGTAAGAGACACTTGCTGCAAGGTGTAGCGGTGGCGTTTGATTACTGCTTGGTTGCATTGGGGGCAGTACGTATGGCTATCCCCGTCTTCCGGCATATTGCCTACATAGACATATTGTAGACCGGCATCTATAGCTATGTCTCTGGCTCTGTTCATAGTCGCTATAGGAGTGGGGCTCAGGTGTTCCAATTTGTAGGTGGGGAAAAACCGGCTAATGTGCAAAGGGTTGTCTTTAAAGCCGTTGTCAACAAGCCATTGGCATAGGGCCTTGAAATGCTCCGGATCATCTGTGGTTTGAGGAATAACCAGGTGGGTTATCTCGGTCCAGACCCCGGTTTTTTTCAACGTCAGCAACGTATCCAGCACCGGTTGCAGCCGGCCTCCTGTAAGGTTGCGGTACGTTGCATCATCCAAACTTTTCAGGTCAATGTTGGCTGCGTCCAGGTAGGGAATCAGCGCGGCCAGCGGAGCAGGGTTTATGTAGCCGTTAGAGATCATTACTGTTTTCAACCCTTTGGAACGGGCCAGAACGGCCGTATCAAACATGTATTCATAAAAAACAGTCGGTTCTGTATAGGTAAAAGCGATAGAAGGTACGTGGTTTTGTAGAGCCGATTCTACCACTTGCTCGGGAGTCATCAAATACTGTTGCGACTCCTTCGGGCCCGTTTGCGAGATGGTCCAGTTCTGGCAGTTCAGGCAATGAAAATTGCATCCGGCCGTTGCTATGGAGAGAATGCGTGTTCCCGGTAGAAAATGATATAGTGGTTTTTTTTCTACAGGATCTATTCCCGCAGAACAAGGGTTTCCATAAGCCAACGAATACCATTCCCCTTCTTTGTTTATGCGCGTACGACACACCCCAATGCCACCTTCTTTTACACGGCACTCGTGCGGACATATCCGGCAAATAATTCCTTGTTCCGCTGTCTTTTCCCAATATTTCTCCGGTACTTTATACATCTTCTATTCCTTCTAATACTTGTGCTGCATTTTTATAATAAATCCCTGTTGTTTTTCCTTGTCTCATGCCGCGGATAAACAAATAAAACACCCCACCAAAATCACGTTTCAGTTCAAAGTCCTGTGTCTTTTGTTGCAAATAGCGCAGGGCCGCCCGGGTGTAAATGGTGTATTGCATGGTATAATGGTTAGCTACTACAGCCCTTGCAACTGCCTGCGTATTGTAATCATCTACGGCATATCCCAAGTGGTTGGACTTCCAATCCAATATATAAAATTTCCCATTGTAGCGGAAAAACAAATCCACAAAACCAGTCCTCAAAGACCGCTCGTTATGGTCGTAAAAGAACTCCATCTCGGAAATCTTATCTTCCTGCTTCACGCGGTTCAACACCACCCCGTCCGGCAGTTCCGTGTTCAATACGTGTTGCACTAAGCGTTGCAGGTGCTCCTTGTCTTCTTCCTGCACCAACCATGGGTATTTACGCAATGTTTGGTCAATGGCTTTTTCCCATCCTTCCGAGTTTGTAAAATCGATTTCCTCAAAAAGCGAATGCGTAAACAATCCCGTCTTGATACCCTTGGGCAACCGTTCAAATATAAAAGTATCGTATGCCGAGGCGGAAAGTGCCGGGCCAACAACATCTGCAGCCGCCTTTGCGTCTGTGGCAAGAAGAGACACAGCCACGGCAAGGTCCTCTTCCGAAACGGGCGGCAGGTGCTTTACCAGAGAGCTGAAACTTTCCACGCACCAACCGGTGGGCATGGGAGGTACGCCGGACGGATTACGGCTTTCAAAGGTGCCGGTTTCTGCAAAAGCCTCCTTCTGTTCTTTTTTTAACCACTTACGTTGCTCTTGAGGTTTCTCTGATTCCAGTTGTATCCACCAACGCGGATTTTCTTTGACTTGATGGACAAAAGGCTGTAAGCTGTTTTTTTCACTTCTACTACACAGTGTGCAATGGTACACAGCACGCGTCATCGCCACGTAAATCAACCGCCTGTCTTCCTGTGCCGATTGCATTTTGGCCGTTTCTTCATACGTTCCTCCTCTTTTAATAGCCGTCACATAATTTCCCTTTTCCGGCATCCGAAAATTCAGCATGGTTAGCTTATCTTTCCATGTCATATCCAAAAAGGGTGCTGCCACTATAGGATACGACAACCCTTTGCATTTGTGTATAGTTGTAATGTTAACAGCGTTTTCATCGCTTTCAATGCGTTGTACGTGCGCATCGGTACCGGATACGCTGTCCGTTGTTGCGGTTCCGGCAGGTTCCTCTATTTTACGGGCAATCCAGGACAGCAATTCTTCCGGTCCTAAATCTTTTTGCATCTGTACCTGATGCAACAGTTCTGTCAGGTGCAAATAATTGGTAATAGCGCGTTGCCCCTCCATGTTATCCTCTACACTGCAGCAGTCACGCACCCGGTACATCCTTAAAAATGCAGAAAGGGCGCTGTAAATCCCCTCCTCCTCCCATTTTTCCTTCAATTCCCGAAATCGGGCCAATTCTTTTTGGTCATCCATTTGGACAACCTGCTCCGTCCCAAATCCAAAGTACGGATTGAGCAAAGCCCGGCTGATGCTGTTTCTATTGGGATATAAAACAGCCCAAAGTACATAATAGATATGCAAGGCTTCCTCTGCGCTCCAGACAAGAGCGTCGGTCAGGATGACGGCTGGTACGTTTCTACTCGAAAGTTCTCTTTTTATCTTTTTTCCTTGTTTATTATCCCTCACAATAACACCTATATCCGACGGTTTTATGCGACGGTATCCTTCTTTTCCGTCCGGAATTTGGTATTTACTGTCCGTCAACCAGGTTACTACACAATCGGCCGTATAGGCTATGACTTTATCTTGGTTGCTACATTCATAAAGAATCAAAGGAGTAACGGGTTGCATATCCCATTGCAATTCTCTTTTTCCTTCAACGGCCTTTACGTCTATGTAGCCTATGCCCTCATCCAAAAACGGATCGCCTATGGAAAAGAAGTGGTTCAACGCTGTTACCATACGCGGCGTAGAGCGGAAATTGCAATTCATGGTATAGACATGCTGCACGCCGTCGCGAGCCTTTTTGTACGTATTCAAATCTGCCTGACGCCATCCAAAAATGGATTGTCTGGGATCTCCAATGTAAAAAACCGGATCGGCCACCAGGCTGCTGAAGATTTCATATTGCTTTTGGTCGGTATCCTGGAATTCGTCTATGAAAAGGGCCTTGTATTTGTCTGCCAGTACGCCTTGAACACGACCTGCTTTGACGGCCAGCCACACCTTGTGAATCAAGTCTGCATACCCCAGAACATTTTTTCTTGTTTTCAAACGCTCCATATCGGCCACAGCCCTATCCTGAAGCTTCAGGTACAAATATTCCAGGTAATCCAGCCTGAGATTTTCCCACGATGCTGCCAGTTGTACATATTTACTAAATAAATCTACAGCACCCGGAAAACATGTTGCCGCATATTGTTTTTCCCATTTGCTTTCAAAAGCCGAGACAAAATCAGCCGGCCCTTTGCACCCGGCTACCAAATTTCTCGCGTGGTAGTTGCCTTGAGCGGCATCACACAAATGATCGTACTCTCGCTCCACATATTCTTCAAACGCTTGATACGCATTGTTTTTTCGCTCCAACGATTCTTTAAGTGCAACCGTCAAATCCGGTAACGCCAACCTGTCTCCCTCTCTGGGAATGAACACCTTTCCATCCAACAAACCGTTTACAAAACCCGTCAATCCGTCTTTGTCAAACGTGGGTTTTCCTTCATAAACAAGGGATTGCAGCAGGTCCGCCTCTAACGTGGTTATTTCTTCCCTCCAGAACGTGTTGCAGATACGGGTAATCCAAAGCGTCTGATCGGTAAGGATTTCAGACTTGAACGCCTGTTCCGTCTCGAAGGCATACGTTTGCAAAACGTCTGTACAAAACCCGTGAATGGTCATGATTTGCGTTTCGTCCAATGCGTTGAAAGCGGCTACTATCCGCTCGCGTACCGTTTTTTCCGGCAAGCCGCCTTGTGCAATTGCATTATCTACTATGGCTTTGATATTGCTGTCAATATCCGCCCGGCCACGGCATGCGTATTGGTACGCCCTGCGTATAAAAAGACGTATGCGTACCTCCAGCTCGGCCACGGCAGCGTTTGTAAAGGTGACCATAAGGATTTCCCGCAGGGGTCTGCCTTGCTCCAATACCAACCGCAGCACCATCAGGGCAATGGAATACGTTTTACCCGTTCCGGCACTGGCTTCTATCAGATTCGTTCCCTGTAGCGGCACAGTCAATGCATTGAAGGGCAGAGGATCTGTATGTGTTTCTGTACTCATTCCCACGGTTGAAGGATCAAATGGTAATACGTTTCTATCAATTGAGCCAACGCCTCTTCTTCTCCATCAAATACTTCTTCTTCCCAGGCCCCGGCCACGTAAACATCTGCAGGTTGTTGAGCATATATATTGCCTGCTGCTTTTTCTTTTGTTTGCTTCCTGTACTCAGCTATCTTTTTTTCAGGCGTATCCTTTTTCATGGCCTCTACCACAGCATTGAGCACAATAGGCAACCGCTCTGTCTGTCCTCTTTGAAATAGGGCCACCAGTTCTTTCACTTGCTCCAGGGCCGTTGCTGTATCTACGGCCGGGGCTTCCAAAACGTCTCCATCCCTGGTAAACAACACTGCGGTACCGCCAAAACCGCACACAGACAAGATCAATTGGGTAATCCTGGTTTTTACTTGTTGCTTGTTTATGCTTTTGGATAATGAATAATCAAACAACTTGCCGTTATATATCGTATCTACATTCCCTTGTATCTGCAATCCGTTCACCGTAATATCTACAGGAAAAGTGTGCGGCAAGGCGTCTTTCAGGTGTTCCTTCCAGGCGTTCCTCAAGCCTTCCGTATCTTCCAGGACCTTTTTAATCTGCAAGTCGGCCATACCGGCCAACGGCAATATCCCGTCTTTTACACCTCTGTCTTTCAACGCCTCCAAACGGGGAAGATCTATACATCCCTCCCGGATGTCTTCTTCAAAAACTTGCTTTTTCAAAGCCCAGGACTGCAAATAATCCGAGTCAAACAGTTCGTTTTCAGGTAAAGGAGGTTCCGGGTCGTCGTACCGGATACCCAGTACTTTCTGGTAGTACCATTCAATAGGATGGACAAAGAACCGGCAAAACGCATCCAAGTCTATCGATTCCGTTTGTACCTGTTCAGTGGGCATAGGACCGTCTATACCCTCAACAACCGTTTGTTCCCCATCAGCTGCCGTGGGTGCGTACAAATACGTAAACAGCCGTTTGTCTTGCACCTTGTACCGGGCACTGAATCCGTGCAAGGGATGGGCTACGTACACCAAATCTTTTATCTGACCACGCACGTCTTTATGGGCCAGGTGTTCCAGGTAATCGAGCAGCTGATCCACAACGAGCGATGGGGGCAGGACTTCGTTCGTTGCCGTATCTTTTCCAATGTAGCTGACGTAAAAATAAGATTCGGCCGCCATCAGGCTTTCCAGAAAAGCCATCTTGTCGTTCTCCTTCTTGCTTCTATCACCTACCATCGGCTCGTCCTGCATCAGATCAAAACCCAGACTCACGTCCTTCCGTGGGAACACATCGCGGTTCATGCCCAAAAAGGCTACTACCTTAGCCGGCAGGCCTCGGCCCGGAATCACCGGCAGGAACGATACACGACCGGACATATACGCTCCGGAAAGGGTATCCTGCTGTAAACGCTCCGTGACAAGGTATCGGAAAACGGAGAATGGGATTTCCTGGTCGTCGTACACTTTTTCCATGTACTCCAGGTCTTTGTACAGACGCGTGAGTTCTTCCTCGTCCCGGAAAGAATACGCCACAGAACGTTCCAGGACCTCTTCCAACAAAAACGTTTTCCAGGCGGCAAAGCTTTTGCGCTCTTTCTGTTGTTCGGCGTAATACACCAGATCGTCCAGGAAGGCTTTCAGCCGGAACATATCGTAAGCCGTAGCCGTTTCTGTTTCTTTCCACGGATAAAACGTGGCATCGGGCAGGACAGAAGCCATGGGCCGGTCGTCGTATACGGCAAAGCCCATGATGATTTTTTCCAGACCATACGTCCAGCCCACGTATTGTGTCTGATCATCGGCTTTGTTTTCCAGGCCAAAACGGATATTGGCGTTTTTAACCGTCTCTCTTACGTAAGCCATGTTCTCCATGCCGTATTTTCTTCGGATGCGTTTTTCTTCCAGCAATGCCACTACCTCTTCTGCCGGGTAGGCGTCCATGGCATCGAATGCCAACAACTCCATCAACGTCTGCATAACGGTATCTGTCTTTGTTGTTTGCTCTCCGCCAATGTAGTACGGAATAGCATAGGGAGCGTTGTCAAAAACGGCTTTGATGTACGGAACGTACGCTTCTAAATCAGGTACCAATACCAGCACTTGATCCGGTGTCAAATCCACGCCTTTTTCCATCAAATCCACCAGGTAGTTGTAAAAGATTTCTACTTCCCTCACCGGCGTGTACGCCCCGTTAATAACGAGCGTTCCGTCTACCGCCTGGGCTTCCGTCACAAAACCGCCTTCCGGATTGTCCCGGCGCAGACTCTCCTGCAACGTAGCCAGCAGCGTGGGTGGCTTGGCGGATGGCTTGGCGGATGGCTTGGCGGGTACCCTCGTGCTGTCAAAGGCCGTCGATTCAGCAAAAACCTCTACCCATTCTGCCGGCTGTGGGAGCGTATGGGCCAATACCGTATAATTACCGCCCAAAGCCGAGTTGAACGAGTTGTCAAACGCTTGCTTCCGGAGCATTTCCGTACCGGGAAGCACCATGTAATAGTACACGTTGGTGGCTTGTGCCAAGGCGTTCAACACTCGGGTGTAAAACGGCGTAAAAATAGAAATGCCAAACAATGTAAGCCGAGGCAGCAGACGGCGAGCCTTCTCCCGCCCCGTTTCTTCTTGCAGTAAACGGAGCACCTCGGCCTGCATCTTGTGCTTGGGCACATACCACCTGAATCTGTCGCGCAAAGCGAGCCACAACCAGCGTTGCCACGCTTGATGGTCTTGCTGCTCCAAGCCCACTCTTACGGATGTTTCTTCGCCACCTTTTTCTTTTTCCCACTCCAACACCTTGTCACTGCGGTACACCTGGTATTGATCCAACAAGTCAGCTGTTTTGCCGGCCAGTTGTATACGCTTTAAATGTGCCTCTTGTTCGTTTTTTACATCATAATAAGCGGCTATTTGCGGAAAGGTTGTTTTAAAATCTTCTGAATCCAGCAGCCGGTACAAAGCCGGACGTACTGCGGCCGTATAGGCCTGCTTACCTGTTAGTTCCGTATAAAGAAGCTCCAGAATATCGTCTTGTTTCAGAAATGTATAATGGGCAAAAATGCCGTTCTTGCGGGCCAATTCCGTTTTCAGCCGGTTTTCCATCCCCTCGGTTTGGGTAACGATGTATTCCCGTTGGAACACATCTCCTGTCCGGTGGAGGGTGTCGGCCAAAGCCTGCCACAGGGGCTCGGGTTTGTCTGCATGATAGATTACGGCTCCCATACGGCATGGTCTTTATTTTGTAAACGGGCTTCCAATCCGGATACACGCGATATCTTCTGCCGGATGGTTTCTTCCAGCACTTCCACGGTTCCTTGAATCAATACTTGCTTTTTGGCGCGTGTTACGGCCGTATAGAGCAGTTCGCGCGTGAGGAGTTGTATATCTTTTCGGTCCGGTAACAACACCAAAATCCTGTCACTTTCCGAGCCCTGACTCTTGTTAATAGTCATGGCAAAGACTGTTTCGTAACCGGTCAGGTATCCCGGAGGTATTTTTAACAGTTTTCCATCCGGTCCGGGAAACCACGCGTACAACGGCGGAAGTTCTTTATCGGGTTCCGGGGAATATTCGTAACGGATAAGACCTACGTCACCGTTGAACAGCCCCAGGTCGTACCGGTTGGCCGTAACCATGACGGGCTGGTTGTGGTAAAAACCATACCGAGGGTGTAAACTATGATATACGTCGTTGTTCCCGTTCTGTTTTTCCAGATATTCTTCTACGCGACGGTTGGTATGGTACACGCCGTAAGGTCCTTCCCTTACGGCACAAAGGACCTTCACAAGGTTAAGCTTTTCAAGAGCTTTGGCTGTATCACGCTCCTTGATGTATTGCAGGTAGTCTTTTACGTAATCCTCAAATGCTGTTTGATTATATTGCGTATCAATACTCAGAGCCGGATCCGGGTTGTCTGAAAATTGTTTGATACAACCGGTACTTCCTTGCAATACGGAACGGCTGAACAGCCCAATGCCTTCCTCTTTGTTAAACCGATGGCTTTCAATCAAATGAATAATATGGTCTTCTATGACCGACCCTTGCGTAAAAGCTGCATGGCACAAATCCCCAAACACGCTCCCGGCCTCGACGGAAGCCAGTTGATCTTTGTCTCCCAGAAGGACAATTCGTTTAGTTGGATCTATGGCTTCCAGAAGTTTAGCCATCAGCGCTCCGTCAATCATGGACAATTCGTCTATGACAACCATATCGTATTCCAACAAATTGTCTGCATGGTGCTTAAAAAACACACTGCCTTGTATAGCTCCCAGCAGCCTGTGTACCGTAGAAGCAGCCGGTATTTGAGGAAATTGGCTCTTTAGCGCAGACAGGGACTCGTTCATACGGGCGGCGGCTTTGCCCGTAGGGGCCGCCAGCGCTACCTTTAAGTTGGGGTCTATCGTGTAAAGGGTTTGCAGGACCTTGCCAATCAACGTTGTTTTGCCCGTACCCGGTCCTCCTGTGATGATACAAAAATTATTGAGCAACGCCGGCAACATCCCTTGTACGTCTTTCTGTGAGAAGTGTTGGTACAACAATTCTTTGCGCTCTTGTCGCAAGGATTGCTCCTCCTTAACCAGGGCAAAAATCTTTTGGACAATGTTTGTTTCGTATTTGTAATACCGTTGAAAGTACACATTGCCTTTGTACAAGATGAAGGGCTTTACTTCTTCCGGGTCGTGTGTAAGGTATGGGCCGGGCTCCAGGATTCCCGGGGGCAGTTTTTCTTCCGGCAGGGAAGAATCCAGGGTTTCCGGATCCAGGCACAGGTGTCCTTCTTCCAGTTTCTTTAATACAAGGCCCGCCAGAGTACCTAACCCCGGCTGCAGGCGTTCAAAGAAATCAACAAAGACCCTGTGGGCAAGATCATCCATGACCCGTTCATTCGCCTATGATTTTCACCAGAATACGTTTTTTACGTTGTCCGTCAAACTCGCCGTAAAAGATTTGTTCCCACGTTCCAAAATCAAGGCGCCCCTTGGTGACTGCAATAACTACTTCGCGTCCCATAATCTGGCGCTTGAGGTGCGCATCTGCATTGTTTTCAATTCCATTGTGACGGTACTGTTCGTACGGTTTTTGTGGAGCCAAACGTTCTAACCATTTTTCAAAATCATAATGAAGCCCAGTTTCGTCATCATTAATAAAAACACTTGAGGTGATGTGCATAGAGTTACACAACAGCAGTCCTTCCTGAATCCCACTTTCTTCCAGGCATTTAACTACCTGAGATGTGATGTTGACAAAAGCACGGCGCGTTGCTGTTTCAACAACAAATTCCTGTCTGTACGTTCTCATGCTTGCTATTTTTATTGTTAAGGTTTAGGTTCTATCACTATTTCCGAAGTCAATTCCATGGCTTTACGGTACACATGCATTACTCCGCAATACGAATTCTCCGAAAGTTCAACCGCCCGTTTTAATTTTTCCACAGGCAGGTTATCACCTGTAAATTCATAAACAACATGAATGCTACTGTAATGTTTTGGGTGCTCTTCTGTCAACCGGCCAAAAACCCTGACATTAAAACGCTCCGGAACAACCCTCATTTTCCGTAACATGGAAATTACATCCATGGCCGTACACCCCGCAAGAGCCACCAACATAAAAGGCTTGGGTTTAGGACCTTTGTTTTGTCCGCCAAACGCCGGATCTGAATCAATAATTACATGATGTCCATCAACCGTAGTATCAAAAACCATGTTGTCCAGCCATTCGGCCGTTACAATATCTGTTTTTCCCATAATACAAATATACTAAAAAAGAGCGTTGTACTGTGTCAATTTTTTTGTATCTTGCCTTATACATGACCCCTTGATTATTAACCTTAAAAATGGCAATCATGGAATGTTTCATTGAAAACCTTGCGTGCCCGGGTAACGGGTATCTCTTGTTTTTGATTCCTTTTCTTGTTATTTGGCTCTTTCTTTGCCTGAACGCCCAAGTCCTGGTGGTTGTCTCCTACTGGCTCCTCTTCAAAAAAGCAGATAAACCCGGCTGGGCCTGCCTGATACCTGTGTACAACACACTTGTAACGTTGCAGGTTGTCGGTAAGCCCTGGTGGTGGATATTGTTGCTTTTTATCCCGCTCGTCAATATTGTTTTTACCATCTGGATGTACAATTTACTAAGCAAAAGTTTTGGCAAACGAGCCGATTTTACCGTCGGCCTGTTGTTGCTCCCCTGGATTTTCCTTCCCATTTTAGGATTGGGAAAATCCACCTACACCGGACCTGCCGGTAAGTAACCAAACAAAATAACCGCATGAAAAAAATTCTCATTGTCCTTATACTGCTGTGCACTGCTTTTTCTCTTCAGGCACAGCAGTTTCGGGTAAAAGTAGTAGGCATCACAGATGGCGATACGTTTACAGCCATCAACCGTGATAATTTGCAACTGCGTTTTCGCATGTACGGCATAGATGCCCCCGAAAAAAAGCAAGCTTTCAGCAGTGTATCTACAGAAAAACTGAAAGAAATGATCCACGGGAAAAAAGTTACCGTAACCGTTCACTCCCGCGACCCGTGGGGTCGCTATGTTGTCACAGTACGGGCCGGAAAAATCAAAGACGTCTCGGCAGAAATGCTACGTTTAGGCCTGGCCTGGCATTATAAAAAGTACGACAAAACCCCACACTACGCTCAACTTGAAGAACAAGCACGCCAACAACGACTGGGGTTGTGGAAAGACCCCAGTCCTGTTGCACCGTGGGATTTCCGGTAAATACGGATTCCCCGTACGGCTGTTGTTAACAAACAAATGTTCATAAAACAACTGCCAACTTCTGTCGGTCGTTTGGTTTGTATTAAAAGACTTTGTACTTTTGCGCCATCATAATGAATGTTAAAGCCGTTCGGACCCATTTTGAACGGCTTTTTCATTTGGCCTATTTGATTGAAACCGCTACTATTTGTTTGCAACTGTTGCTATAGTCTGTCCAAAAGCAACGCACTCTTCAATCTTATCGTCTGTGGGATTCCAAAGCGCCTTAAGGCCATCTTCCATGATTTCAAATCCGGCACGTTTGAGCCAGTCAGTCAACTTGGCGGGCGATTCACCACTCCATCCATAGGTCCCGAATGCAGCCGCTTTTTTCCCTTTAAAGCCCAGACCTTCTATTTCCTCTAACAATCCGGCCGTTCCGCTGGTAATCCCTTTGCCAATGGTAGGCGAGCCAACCAAAATGGCTTTAGATTTAAAGACCTCGGTAATCATGTCGTTCTTGTCTGTCTTGGAAATGTTATACAACTTGATGGTAACTTTTTTATCGACTCGTTTGATTCCCTGAGCAATGGCTTCTGCCATACGCTTTGTGCCATCCCACATGGTATCGTACAAAATCGTAATCTGATCTTCTTTGTAATCACGCGACCAGGCAATGTATTTTTCCACAATCTGCGTAGGGTTGTCCCTCCAGATCACTCCGTGGCTGGTAGCAATCATGTCTATGGGAACACCCAGTGCCAGCACTTCCTGAATCTTTTTATCCACCAGCGAGCTAAAGGGGGTGAGGATGTTCGCATAGTATTTAATACATTCCTGGTACAACTCATCCGGTCAACCAAGTCGTTGTACATGTGTTCCGTGGCATAGTGCTGACCAAAGGCGTCGTTGCTAAAGAGGATGTTGTCCCCGGTCAGGTACGTGGCCATACTGTCGGGCCAGTGGAGCATGCGCATTTCCACAAAAACCAGTTTTTTCCCGTTCCCAATATCCAGGGTATCTCCCGTTTTTACCACCCTGAAGTCCCAGTCTTTGTGGTAATGCCCGGTTAGCGATTTAACGCCGTTGGCCGTGCAATAAATGGGCGTATCGGGGATCAGGCTCATAAGCTCCGGCAAGGCTCCGCTGTGGTCCACCTCGGCATGGTTCGCTATGATGTAATCAATTTTGTTCAGGTCAATTTCTTTCTGCAGGTTTTGCACAAATTCTTTGGCAAAAGGCTTCCAGACCGTATCTATCAAAACTGTTTTTTCTTCTTGTATTAAATACGAGTTGTAGGTAGATCCTTTGTGGGTGGAATATTCGTTCCCGTGAAACTTCTGCAGTTCCCAGTCCACTTTCCCTACCCAATACACGTTGTTCTTAATTTTGGTTTTCATAATGGTTTGTATTTGTATTTTTCAAATATAGAAAAATTCTTGCTTTTAAGGGACTGCACAACAATGCAACGCATACATTTCTTTCAATGTTGCAAAATTATTATATATTTGCCAATATTACATGCGGTTAATGTGTGTTTTTACACATTATCCGCACATAAAATGTGTAAGTCGTGAATATTCAAAGAGAACTAACAGAACAACTGAAGCAGTGGAAATCTGATGAAAACAGAATGCCCATTCTGTTAAAAGGTGCCCGACAAACAGGGAAAACCTGGATTATGGAAGATTTCGGGAGAAACTGTTTTGACCACGTAGCTGTTTTCAATTTTGACAAAACACAAGAACTTGCAGACATATTTGAGAAAACGAAAGATGTTCATCGTATTGTTAAAGAATTAGCCTTGTATACAGAAGTACCGCTGATTCCGGGAAAAACCTTGTTGGTTTTTGATGAGATCCAGGCTTGTGAAGGAGCTTTAAACAGCTTAAAGTATTTTAGTGAAGATGCCCCCGAATACCATTTGATTTCTGCAGGTTCATTACTGGGGGTTGCTGTCAGGAAAAAAAACATGTCTGTTCCTGTTGGAAAGGTGCAGATTATGAATTTGTACCCGGTTACTTTTAAAGAGTTTTTACGAGCAGCCGACCCTCAAACTTTCACATACATTAATTCACATAAAAAAATAGAACCGTTACCCGGTATTATTTTTCAAAAATTGAAGACAGAGTATAGTCGCTACCTTGTATGTGGAGGCATGCCCAAAGCAGTATCTACTTTA
>Ga0116183_1004414_pt1 | contig 13780 bp, 18 predicted proteins | sample AD_UKC078_MetaG_FD_89753 | JGI IMG/M metagenome (GOLD analysis project Ga0116183, IMG submission 89753) | Active sludge microbial communities of municipal wastewater-treating anaerobic digesters from USA - AD_UKC078_MetaG | ecosystem: Engineered > Bioreactor > Anaerobic > Digestate | place: USA... | reverse complement strand
CAAATCTTGACGTTGAGACTGCGGCCTCTGCTGAGGAGGGCCTTGACAGGCTTAGAAATGAACCGTTTGATGCTGTCATTTCAGATTATGACATGCCTGACATGGACGGGATCGAGCTTTTAAAATGCGTCCGGAATGAAAACCCCACGATCCCGTTTATTATCTTCACCGGTAAAGGACGGGAGGAGGTCGTGATTGAGGCACTGAATAATGGGGCGGATTTTTACATGCAAAAGGGCGGGGATCCAAAACCTCTCTTTACTGAGCTGGCCAATGCCGTCCGCCATCTTGTCAGGAGAAGTCAGGCAGAAGATTCTGCGGTGCAACATGAAAAATACTGGAAAGGGGTATGCGGATCAATCCACCAGAAGCTGCGATCAATTGAAGACTTAGCCCAGGCATTAACCGGGTTTCCTGATGTTTCCCCGGAGAGCCAGGAACACGCCCTTAAAATCCTCACCCTGACACAGGAGATCCAGGAAGAACTAAAATGAACTGGTAAACCGGAGAATGACCTATCAGGAATTTTGTAGGAAAAAGAAGGTCTGGTTTATCCTTCCAGCGGAATGGTGATCAGTTTTACCGTCTCCACTCCTTTTTGTGCCATAAGGCGCTCTGCTATCTCCTTGACCTGTTGGGCATCCCCTTTGACCAAAAGGACTTCAACACACCTGGTATGGGTCACATGGGAATGTAGTGAGGCCTGGATCAAATCCATGAAATCATGTTGAATATCAGTGATTGCCGCAACAAGTCCACGCTGATGATGATCATATACAAGGGTGATTATACCCTGCCTTGGGCCTGATATATCTTCCATCCATTTATGGTACCTGATATAAGATCGGATAGCATCCCTGATACCTTCTGATCTTGAAGAGTACCCCCTGTTTTTTAAAATCTGGTCAAAACTCTGAAGTAAATTTGAAGGGAGTGAAACTCCAATCCGGGAAAGGTCATGTTCATATACATCATCCTGTTCCGAATCAGCAAAACTTGGAGACATAATGATTAATATTTATGTAATATGCTATATCTTTTTCTTACGGTGTATGCCTGAAAAAGTGGGGGTATTTAAGTGTCATACACTAAGTGCAGGCCTTATAAAAAATGTGGTCTGGCAATTTCTGAAAGTACATGATTTTATCTAAACCCTTTAAAGGTCATAAATTATAATATAATCCCCTTATTTTTTGAATCCTGCATCCGCAGCCTCATGGGTCACGCGGTTTTAGGAATTTTAAAACCCATACGAAGCGCATGAAGTTTTGATTTTTCACCTGCATGGTCCACGAACATGGCCTGGTATAAAGAAGTCTAAGTTCAGGAAAGAGGGTTAATGTCTCAGCCTTTGAAAAATAATGGGTGATAATATTGTTTCCACGCAGATATGTTCCATCTTCAATCATCGTTCCTTTTTCTGATCTGAAATCACCGGTTCCAAAAACGGTTACAAGTAACTCCCCGCCTGGTTTAAGGACCCTGGTCACTTCACAGGCGGCCTTAGTTCTGTCCTGGTAAAGAAGATGGCCAAGAATGTGATGTGCATCGATATGGTGAATGCACGAGTTTTTAAATGGAAGAAACCTGGCGTCCGCGCAGATGAAGTGGGCGTCTGAAATGTCAGGCCTTTTCCTGCATAAACGGAGAGCCTGCATTGAAAAGTCCAGACCTATGCGGGCTTTAGACCTGGAACCATCCCGAAGATTCTTTCCGTTTCCACACCCAAGGTCAAGAAAAATCCCGGGATTTTCCTGTGTTGTGGGTTCCAGTGGAGTCTTTCCCCACAGACTGCCCTTGCACCTGTATTCGTCATCCCAGGCAAGTCTTTGCTCAGGTATATCCTGGGAAATATCATCAGTCGTCATGCATCATGCAGCTTTTTCATTACCGATGAACCCCTTGCATGAACACCTTCCTATAATGATGGCAGTTGCAAGTGCTCCAAGTGCGATTACCGCCGAGGCAGTAAAAAATGATGAGATGGATATAATCTTACCGCCAATAGCAGGAATTATGGCCATGCCTGCATAATTACAGGTCGAATACAGCCCCATGGCTATCCCCTGGCGCATTTCGGCTGATGCCAGGTACCCTATCTGCGATACCATGATAAACCCTGCAACAGTTCCAATGGCAAGACTTACCACCGGAGTTATGAGAAATGTAAAGAGTGAAGGGACTATCACCAGGGCCGATATCCGTATAAGAAGGACCGGATCAGCTTTGAGATATGGCGTCACAAGCGATGCAATGATCGTGGCAAAGTTCATCATTGCAAGAACGATACTGACTTTTTGAACCGGATAACCCGAGAGCTCAGGAAGCACGGCCTGAACGTACCCAGTGGATCCAAGAAGAATGATGACCGAAAGCCAGACCGGATACTGGCGAATTATCTGCGAAACGGTCTCTCCTGCTAACAGTCTGGCGCTGATCCTCTCTTTAGAACCAAGCCTCGGAATTTTATGAACAAGGATGAACAAAAACACAATCCCGGTTATAAGCGTGCATACAAAGGCGCCAAGTAGAATTTCACCTGAGATCTGTGTAAGCCAGCCTGACCCGATAAGACCACTTAACAGTCCAAAATTTAACGAGGCCATGAAAAAACCGGTGTTTTTCAAGGTATCTTCCTGGTATCCGATCCAGGACAGAGCTGAAGAAACGAAGATTCCGGCCGCCACCCCCTCAATAAATCTCCAGACAAGCAGATCAACCGGATCGGTGAGTGTAACAATTAATATGCCTGTCAGCAGGGTCAGACCCATGGATACCCGGATTAAAACCGGTTGCCCATAACGATCGCTTGCGATACCAGCTGGCAGCGTTGACACCATCGCTCCAAAAAAGTATGCAGAGAAGATAAGCGTCTGAAATGAGAGGTCATCTGACAGGAAAGGAAGAACAGGGACAATGGCATTAGATAGTGCCATTACAATAAAAACGGCGATAAAAAGAAGAAAAGGCCGGTTCATCCGATCAGATCAACCGGTAAGTCTCCAGGTTCATTGGAGATATCGTCTGAATACGTAGTTTTTTATAGATGGAACTTGCGAGATCGATGGTCTTGTTCTCGTCGCCATGAACAGCAAATATCTTTTCTGGTTTTGGCTGCATGTGAGAGACAAAATTCATCAACTGTCTTCTGTCAGAGTGACCAGAGAACCCGTCGACAGTGATACAGTCAAGGTTGACCACTATCGTCTCACGGTTCCCGATCGGAATCTCACGCCATCCTTTCTGGATTCTTCGGCCAAGTGTTCCGTCTGCCTGGTAACCGACAAATACAAGACAGTTCCTTTCATCATCAGCAAGGTTCCTCAGGTATTCCATGACCGGACCGCCGTTGAGCATACCGCTGGTTGTGATGATCACACAGGGCTCTCCGGTAATGACCTTCTCCCTCTTTTCTGTCGAATCCACCTGCTCAAAACATTCGGCAAGGAACGGATTGTGTCCTTCCTTGAATATCAGGTTACGAAGCTCTGAGTTCAGGTATTCAGGGTAGGTTGTATGAATCGCCGTGGCCTCCTTGATCATCCCGTCAAGATAAACCTTTACAGGCGGGAACTTGCCAAGCCTCATCCCTTCTTCGATGGCAAGCATAACCTCCTGCGAACGTCCTACTGCAAATGCCGGGATGATAATCTTCCCGCCACGCCCAAGAACCTCACGGAACACGCCATAAAGCCTCTCCTCTGCATCGGCCCTTGAAGGCTGCATATCCTGTGCTCCACCATAAGTGGACTCCATAAAGAGAGCCTCCAGTCTTGGGAAATGATTGACAGCAGGATTAAACAGGCGGCTTTTACCATAATGAAGGTCTCCGGTAAAAGCTACATTATACTGACCGTCGCCGACATGGAAATGAGAAATAGCAGAGCCCAGGATATGCCCTGCATTGTGAAACGTCAGCTTAATATCAGGCGCAATATCTGTTACACATCCATAGTTCAGCACAATCGAGTGCTTGATAAACTCTTTGACCTCGTTAGAGGAGTATGGGATGGTTTTTCCTTCCTTATTCACCACATCAAGGTAGTCCAGCTGCAGCATGGCAGCAAGATCACGTGTCGGCGGGGTCGAGTACACCGGGCCTTCATACCCGTACTTGTATAAAAGAGGGATATAGGCACAGTGGTCCAGGTGTGCATGGGTTAAAACCACAGCATCCAGCTGTGAAAGTGGATGAATCTCCGGAACATAAAGATATGGAGTTGCCTCAAAACTGTCCGGTTTTTCCCCGCAGTCAATAAGGACCCGGCTCTCAGGAGTAGAGAGCAGGAATGCCGCCCTGCCAACCTCACGACAACATCCAAGAGTAGTCACCCTGATCCATTGATCTTTTGAGATGACATCCCGGTGAATCCTCCTTCCTATCCGTTTTAAAAGTTCTTTCCTTTCCTGGTGAGCGGCACGCAGATACTGTCTTACCTGTTTTACCGTGCTGCTCTCTATGGGAGGCGTTCTTACAACTTTAGGCGTCCATCCGATCTCACGGGTAATCTCACGAAGAGTTGCCCCGTTTTTCCCGATTACAACTCCGGGTTTTTCAGCCTCGATAAGAACCTCTCCACAGTCTGCCTCAAAGAAAATATCTGATATTCCGGCATTTTCCCCGACAACATGTCTTATAGCCGACGCCGCCCGCTCAGGATCTTCTAAAATAGTGGGGCGGACAACGATCCGTTTTCTTATGTCTCTTGCAAGAATCTTGATAAGATCATCCTGGTCTGCGAAAGACTTGGGATCATCGGTGTAAATTACCAGTTCCGGGCCTTCAAATTCGACAGACGATACTTTAATCCCTTTAGGGACTTTCTTCCTGATTTTTTCCTGTATCTCTTTGAGACGGTCCTCAATAAGCATAAAATCGTCCTAAAAAAGCAATAAAATATTTAAAATAGTCTAATTTGGTGTTAATACACTAATTTCTTCATCAGATAGTTCATGATAGGATTCTTGTGTTATAACTACAACAGCGATTCCCTCTCCGGACCCTGCATCCCGTTTGATAGCAGACCGCAAAGCGCGTATAGCAAGCTCAATGGCTGTACGCTCGTCCATACCAAGGGTGTACCTGTCTTCCAGCACACCATAAGCCATGGGAGAACCGGACCCGGTTGCGACAATGCCGTCTTCCTTACCTGATCCTCCGACAGCGTCGACTGAGAAGATCACAGGGCCGTTTTCATCGACTCCCCCAATCAGCAACTGAACATAAAATGGAAACATACGGTTCCCATGAAGGATGTTTGAGAGAAGTGTTGATGCAGCCTGCACGCTTATACGCTTACCCCTGCGGATCTCGTAGAGGTTTGCTTCAACGGTCATGAGCCTGGCAAGCTGTTGTGCATCGCCTACGCCGCCTGCGGTTGTAAGTCCTATCCTGGGCGCAACCTGATATATCTTCTTTGCAGTTTTGTTAGATATCAGGTACCCCATCGTTGCCCGCTTTTCACTTGCGAGCACAACCCCGGTTTCAAAAACAATGCCGACCGTGGTTGTTCCTTTCATTGTATCACTCTGTTCGGCCATAATGGACTCCGGAAATAAATGAGTAAATGGTAAAGTATTGCAGAAGCAAAAATGCCTTAGTTAGAAATAACCTGCAATAATTTAAAGTTTTTTATTGATATTTTTCATCAAGAAGGACTTTTATAAGTTCCTTATCAAAGAGGATGCTTTTCAGGCGGTTATCGCCGTTAACAATTGGAAGTTGATCCACCCTTGCACGTTTCATCTTCAGGGCACATTCGCTGACCTCTGCATTTGGCGGTACCATGACGACATTTGTGATCATGGCCGATTTAACCGGGCGGTTTGGGAGCTGTACCCGTGAAATGCCATAACTGATATGATGAACATCGCGTATGCTCTCCCAGGTCCATTCATCATCATCTGTGCCGGTGGTCGAGAGATCAGAAGTCTCAACAGAGTCTTCTATCATTGCACACCTGATAAGGTCACGCTCGCAGATGATACCCTGAAGTTTGGAATCACGGTTTAATATCGGGATAGCCTCATAACCGGACATTTCCATGATGCGTCCTACAAGCGGCAGTGGAGTCTCTTCCCAGAGGGCAAATGTCGGGCTGGTGTAGACATCATCTATCTCCTCTTCAATCTTCATTCGCGCAATTGCAAGGATGAGATCTGCGATACTGATAAGTCCCACAAGCTTTTTTGTTTCATCAACAACAGGCAGCCTGCGAATATGTCGCTGTCTCATCATTCTGGCTGCTTCAGATAATGAGACATCCGGGCGGATAGTCAGAGGATCCGGAGTCATCAGAAGAGCCAGCTGGTTTTCTTCAGGTTTATGAAGAAGATCCTTTCTTGTAATTATCCCAACCAGTTTTTCACTTTTTAATACTGGAACTCCACTAATTCCAGTTCTTTTTAAAATTTTAAGTACATCATCCCGGTTTCCAGGTATTTCTACAGTGACAACGTCGGTTGTCATGTAGTCAGATACCAGGGGGACCGCCACTATGCTCTCACCACCAGCACCGACACTTTGCTGTGTTCAACAACAAAGGAACTGACACTTCCGATAAGGATGCGGTCAATGTTACTTTTCCCATGTGATCCCATGATTATTAGTCCTGCCCCAATCTTTTCTGCAGTGGAAAGAATGGAATCACCGGCATGTCCCTGTTCAAAGTGCGTGGTCACTTCAATGTTCTTTTTCCGGGCTGTTTCCTTGACTTTATCAAGAGCGGCATTGCCCTCCTGTTCAAGCAGACTGTACATTATCTCAAACTTGCTGTCTGCCGGTATATCTGTAAAAAGTCCCGATTCTACGACGTAGACTGCGTGAAGATCTGCTTTCCAGGCTTTGGCCTGTTCGACGGCTGCTTCAAATGCCTTTTCACTGACAATGGATCCGTCAATAGCAACAAGAATTGTGTTGTACATATACTCCTCTCAAAAAGGCTTCCCAATTAATTTGGACTTTACCTAAAAAATTCTTGCGCAAAAATGGCCTAAAGGAGCCCTCTTCACGATGGTGGATTTGATATCGCGGGAATGGTGTAAATTCCCCCAGGAAGAGTCTAATACGAAAAACGAGGCACGATTTCCCTGTTTAATTGCATGTGACAGTCCTGCCGGAGGAAATCCGCATGTGGCTGAATATAATAGATCCTGTGCAGGCACCCCATAGGCGGTATGGATAAATGAGATCTCATGCATCATGTCTGGCTGGATAAACATGACATTATCCGTTCCTACCAGGATCTGAACCCCGGCGGCCTGCATTTTTTTAATGGGAGGGTTGGATGAACCAAACGTTACCTGTAGCTGAAAGTTTGATCTGCAACATAGTACAACTGGTATTGCTTCGTCTGCAATCCTTCTTATCTGCCTGTCGGTTGCATGTGTGCAGTGTACTAAAAAGTCAGGTGCCGCATCAAGGGCCAGGTCAATATCTTCAAAATCTCTCTCTCCGGCATGAAACCCGACTATCTTTCCAGCACGTTTCATCCGTCCGGCAATTTCGGCTGAATCCTTTACATCTCTTGCACTGCTGATCCCTGCACCGTCGGCGATGTTCTCTCCTCCTTCACGCCCCAGTATCACCGGGTGTATGGGCAGTGATGCGGCGGCCTGCTGCAAGGCTGATACCCCTTCACTGCCTCCTTCACGAAAATCAGCAAATCCAGCAGTTCCTGAATTTATCATCTCGGCAATGGTATCTCTCATGGCCAGGACAAGATCGTTTTTGGGAGTTTGCCGGAGTATTTTGTGTTTAAGTCCGTTGGGCGGGGTTACAAGTTCTTCAAGCCCTCCGGTGCATGGAATGTCCATGGCAATGGTATCTGCAAGATGGGTATGGGCATTAAAAAAGGCAGGGCATATCCATTGTTCAGGCACATTTTTCTCTTCCTCAACCGCCGTGATGATCCCGTCTGTAACAATGATGGTTACATCCCGCGCCTCAAGATCTTCTCCTGTAAGAGCGGTCCCTGATACCGAATACTCTTTTACCATTATCTGTGCAGGCCCTGTCTTTTATATAATTCAGCGGTCAGATATAGATTATGGCAAAAAAAGCAGGTGGACGATTGATCTCATCTGCTGGTCTCGTCAATTATTATGACAGTGAAGACCGGCGGGCAGTTCATGTAAGCCCTTATGCAGTGCTGGCTGCCGCGGTTGTATGTGGAGTTGGCATCTTCGTCCTGAATATGATCGCATTCTGAATTTTTTACCCCTTTTTCACTCTTTCTTTAATGCTTTCCTGATCACGTCTTCTTCAGGGCTGAAATATAGGTCATCATGTCCTGACCAGGCAGGTATACCGCGGAAAAGAACGACTGGCACTCCGTTGTTGCTCTCGCCCATTACCAGGTTGGAAAATCCTGCTATTTCGTCTACGACAGCCTCTTCTGTTATCTCAAGGGTTTTGCCAAAGAGGTCATTGTCTCCGCGAAAATCCCTGATGGCTGTCATTCCGCTCCAGCCGATTGCATGACCGGTCTGTCCACGCCGAAATGATCTGCCGCATGTGTCGGTTACTATGACTCCGCAATCTTTACCGGTAAGTGATTTTAGTTCGTTTCGAATCTCTTCTGCTTCTTTCATGGAGTCTGGAGGGAGCGTGATGATAAGGCCGTCTTCAACATTGCTTGCATCTACTCCTGATCTTACTCCCACATGGCCACCGGGCACTTCGGTGAGTGTAAACGGGGTCTCGATGAGGACATCACAGGCCTGGTCCAGGACTGCCTGGATAAACCGTGGGTCCTCGCCGGTCATGTCTGCAATTTTTTTTGCCCGGTCTCCTGGGTTTATCTCTTTTAAGTGCCTGGTGTATCCTTTTGCCTTGGAGATGATGGTGCTTGCCACACAGATGATGTCCCCCTCCTCCAAAGCGCATCTCTCGACGATAAGGCCGGGAAGGTCGTCTCCTTTTTGAATCAGGGGAAGTCCCCTGATACCGGTTACGGTAACTGATGTGTACAATATGATCACTCTCCTTTCAGGTGAAATGTATAAGGTTATACTGGTATTGATTGGTGTTTTTGGAATATGTTTTTAAGTTGATATACTGACATGTATAGGTGCCGAGATAGTCTAGTCCGGGAAGGCGGTGGTCTTGAAAACCACTGGTGGTAACACCTCGGGAGTTCAAATCTCCCTTTCGGCGTCCTGAATAAAAGTTACAAAGCCCTAAAATGAACCGGGCTGAAGAATGAGATTCTTTTTTACTACTATCTTAAGGTTTAGTAACTTGGTAAAGTTCTGTAAACTTCCTTTACCCATACCTACCAGAGTGCCTATCTTGCTATAGGACATCACCCCTCCTGAAGCGAGAATTGATCATGGTATCAGAAGGAGATGAAATAGTATGAGTGAATCGATCTCACTTTCCCATGAAAATATTTTATATCTTGATCGATTAAAAAAACTCGGGGAATCATATGATGATGTTATTGAAATGCTTCTGGAAGACTATAAGATAAATTTCAAGGGGTGGGCAGAACGAGCAAGAGAAGCATGGACTGAATATCAAAACGGCGAAACGCTTTCTATAAGTGATATTAAAAAGAAATATGGGATTGAATGACCTTCGAGATTCGGTTTACGAAAGCCGGTGATCGCGATCTCTCTAAATTACCTTCTGACGTTTTAATAAGGATTGTAAAGGTTATGTAAAGGATGGCGGAAGATCCTATGCAATATATTCATAAAATGAAAGGAGAACACGATCCGCCTCAATATTAGTTCAGAGTAGGGGATTATCGGGTTATCATTCTTCTGGATAAATCAGAGAAAGTGTTGCTTGTGGACGGTGCAGGTTACAGAAGCACAATTTACAAAAGATATGGTGTGAAGGGATGAAATAGGATTGATTAAATGACCAGAATTTTGATCCTGATTTAGTTCGGTCATGGTATCTGAAAATATTGTTTTCATGAGGTTTTTAGCTATTCTCTTCAATAATAATGCCCGAATTTAGATATTTTAATCATGTGATAGTGAGTAAACGCGATGATCATTTATATATATTGAATTTTTAAAACAATTAAATTCTCTCTCCTGTTATGAGATATCATGAGTTTAGTTAATATCTGCAAGATCATATACTTCATATCCTGCTTTGCGAATTTCATCCTTTCCTGCAATTTTTCTTCCGATAAGAGCACAGATGGTCTTTCGCTTTTCGTTTCTCCACCGTATCAGACGACTTTTCTCTTCCAGTTTTTCGAGTATTACTATTGACTCATTCTTCGTAAGATCTTTCCATTTGCATTCTACGCATAACATCAGATCTTCACTTTCAGAGATGCCAACAAGATCGATCTCATCCTCATTATGCCACCATCTTCCAAGATCGCTGATGGGAATATCCGGAAAGAAAATTCTTTCCCTGATGAGATGTTCAGTCAGAAGTTCAAAGATTGCTTCTGAAAATCTGGGAAAGTAATTCTGTACCCGCTCCAGAATCTGTGATGTCTGTCTTGCTTCAATTGCGTTCATCTCTGGATAGATAAACCTGAACCAGAAGGAGAGGTATGGATCTGAAATCTGATAACGCCGTTTCCTGGATCCCGGAATTGCAGTAACTGGCAATTCCTCACGTACAAAATGGAGTTTTGTCAAAACTGAAAGGTATTTTGAGATCATACTCCGGTCAAGACCGGACTGCTGAATTATCTCGGCAAGTGAGGTATGACGTTCTGCTATTGCCTTAAGAATAGTCAAATAATTTGCAGGTTCTCTGAATTCATACTTTAGGAGTAATTCTGCCTCCATCGTGAGGTATGCACCTTTGGTAAGAAATAGTCTGGAAATGTTTGACCAGAAGTCTGTGTTAGGATCAAATAGTGCAAGGTATGCTGGGATTCCTCCTGTTGTAAACCATACGTGTGCTAAATCAATAACGGACCATGGCAGAAATTCTTTCAGGTGGAGAAAAGACAATGGTTCTACCTGCCATTGTCCAGTCCTTCTCCCATATAAGGGGCTTTTATACCCAAGAACTTCCTGTTCCATAATGCTGATGCTGGAACCGGAGAGGATGAGCATCACCGGACTATCCCGCATATGCAGATCCCAGATTCGCTGGAATTGAGATGGAATTGATCGGTTTCTTTCGATAAGATAGGGAAATTCATCAATAATTATTGGAATTTTCTTTTGTTTCCCGATAATTTTCTGGAACCGATGATGTGAAAGAAAACTGATCCAGAGTGCTTCAAATGATGGATACGATACGAGTGCAAAATTTGGATCTTCAAGGAAATCTGCAATCTCTTTTCCAAAGATCCCAATGTTGGTCTTTTCCGATTCAGTTGTTGCCAGAATGTAAATGCCTTGTTTATCATTTAAAAAGCGAATCAATAGTTCAGTCTTTCCAACCCGCCTCCTTCCATAGAGGATAAGCAGTTCAGAATGTTTTGACCGATACCTGTCTTCAAGAAATGCAAGTTCATGCGTCCGGTTAATGAAATTAATGTGAGACATAAGTATATTACTTATCTCTCACGATATGATGAACGTATGGGTCTTTTATATAATTATATCTGCATTTAATGGGTTCACACAAAACCATCTGATTATCAATCATATTTTCACCTTTCTGAATGCATGGACTGCAATTAAAAGGATTCGGGATATAAAGATAACACATAAAAGAGGTTAGAAATTAAATGAGAAGAGAAAGTGTTCAACTATGCGTTTGAACTGCTTAGTTTCAGCGGTATGGGTGTTCAATTTGTCCGGTCAAACTGTTCAGATCTAAGCGTTGTAATCAGTTGAGCTCAAATAGATATGCTTGATGAATTTAAAAAATGATTAACTTTTTAGAAGAGCGTTATAGAAATAGGTTAGGAATTATGGGATTTTTTAATCTACTGTACATAATCACATGCCTTACACTGATCCCCTGGACATGCAGAAAACTCTCTGCTCATTATGCCGGAAATTAACTTCTCTGCGATCTACTCTGCCTGTGTCAGCATTTCTTCACCCACCAGGACCAAAGCCACCGTTACATCCTTGAGAAATGCAGTCGAGCCTGAACACACCTGCTCTCCAATCGCAGCAAGCCTCCGGGCATAGACCTGGATCTGCATCGATGTATATCTCAAAGATGAGACATTATGGCTAAATCAAAAAGCTATTGCTAATCTTTTTGATGTTAAGGTTCCTGCAATTAACAAACATTTAAAAAATATTTTTGAATCTGGTGAGTTGATAGAGGATTCAGTTATTTCCATTTTGGAAACAATTGCAACTGATGGGAAGCGGTATCATGCTTGAACTGATGCTTGTCAGGCCTGATGAAAAGATCTTTGTTGACAGCCAAAGAATCTCATATTGAGTACCTGGTCTTTGACGAGCTGTATACCTATCGGGGAAGACAAGGGGCAGATGTGGCCTTACTGGTCAGAGGGAATATCAAACCCACTCTGGATCTGAATCAGTTTTTTTAAGGGAACAGATGGATTATGATACCTTCGTTTCTTTCGGTGTTTCTCTTCCAGCTGAATCGCTTCTTTTGGGCAGAGATTGATGCAGGCCAGACAAAAGAGACAGTGATGCTGCCAAACCGGCCGTTCATCCAGTATTCTGATATTATCGGCAGGACAAACCTTCCTACATATTCCGCATCCGTTGCAGGTATCATCTACATGAAAACGATTATCAATTTCAGGAAGACTCCTGATAAATCGGGGATAGAGAGAATAATGCAGAATCTGACTCATCAAAGGAAATTTTGGCATCTCTTTCTTTTCTGACTGAATGAAGTTCGCGATATCAGAAAGCTGGTGTTCAGCATCGGCAAGTATTTCTTTTTGAGTTTTTTCATCCGGAGCTCCCCCATACGGGATATAATTATCAACCATCCGAACCATCCACCCTGCCTGGAGTAATGAACCATTTTCTTTTAGCAACGTATCGAGCTGAAGGAGTGCATATCTCCCGACACCTCCCGCTGTTGCAACCGCAAAAATATACGGTACATGTGAAAGGGAGATTCGTGGGATAAATTCTGATAAGATAAGCGGAAGACCACTATAATTTACTGGAAAAATAAAACCCACTTTTGGGCTATCAGGAATCACCGGACTTGCCTTTTTCATCTGGATTGGAATCGATTCGATGACAGTATCACCCAGTTTTTGTGCAAGTAACTCTGCTGCTGCAAGGGAATTACCGGTGCCGGTAAAAACATACAGAGTGGTTGTCATACGTGGGTAATTCACGGGAGAACATAAAAAAGTACTGGCTAACGAATTACCTGATGTTGTCTTCAGTTATATTGTGGGCCAATACCCAGAGTTCAGGCTTTAAACAGTATTGCTAATTAACAAGTGAAATAGCTCCTAAATATGTATTTATTTTGGTAATAAGAGATAATTATAATTAGCGAGAGACTTCACAATATAATAGTTTATAGGACTTAATAATTCAATTACTTTTTCAATTTTATCACTCTCTATAAAAATTATTGGTTTATCTGAAGATATCCTATTTATACTTCCTTTTATCACATCAAGTTCCATACCTTCTACATCAATCTTCATAAATCCTATTTTTTCTTCAACAACTAAATCCAAAGGAAGGATATCGATATTTCCGGTTTCACATACACAAACATTTTTGTTAGTGTAACTGATGTTATTGCTATCGGAAGAACCAATTAATCAACCATCCGAACCATCCACCCTGCCTGGAGTAATGAACCATTTTCTTTTAGCAACGTATCGAGCTGAAGGAGTGCATATCTCCCGACACCTCCCGCTGTTGCAACCGCAAAAAT
>Ga0116183_1004411_pt1 | contig 13786 bp, 13 predicted proteins | sample AD_UKC078_MetaG_FD_89753 | JGI IMG/M metagenome (GOLD analysis project Ga0116183, IMG submission 89753) | Active sludge microbial communities of municipal wastewater-treating anaerobic digesters from USA - AD_UKC078_MetaG | ecosystem: Engineered > Bioreactor > Anaerobic > Digestate | place: USA... | reverse complement strand
TATCCCCACAACATCTCATGGCACAACGGGGTGCCCGTGCCGGACAAGAAGGAGGCCACTCAGGTAGAGGTGGAGCAGAGCGAGCCCCTGAAGGCCGAGTGCTCCCACTTCATCCAGTGCATTCTGAGCCGCAAGGCGCCTGTCACGGATGCGCAGGAAGGGATCAATGTCCTGAGGATTCTCAAGGCGAGCCAGGATTCCCTGCTCAACAACGGCAAGAAGATATCCCTGAAAGAGATGCTGAAAAAGCAGGACATCTTCTCGGCCCACGAGACGAGCTTCATCGATGAGGAAGTCACCATCGGCGCCGGAACCAGGATCTGGCATTTCAGCCACGTCTTGAAGGGCTCGAAGATCGGCAGGAACTGCAGCATCGGCCAGAACGTGGTGATCGGCCCTGACGCGGTCATCGGAGACGGTTGCAAGATCCAGAACAACGTCTCGGTCTACAAAGGGGTCACCCTGGAGGACAACGTGTTCTGCGGGCCGTCCATGGTGTTCACCAATGTGTTCAACCCCCGAGCGCACATCCCAAGGATGGACGAGATGCGGCCCACGCTGGTGAAGACAGGGGCCACTATCGGGGCCAACGCAACCATCGTGTGCGGCTATACCATAGGGACATATGCATTCATCGGGGCAGGGGCGGTGGTCACCCGGGGGGCGCCGGACTACGCCCTCATGGTGGGAAATCCGGCCAAGCAGATCGGCTGGATGTGCGAGTGCGGGAACAGGCTGGATGGCGATCTCTCATGCTCGCACTGCGGGAAGAGATATGAGCAGTTGCACGAGGGTCTGTCGCTGGTTTAAGGTCATTGGGCGGATTTCCAACAATCCTGAATGCAGCACTATGATAAAGGAGATCTGCGATTCATCAGGTGAGTGTCATTGAATCGCAGAAACTATGCGATTGGGTGCAACGTTAAGGCTATTTAGAAATTTCTCAAAGTGATGAGGAGGTGTGTGTGGAGAACTTCACTCCAAACGAACGCTATCAGGATGACGAGATCGATCTATATGATCTGTGGCTTGTACTGAAGAAAAGGAAGCTCACGATTCTCCTCGTCGTCTTGGTTACCCTGGGCCTTGCCATTGCCTACGCAACCCTGGCACAGAAAGTCTACCGGGTATCCAATAACCTTATCCTTAACCAGATGGTTGGGCCCATCAAGCAGAGTGAGATCACTGCAGCTATAGACGAACTTGACGAGCTTAAGAAGCTTCGTAAGGAAAAGACGGCACAATTATTGGACATGCATGTGGATGATCTGGACAAAATCAAGAATATAAAGGCCTCAGTGATCAAGGGATTGAGTGTTGTGCGGGTTGATATCGAAACACTCGACAACAGCGCTGGCATCGCGCTTATGGAAGCATTGCCGGATTACATACAGTCGGTGCCCAGCATAGCGATCAATCTGGAAATGGAAAAGGCTCTTACGGAAAAAAACATGCAGGATCTGAAGGTCATCATCGACAACCCCGTGAAGGATCTGAGCTTGCCTTCCAACACGGTCGTATATGTGCCCTCTATTGACTTGTATACGCTGAGAGAGAAGTATAATCGTTTAATTATGACGATGGAGAATATAGAGGAAAAACAGATTGTCTCTTTCGCATGGAAGACTGAACCACCTTTGAAACCGTTTAAGCCTAAGACAAAATTGATTGTTTCATTAAGCTTGGTTATGGGCTGCTTTCTCGGGATCTTCATCGCATTTTTCTTGGAATGGACAAGAAATGCGCGACGTGTCAGAGGGATTGAGTGAGGGTTCATCAGTCAGGCGATTTTTCGATTGGGACCGCGAGTGCTTCCATTCATTGATATGCAGAGACTGGACATCATTTCTTTGAGGATCAGGGAAATGGACGAACGCTGTCGTTTTTTAGAAAATGTTATCACACAACATTAATACTTTTCGCATGAATGATCCGGGAGTTATTTTTTTCTGCATGTTGAGCCACTTCTCCTGATAATTTGAAGGGAAGCATGGGTAGGCCAAGAAAAGCGCTTTCTGTATGACCAAGCAAGAGTCTCCAGAACAAATACCGGGTGAACAGCCAGCGGTAGCAAGCCCAAAGCGCCGCAAGAGCTCTTTTGCAGGTGATGTGTTGAAACTGGTTTCAGGGACAACCATTGCTCAGCTGCTGGCCATACTAGCCGCACCCGTCCTGACCCGACTCTATGCCCCCGATGCCTTTGGGATCTTGGCCCTTTTCACTTCAATCACCGGCATCCTGGGCGTGATTGCCTGCTTGCGATACGAACTCGCGATCATGCTGCCGGAAAAGGATGCTGAGGCGGCTAACTTGTTTGGCGCGAGCATGACCTTCGTAATCCTCGTATCTTTACTGACCGTGCCGTTGGTCTGGTGGGGAAAAGATCCTGTCATCCGTTGGTTGAACGCTCCGGGTCTGGCTCCATATCTCTGGCTTGTGCCCGTGATGGTCTTCATCCATGGTGTTTTCCTGGCACTCAACTACTGGAATTCTCGTACGAAACACTTCGGCAGACTCTCGATCGCCCGGGTGACAAGTTCTCTCACAACCGTAACGGGCAAGCTCGGAGTCGGCTTCATGGGATTTGCCACCGCCGGGACCATGATTGGAGCAACGGTTGCGGGACAGGTCGTCGCGACTTCTGTTCTGGGAGGCCAGATCTGGCGCGATGACAGGAAAATATTTCTCAAATCAATTAGGTGGAAGGAGATGCGCAAAGGAATCGTTCGCCATAAGAAGTTTCCTTTGTTGAGTTCATGGTCCGCTTTTATGAACACGACATCATCTCACTTGCCCCCTTTGGTGCTCGCGATGTTCTTTTCTTCTACGGTTGTTGGTTTTTTTGCCCTCGGGCATAGACTCCTCAGTATGCCCATGAGCTTTATAGGCAGCGCAATTGCTCAGGTATTTTTCCAACGCGCTTCAGCGGCGAAATACGACGACACATATGCTTTGATCGTCCGTAATACCTTTACGAAGGTTTTGACATTGGGTTTATTCCCCATTCTGTTGGTCATGATTGCAGGAAAGGAGATCTTTTCCATCTTCTTCGGCAGTCAATGGTCGGAGGCCGGTGTCTATGCTCAAATATTAGCACCGTGGATTTTGTTTCAGTTCATTAGCTCCCCTATGTCAACAATCTTCGGTGTCCTGGAAATGCAGGGACAAGGATTGCTATTTAATTCACTTCTTTTAGCGACAAGAATAGCTTCTCTCATATTGGGGGGCTTGTTAAACAGCATTCTGATAGCATTGATGCTGTATTCTATTACGGGTTCAGTAATGTATTTCTGCATTTGTATATTTATACTGAAAAAATCAGGGTTAAATTTATCAATGTTGATTAAAGATATTTTACAGATATGCACAATCGGCTTCCTTGCCTTACTTCCGGTCATCATTATGAAAGGCTTTGATGTTCATCCGCTAATTACCGTATTAGGTGGCTTGGTTTCCTTGTTTTTCTATTACATCGTCACCTATGTTCGCGATAGAGATTTTCAATACTTAGTAGGAAGATTATTTACTCAGAATTGAAGAGGATCATGTGTTAACCACAAAAAGACGTACATTTTGAGACCATTATACAATACAAGATCTTTGTACAAATCCGATGTCGGAAGAGTCTGTCAGGAAACTGATTTTCAGCGATCATACACTGAGACCTTTGCACAATTCAGTCATCAGTAAAGCCTGTCAGAGAGCTGATATCCAGCGATCAAATTCAGTAGTATATTGATAATATTGATGATTAATGGTATACTCCTTCCAATATGGAATGAATGGGGAGGGGTGATATGGGATTCAAGGAGCATGAGAGGAACATGATTTTTCTGGATCTTGAGCTGAGCAAAACATTGGGATCTTCTAAGGACGCAGAAGCTCTTTCAAGGAGATCCATGACTATATCAGGTGGGAGGGGATTGAGAGGATACTGATGGATGTGTATCCGGCAGGCAAGGCAGCGGTGGGCAACAGTGCCTATCCCCCGGTGATGCTCTTGGAGGCTTTATTGCTGCAGAAGTGGTTTGGGATCAGGAGTGATCCTTCAGCTGGAGAACCAGATCAACGATAGGATCTCGTTTAAAGGTATTCATTGGACTACCCTTTGGAGATCCTTCACCGACATGAAAGACGGGATCATGCGCAAGGACAAGAGGAATGCGAGGATCACGGATTTGGAGATAGAGCACAACAAGATGATCTCCAAGGTAAGGTATAAGATCGAGCAGTACTTTGGGGTGACGGCGTTGCACCAGGGTGCATCGAAAGCCCGGTTCACCACGCTTGCGAAGGAGGGATGGGACCGGATCTGTCAGGTGATTGCCTTCAATATGAAGCGGTCGTACCTTTCGGGAATGAGAAAAGCGGCACATGCGATGGCGGTATAGGGAGAGGTGTGCCCGGTGTCTTGTGAATGTCGCCGGATACAAGGAACTGGGGATGATTTGGGCAGAAAAATGAGCCCCTTTACGTGATATTTTGATGAAAAAATACCAGTCAATCCCAGATAAACGCTTCTTGCCGGATTACGCAAAGGTCTCCTCATATCGCTTCAACCCCTATTTAGGGATAGGTTCTTAATAATTTTGATGAAAGAATACCAGTCAGCACCTAGTCAAACCCTTCTTTCCGGATTAGGCAAAGGTCTCTCAGCTTCAAGAAAATTATTTTGTTATATTAAATCCTTTATTTACACAGAGGTAGAGTTTTTTATCTATAAAAATATCAATGAAGTAGAGATTAAATCACCAGCAATAGTAAGGAAAGCAAATAAAGGCAATGTTAACGATGCGATAACGTTTAATTCTAAAGCAATCATAAAAACATTCAATAAATTTCTAGATTCAGGCGAAAAAGGTTATTTAGCCTATTTGGACAGCGAATGCGTACATCGTTCATGGGTAAAAAGAGGTCCTCATGAAGTTCGGTTTATGCATGATTATGTTTTGTCCCTCCAAGAAAATGATGTTTATGTTCACCATTGTGCAACCGCTGAAAGATTCAGAGGGATGAACATATATCCTCTGGTGCTTATGAACATTTGCAAAGATCATCATGAGAAAAATGTATATATTCTTGTTTTGAAAAGGAAATACTATGCAAATAGAGGAGTTGAAAAGGCTGGGTTCAAAAAAGCGAGGCATGTTATCATCAAGCGTATTTTAGGGTTTACCAGGGTAAAAGAGACTATGCTTAGTCATGAATTGTAGCTTGCTTTAGAATAATCAGATTATGTTAAAACTTAAACTGAAATAATTGAAAGGTTAAAAATGAGAGTATCTTGTCTGACATTCCATAATTCGTCCAACTATGGCTCTATCTTACAATCTTATGCTTTGCAGCAAATCGTTAGATCACTTGGATATGAGTATGATCTCATAGATTATTCCAATCCGGAGAAATATAAATACGATTCCTTGTTGGGAAAGAACGATTACTTAAGTTGGAAAGGATATGCCATTAAATTAGCATCATTACCATATAATTATATTAAAAGACGTAAATTTGCCATATTTTCTCAGAAATATCTAAACGTTGCCTCCCCACGATTTGTCCGTCTAAGTGAATTAAACAATATTTGTGATAAATATGATTTTTATATTTGCGGAAGTGATCAAGTTTGGAACACAACAATGGTCAGATACGATCCCGCTTATTTTCTATCCTTTGTGAAGGATAATAATAAAAAAATAGCTTATGCAGCAAGTATTGGAAGGGTTGATTTAACGGATACTGATCGCATATTTTACCAAGATCAGCTTAAAAACTTTGATAAGATTTCAGTTCGTGAGTCGAGTGCCCAACAAATATTATTAGAATGTGCTGATAAAAATGCAAAAGTAGTCTTGGACCCAACATTGTTATTTAAACCACAGCAATGGTATACATTAGCGGATTGTAGAACAACACCTATTAAGCCATATATCCTAACTTATTGTCTATCGTATAATTCTGAGATAAGATCATTTATTGAAAAGCTGAGATCTCGAACAGGCTTAAAGGTGATAGGTATCTCGTGTTCTTTTATTGGTATGGTAAGAGAGAAGGTATATACTATTCCATCACCGTTAGAGTTTGTTAATTTATTTAGTAATGCCTCCTATATTGTAACTAATTCATTTCATGGAACGGCCTTTTCGGCAAACTTAAGTCGCAATTTTTATACCTTTATAGAAAATAAGGTCCAATCGACCAACTCAAGGATCATAGATTTTTTAGGAATGCTAGGACTACAAGACAGATTAATGATTACATGCCCTCAAGATGGCTTTGACTTAACACCCCCCGATTTTCGAAAAGCTAATTTAATTTTAGATGAAAAACGAAAATTGTCGATTGAATTTTTAAAGCAGTCCTTACGTAATTGAGAATAATCGATTAATAATAAGTGCACAATAGGATAGACGCTTATTGTTATGAATCCATATAGTGACTCTCATAGACTATACCAGTCGAATTTCTTTAGCGCAGTCCCAGAACCCCTCGACTTCAATATGAGGATGATTTCAATTCATGTTTTGCGTATATAAAGAAAAAAAAGAGTTGTGCACTGGATGTACATCTTGTGTTCATATATGTCCAGAGAAATGTATTAATATGGAATTGGACGAAAACGGGTTCATGTATCCGGTTGTAAATGAAAATGATTGTAGCAAATGCGGGCTATGCCTTGAAAATTGTCCCGAAAACAATCATGAAACTTTAAATTGGGAGCATATACCGGAGACGTGTTTTGCAGCAAAACATAAGGGCAGAAGAATATTGATGCAAAGTTCTTCTGGAGGTGCATTCGCAGCAATTACGCAATGTTTTGATGACAATGTAATTGTTTACGGTGCTTGTTATGATGAAAATATGAGGGTGGTGCATAAAGGGGTGGTAGGAAAAAATAAATATAAACATTTCCTTAAGTCAAAATATGTTCAAAGTAACCTACTGGACAGTTTTTCAGAGATTAAAACACTTATTAAAGATGGAAAAGAAGTGGTTTTCTCTGGAACGCCATGCCAGATAGCAGGGCTTAAGTGTTACCTTGGGAATGTAAGTCAGGGACTCTTTTGCGTTGAAATACTCTGCCATGGAGTAGCTAGTCCTAGTGTCTTTAGTGATTACATAAAATATTTGGAATATAGTCACAAAAGCAAGGTCGCCAATTTCATTTTTCGTGATAAACGTCGTGGAAGAGGTATGTGGCGGGAATTCTTGACAACAATTGAATTTGAAAATGGAAAGAAAATTTGTGATCGTTACGACCTGTATACACTCGGATATTTGTCTGGCCTTTTTGCAAGAGAAAGTTGCCTCACCTGTCCCTACACAAAATCGGAGCGTGTTGGAGATATTGTTATTGGTGACTATTGGGGTTTGGAAAAATATAGACCAGATTTTTGTTCTAATTCAGGCGTTTCACTGGTAATCCCTATTACACATGCAGGAAGAAATCTTATGGAGAAAATTTCGCAATATATGCAAATAACGGAAACACCTATAAGTTGGGCAACAGCAGGGAATAGAGTATTATCGCATCCAACAAAAGTACATCCTATCAGAGAACATTTTTATAAATTATATCAAAAATACCCAATAGATAAAGCAATGGCAGAGTGTATCCATAGACCATCATTAATCCAACGCATGATATTAATATTGCCAATCAATTTAAGAATCCTTTTAAAAAAAATGCGATCTTGCGTAAAAATTCATAAGATTGCAAGATGACTAATAATAAGTCGTCATGATATTTGATAAGGTAAATATTAATGAACAATAAAAATATATACCATGAGCTATGCAAAACGGAAAAAGCCATCCCAATCTTTTCAAAAGATTGGTGGCTGGATGCTGTATGCGGGCCTGAAAATTGGGACGTTATAGTTATCAAAAGAGGAGCCGAGATTGCAGCAACACTCCCTTATTACATTAAGCGTAGCAAAATGTTTTCAATTATCACTATGCCAATGCTTACCCAGACTATGGGACCATATATAAAATACCCAGAATATAAAAGACATGAAAAGCAACTTTCATATGAAAAAGAGGTGATGACCGAACTTATCAGCAAGTTGCCAAAGTATTCATATTTTCATCAAAATTTACATTATTCTATTACGAACTGGCTACCGTTCTACTGGAATGGATTCTCGCAAACAACTAGGTACACATATGTAATTGAGGACTTGAGCAATTTGGAAAATGTTTGGGCTCAATTTTCTCACGCAAAAAGGAAGAATATTAAAAAAGCAGAAAATAAAATAAAGGTACTATTTGATTTAAGTGCAAAAAATTTTTATGAAAACCATAAACAGACCTTAGCAAAGCAGGGTAAGAAAATTGTTTATACATTCGAACTTTTCAAAAAAATATATACTGCAGGATATAATCACAAGTCTGCCAAGACTATCTATGCAGCGGACATGGATGGTAATATCCATGCTGCTCTATTTGTTGTTTGGGATTCACAGAGCGCCTATGACTTAATAAGTACCATTGATCCCGATTATAGAAACTCTGGTGCGGCATCGCTTCTGGTTAAGGAAATTATAAAATATGTTTCTAATTTAACAAACAAATTTGATTTTGAGGGAAGCATGATTGAAAATGTGGAGAATTCATTCAGACAGTTTGGTGCTGTTCAAAAACCATATTTTTCTGTCTCAAGGATTGATTCACGAATTCTAAGAATAAAACAGGGACTGGGTTTGATAATAAGGGGAATATTAGATAAATGAAAGAAGCTTATCTATCTTGTGCCGAGAATACGAAGATTGACTTACAAGCACTTCTGCAAGGTCATTATGAAGAAGATCGTCTCCCAAAAGACTTTTCTCCGGAAAGGATTGTACCTGATTTCGCATTTAATAAACTGAATTCCCTTGGATTACTATATCGGCCAGTAGTGGATGAGAGTTATCTCGCCACGGGCAGACCTAGGCTTATCTGGCCTGAGGGCAAGTCTTTTGCTGTCTGTCTTACCCATGATGTAGACCATGTTTCACGATATTCTAGCCGGCAGGCAGCAAGGACATATGCCAGGACCTTTATAACAGACACGTCTCTGTCAAGAAGAGCCCGGGGCCTCATTGGTTTAGGATGGAATGTTGCGCAGGCAATCAGGCATGCAAATGCACAGGATCCATTGCACTGCTACGAACGCTGGATGGATGCAGAAGCGGCCGTCGGTGCCCGTTCAACGTTTTTTTTCTGGCCAGGCTGGGGCAACGTGGGTAAGCATCATTCCTCGGATTGCGCCTATGAATTGTCTGACCGGGTTGTGTTTGATGGTCAAAAATGCACCGTGGCCGAGATGATCCGGGAAATCGACCACCGTGGATGGGAGGTTGGCCTGCATCCTTCCTGGTATTCTTTTAATGATCTTGGCGAAATGAAGCGTCAGAAGGCAGCCCTCGAAAAAGCCATGGGGCGTGAAATCGTCAGCGTCCGGCAACATTACCTCCATTACGATATCCGTGTCACACCTCGCATTCAAGCCGAAGCTGGGTTGCTTTATGACAGCACCCTCGGGTTTAACGATAATATTGGCTTTCGTTTCGGCACATGCTATCCGTGGCGGCTCTACGATTTGCAGGCGAAAGAAGAGTTGCCGATACTGGAGGTTCCCCTCATCATTCAAGACGGCGCCATGCTCGGTCAGTCGAAAGGTATGCGCCTGGATGAAGAAACAGCGTTTCAGTATATTGTGCAACTTACCCAATCCGTTGATCGCGTCGGTGGTGTCCTGACACTGTTATGGCATCCAAATTACTTGAACGATCCAGCCTGGTGGAGCCTCTATGTCCGTAGTCTTGCATACCTGAAAGATAAAAATGCATGGTTCGGGACAGTGCGAGACATTGCTCTCGAAGTGAAAAAAGTCGCGGATGACTCGCAAGCAGTATAAAATGCGCATCGGGCTTATCAAATGTTATTTCATCATCCATGACATCAAACTCTGCAGTCATTTCATCGAAGAACATTGAGAATCCTCTGAAACAAAGAGGAAGAGGAAAAGTGCGTAAGAGTACCAGCCAGTTTGCAAAGGTCGCGACCCTGAGCCTTATCGTGTGGTATCCATTAGAGCACCTCTATGCTTATCACTCGGCCATCGGCAATATCCCAAGGTTTATGGATGGTGTTTTCGGTTTGCTCGAACTGGTACTTTCGGGCATTTTCGGCACTGCACTGCTGATTCTACTTTGCCGAAGGCGACACTTTCCCTTACCAATTGTTTTGATCAGCATGTTTACAGGCTTTATTGTTATTACCGCCTCATGGATCGTGTTTCATTATTTGTTTTTAGAAGGACCAAGGGGGGGCATGTTGCCATTTGAGTATTATTCTCGCATTCTTATTAGTTATCTATTTTTGTTTTTGGTGGGATTATACGCGCGGCCTGAGAAATGGAGCGCCCTTTGGATTGTTCTTTTTGTATTGATAACTGTTAATTCCATAGTTTTTATGGATTGGAATAGATTGATGATCGATCTCAGAAATGTAATCGATCCTAGTTATAATGGTATGTATTTGAGTCTATCCACCACGGCTATGTTTGCCGGTTTTTTTGCCTGGTCTGCTGCTAAAAAACCATCAACACGAACTATTTGTCTATGTCTGCTGGGGGTTGTTCTTTTCATTATGGGATCGCGGGCTAACTTTGTGGGTTTTTTAATAGTAATGCCGGTAGCTTTATCGTTTACTCTTCATAGAACGTCTCAGATTGCTTTTTATTGCATTGTTGTATTTATGGGAGTGACTGCACTTTTTCTTATAGACGGATGGGAAATGCTGTCTGTCTCCCGGCATGCCCAACTCTTTTCCCCATCAGAAATGACATCACTGATTGCAAGAAATGAGGTACTACAAACAGGCATGGACGGCGTTTTACAAAACCCGATATTTGGGCACTACGCCGGGCAACTCGAGGGCAGAGGAACCATTGGTTCATATATTCATAACTGGCTGTCCGTATGGCAGGCGTTCGGCATCATCCCGTTTTTGCTTTTTACCCTCTTGATGATTTCGGGCGTTGTTTTCGCTTTTAGAACATTTTGGCTTTTCGGCCGTCGTGCCACACACCTGGATCAATTACTGTCCGTTCTTCTTCTATTGGTAACAGTACTTGTTCTTGCTGCAAAATCAGTAGGTTGGTCACACATTTCCCTGGTTTGGGGGATGCTAACGGCTAGATTCTTCTACCCCGGCTTGTCCGGAAGATTCTACTGTACTCAACGTTAAGAAAGCATATAGGTATATCATAATGAATAATTCCTACTGTCTTCATATTGTCCGCAATCCAGTCACTTATGACTCCCGCGTGCTCAAGGAGACGATGTCGCTAGTTGAATCAGGCATCTTGAACAAATTGGAGATCGCCGGATTCCATGAAGCAGGATATTCTGAATGTGAGGAAGTTTCAGGTCGAACGATTTGGCGGGCACGTCTGAGAACAAGGCCGCTTCCAAAAGATATTGTCAGTCAGTCTTTCAAGTATGCCGAATGGTATGCGCGCCTTGTAAGGCGTTATCGAAAATCCCCCCTACAGGTTATTCATTGCCACGATCTGGAACCATTACCCATTGCGGCTCGTCTCAAATGGCTGACCGGGGCGAAATTGGTCTATGACGCTCACGAGTTGGAGACAGAGAGAGTCAACAGCAAAGGGAATCGTCAAGCTCTGGCGAGGCTCGTAGAGCAAATGTTTATTCCCCAGGTCGATGCCATGATCACTGTCAGCCCATCCATTCGAGAGTGGTACATGCAGCGATTTCCCGGGGTGCCTGTTACTTTGGTTCGAAACATTCCGCATTTGTCTGAGATTCAGGTGGCCCCTGAGCCTTTACGTGAGCGCCTTGGTGTTCAGGAAGAAGCGCTTCTGTTCATTTATCTCGGCGGGCTGGGGCGGGGCCGGGGAATCGAGATCGCTCTTGAGGCGTTCTCAGATGTGCGTGTGCCACATCATGTCTTGTTTATGGGTAGTGGACCGTTCCGGGACAAAATTGATGCTGCAAGTAATCATTGTTCAAGAATTCATTACCTCCCACCGGTGCCGCCATCCCAGGTACTAACCTTCGCTGCTGGAGCGGATGTAGGGTTATGCCTTATCGAAGATGTATGCATGAGTTATCGTTACTGCTTACCCAACAAACTTTTCGAAAGTTTGTTAGCAGGTTTGCCTGTCTTGGCATCGGACCTCCCGGATCAAGCATGTGTTATTCACAGTCATAATGGCGGATGGGTAGTATCGAATGAACCAGCCGCAATCGTTAATTTTCTCGTTGGCTTGAGTCGAGAGGACGTGGAAAAGGTACGTGACGAATTGCCCAAGCGGGTTAAGACATTGCGATGGGAAAACGAAGCGAAACAGTTGCTGGGTTTGTATAAGCAATTGCTGTCGAACGGATCAGGAAATGTTCGGTAGTAGCGTTTCTACCCCACACAGGCACGATGGGGATACTGAGACCTTTGCACAATAGCGACGCCGGGAGAATCAGTCAGGGTATAATTGGTTTTAGACGTTCCATTAGTATATTTTCTGTTACACTCTTCTTTTCCAATAGTATCTGTTGGTGCGCAGATTAAATATTTTAGAAAACCGAGTCGAGTATTTAAATTCCAACGATAATATATGAAGAAAATTTGCATCCTGACATCAGTGCACATTCCATTCGATGTTCGAATATTTTTTAAGGAAGCAAAATCGCTTGCCAAGGCAGGATATGATGTTACGCTTATAGCCCAGCACGATAATGACGAGGTTGTCGACGGTATAAAAATCATAAGCCTACGATTACCGCGAAATAGAATCGAGCGCATGACAAAGACGGCCTGGTCGGTTTTTTGGAAGGCGCTCAAAGTCGATGCCGATATTTACCATCTTCATGACCCGGAGCTCATGCCGATCGGACTTATCCTGAAGTCCTTAGGAAAAAAAATAATTTATGATATGCATGAAAATCTGCCAAAACAGATCAAAAACAAACACTGGATAAACCCGAGGTTGCGCCAATTTCTATCAATGGCTGTATATTGGTCTGAGCGAGTTTCACTGAAAGGTACACCTGTTATTTTTGCTGAACATTCTTATAGAAAAGACTATCCTTGGGTAAAAGAATTTGAAACTATTCTGAACATGCCCCTTGTAAGCCAACTACTCTGTATAGAACCTCATGCATCTGCAAGGCAAGGCTTTTCAGTTGGATATTTAGGAAGGGTCGGATTAGAGCGGGGAAGTACAATGATAATCGAGGCCCTGAAGATTCTCAAGGACAGAGGCATAACACCAAGATATGATTGCATTGGGCCTATTACCGAATCTCATAAGCATGATCTTTTGAGAAGATGCAAACAGTACCGTTTGTCAGATGTAGCCATTCATGGGTACATGCCTGCATACAAGGGTTGGGAGGTCATCAAACAGTGTAGCGTCGGTCTGGCACTTCTCCACCCCATCCCCAATTATGTCGATTCTTATCCAACGAAAATCTTTGAATACATGGCACTGGGCATACCTGTTGTTGCTTCTGATTTCCCGTTATACCGAGAGATAGTAGAAGGCAACGATTGTGGATTGTGTGTCGATCCTCTTCAACCGGAGTCCATTGCTGAGGCAATTAGCCGACTTATGATGAATCCCAAGATCGCTCGACGCATGGGCGAGAATGGACGGCAAGCGGTAATGGATAAATACAACTGGTCTGTCGAGGAAAAAAAGTTATGTGAGTTTTATAAAAAACTGCTCGGTACCCCTTAAGGGCTTTCCCTGTATGTGTAGAGAAAAGATTGAATC
>Ga0116183_1004402_pt1 | contig 13810 bp, 4 predicted proteins | sample AD_UKC078_MetaG_FD_89753 | JGI IMG/M metagenome (GOLD analysis project Ga0116183, IMG submission 89753) | Active sludge microbial communities of municipal wastewater-treating anaerobic digesters from USA - AD_UKC078_MetaG | ecosystem: Engineered > Bioreactor > Anaerobic > Digestate | place: USA... | reverse complement strand
CCTGATTCCCGGCTTCTACAGTTCGATATGTGCTGCAATGCCATATCCCTTATTTCCTGCCTTGGGCCCTACGAAACTCCATTTTCCCGGAATTCCAAGATCTTTGGCCAACCCCTCCATAGTATACATCATTATGCCCGCATCAATATAATTTCTTGGATTCTGAGGCTCCAGAACCGTCAGTTCCGCTTCTCCGTCCTTCAATATTATTCTGCAAGGCTGCAAATTTTTATAAGACGGCGCATTCCTTATATAGAAGAACAGGTCTGCCATACCTCTGCTCTCCAATTCCTCATAGGCCGCCGGCCTACCCCATTCATGCAAATAAACAATTTCACCCAAGGCAAGTCTCGCCCTGTCGGTAATCTCGGCATCCGCATATTTTATGCCATAAGGATTCTGCCTGTATTCCGAAGCTTCATTTGTTACGGATGTGCGGGGTTTTTTATTCTTTATTGCCTTCTCATCGGGTATTCCGAATGCAAGAAGGTAATTGATCCTTGATTCACTGTCTCCCGACAGTTTTGCCTTTATATCGCCGGATACATCCCTGATATCAATCCAGCAGCTGCCCAGATACATCTCCTGCAGTTTTTTGACTACCGACTGCATATGATACGCGCCGAAGAATTCATCTTCGAAATTTTCTTTGGTAACGGCAAGCCCTATATAATGCGGGCTTTTAATCATAACACCGCTGTAACCGCCGACACCTTTCAATGCATTAAAGACATCACTGCCGTTTTTCAGCATGATAAGTGAAAAGCCTTTTTCTTTCCCTGCATCGGCATTGATTTTTTCAAGGTATACTCTGATATCTGAAAGCACCAGGTCCTTTAAATTCTCTTCCTCATAATCCCTTACAGATTGAAGGTTTGCCAGGAAATCTCTAAAGTTCATAATCATGCCTCCTTTACTAACTCTGTTTATTATATCTTAATTCATAGTTCAATAAATATCAAGTAATAGTGTTTATTGTGGGGACATGGGGACATGGGGACGTTTCGCGTGTCCCGCTTGCGGGACAGGGGAAACGTCCCCGTGTCCCCCGTCCCCGTGTCCCTGTGTCTCCTTGTCTATTACTTTATTTCACCAAATTTGTTATCAGTCTTCTGAGAATCGTGCTGATCTCCGCTCTTGTGCATTTTCCTTTTGGTTCAAAGCAGTTGTTTGGTTTTCCGCTGATAATTCCTGCCTGCCGTATAGTTCCCACTTCAGCTTTTGCCCATGGGCTTATCTGAGCTTCATCCGCAAAAGCTTCAGCTGACGCACTGATTTCTTCTAATCCTATTCCCGTAAACTCAGCAAAGTTTGCCAGAATTACCGCCATTTCTTCACGGCTGATAATCTTATCGGGAGCGTACTGCCCATTTCCGACACCGGCAACAATACCGTTTTGTGCCGCCCATTCCACATAAGGCGCATAGTAGGCATTTGCAATGACATCTGTGAAGCGGGAAGTCGTGAAGCCGCTGGTATCAGCATCCCATAGCCTGCCCAATATTGTTACTGCCATACCTCTTGTCAATGGAGCTTCGGGGCTGAACACCCCTTCTGCCGTACCTGTCATAAGTTCCCTTGCGGTAATAAAATCTATGTCTTTCTTGGCCCAATGCCCTGCGGTATCCGTGAAAATTCTCTCATTATTTTTGAACAGGTATTCATACTCCTTCCGGTCAATTATATTCATCATATTTCCCATTACGGCACTGAATTTCAATATATTTTCTTTCCCGTCTTTTATGAAATACGGTACCATCGTATCGGCAGATATAACATCCTGAGGAATCTGCAGTGATTTCTTTAATACATCGATTCTCGCATCAGCAAATACATAATCCGAGCAGCTTGACTGGATTACAGTGACAAAACCTTCTTCATCCACAACTGCCCTCTGCATGTATTCCAGCTCTCCGGTTTCATTGTTTTTATAATAATAGTACAAGGTCTGTCCCACATATTCCTTGCCAATATTAATTTTAATCTCCGCTTCTCCCGGAAGCTTTCCGCTGTGGTTGAAATGTATTGCCGCAATAATCTTATCATCATTGATTTTGCTGAAAGTCATTCCAAAGTCGATGTATCCCTGTCCGGCAGTATCCTTAATGGATCCTTTTTTGAATGTCATAGTATAGCCGTTGCCCAGAATTTTGATATCCGTGCTTTGATTCATATCCGCCATTTTTTCCAACAACTCGGCATTGACTGTCGTATGGCTGCTTAAATCAATGCTGATTGGTTCCTCGGTCCAGTCGATATCACTTATCTGCAGTGCTTCTTTATCCGGTATATCAGCTGTAGTTCCGGTAAGCGCATCTCCCGAATCTTCATCCCTTACTACGTTTATCTCCAATATTCCCTGTGTCCCGTTGTAATTGCCGTCCCCTGCCTTGACCGCCGTGATTATAGCCTGGCCAACTCTCAATAATGTTACCTTTCCATTCTCATCTACACTTACGGCATTTCCCGTAACACTATAGGAAACTGCTCCTGTTCCGCTGCCTCCGCTTATAGACAGCATATATGGCCCGGTGTCAACAGCCACGGTTTGGGGTATCCCCGTAATTTCAATAGCTTCTTGATCCGCTTTAGCAATATTGTAATCTACCACCGTCACCTCTGCTACACCGTAATTATTATCTCCGTTGTATACCGCTCTGAGAGTATGCTCCCCTGCAGTGGCATTTTCCCAGGTATATTCAGCTTTACCGTCAATAATAGGTACGAGATCTTCCAATAACGTGTAGTCGCTTTCGAATCTTATAGTACCGGTCGGAGCATCACTTCCATCTCCGCCTATAATTGCTGTCAGTGTTATAGGTTCTCCATATACCGCATTTTCTTCAGTATCGAGGCTTATATCCGGAATACCTTTCCCCACTGAAACACCGGCTATACCGCTGGTTTTTTCTGCTGATTTACTATCCACGGCATTTTCGTTGGTGTTGGTCACAATGCAGTAGTAATATATAGTGCCTGCCTGTGCTGCAGACGGTGAATAGGTTGTTCCCGTGGCTCCCTCTATCAGGCTTCCTCCGTAAGTATTGCTGTATAAGTTCTTATACCATTGGTAGGACAATATCCCTCCGTCAGCTGTCTCAGCTGCTATTTCAAGACTTACGGTGCCTCCCAGAGCAACAGTTGTATTTATTGGCTGTAATGTTATCTTCGGTGCCTTTGCATCCATGGGCGCATATTCTCCGCCCCCTGGAGGTGCTGCAGCCGGTGTTACGGTTTCCGGCCATTCCGACCAGGGGCCTGCTCCTGCAACATTTCTTGCCGCAACCCTGAATCTGTATGTTTTACCATTTGTCAGGCCCGTGAATTCAAATCTCCCCGATGCCACAGAATTTCTTGATATAATGTCCGTTTCATCATTGACGTTTTTAGCTTCCAAAATATAACCTGTTAAAGGTACTCCTCCGGTATCGGAAGGGGGCGTAAAGTAGACATAAGCCACACCGTCTCTCGGCAATACATTTTCAACTGCCGGAGCACCGGGAATTGCAGCTGTGACCTTAACTATCACATCCTTAAAGGCTGCTGTATTCTGATCGGCAACACGTAATACGGTATCCCCCTCAGCCTTTGCTTCAATAGTGATTTTTTTCTCAGCGCTATCGTAAGTCATAGTGTCTTTTAACAATGGATCCTTTTCTGAGGGCAACATCTCTATCAAATTAATATCGGGGCTGCCTTCAATACTTGACTCTACAAGGACTTCAAAGCTCCCCGGAGTATTGGGTACTATATAAAGAGTGTTATCCATTTTTATGCTGCCTATAGGGGCTATTTCTGCAAAAGCTATATTGTTTACATCTTTATCAAATTCATCTGTCGTTGTAATTACCTCAAATCGCAGCTCCAAGGATTTATCCGAAGGATCTGCCGCATTACTGTCAAAATATGAAAGAGGCACTAACAGATCATTTTCAGTATATGGCTCCAGGGTACCGTCAGTCCGGAAAATGTATTTCCCGTCCGCATCTTTTGCGTAGTCATTGTTATTGGTAATGAAGCTTTTTTGATTGGTTCCCTCTGTTATTCCGATTGTACCCAATTCTGCTGCACCATTATCTCCTATTGAGGCAACCGGATTGTATTTTATAACTTCCTTTCCGTCTTCAGTTGTTGTTTCTCTATATTCAACCTTCAGAGTTGTATTTACAGCTGCTGCTCCGCCATAATTTTTGACTGTTGCATTTATGTCAAGAGGTAAATATCTGACTCCATTTATTGTAACAATTTCGCCGCCCTGCTTTATGGAGACATCCTCCAGCACCAGTTCAGCATTGTTCTGATTAGTTGAGTACCAGGAAATACCTTCCATCCCCGGTTTCAAGCTGTTATAGTTATAGGCATCATCGTAGCTTGAGTCTTCGTTTACAGTAAAGTAAAGGTATTTGCCATCCAGATCAGCGGGCAGATAATCAGAAAGAACCTGTGTCCCAATCTGTCCATGCACGGTGTTTTCGCTGTGCAGCAAGGTATCCAAATATCCTCCGGAAGGAATATTAGCCTTTACACTCCATTCTGCCAGGGATACACCGGTAGTACCATCCCCAAGCATCAGATTGATCATAAGAGGCTTATCCTCCGACCCCCTAAGGGCAAAGTCCCCTACATTCTTAAAAGTAACTCTGGGTGTCAGCCTGGCTCCCGGTACAAACACCTTATTGTCCAGGAGCAGTGACGGTGAACTGATGGTTCGTGTTCCCACAGGAAAACTCATGGTGTAAAAGCCCCTGGTACTCTCCTTGGTATAACCTGATTCATCTTTTGCGGGCATCTTTACATTTTCTCCTGTAATTGGATCTGTCATTTCTTCCAGTTCCGTCAGGGCAGTCTGAGATACCAGCAGCAGAGAGCCTTCATTTCCGACTGCCACTTTTGGTTTCTGGAATATAAGCTTGTAATTATCTTCATAGTATGCTTCCTTAATTTCTTCCTCTGTCCAGCCGACCTCCACCGACTCCTCGTATTTGCTCATGCCTCTCATCGCAAGCATTATGCCATTTCCCCATGTTCCCGTATTGGGATCGTACTTCGTCAAATATATGGCATTATTATTGGTATAGGGCACCGGTGAGGTATATACCGCGGAGATATTCCCATCGCCGTCCAAGCCTATCGAAAAATCTCCCTTTCCGTCTCCGGCTTCATTGTCGCCCAATTCAAAGAATGGTGTCATCTCCCCATAGTCATCATCTCCGTCTGTAATCTCCTCAAGATTTTCATTGTCTATGACATAATATCGATTATTCATGTTGAACAGCAGCAGCAGTTCAGGACTACTCTCGTCGGGATCCAGCTTGCCTTCCAAAAACTCCAGCCCGCTGAAGAAGGGGTCAATGAATTCTTCACTGATAGAAGCCTCTTCATAAATTCCATCATTAGTATCATCCTCTGAGTCAACAAGCTTCCTTATAATCATCGGTACTCCCAGACTAACAATCCCATCACCGTCAATTGTGCCTTTTCTCAGATATAAACGCTTTACCGTCATGTTTACGGCACCTGCGAGGTAATTATAGCTTGTTGTATAGGCCAGATAAAACTCGTCATTATCCAGAGGATATATATCTGCCTGTTCAACCCTTGTTCCATCACTTTGCCAGGTAGCATTGGGAGTAATTTTGCTTATTATAAAACTTCCGTCCTTTTCTACGCCAAAGGAAAAAGTTGAATACTTGCCGTATAGAATATTCATATTCCTGAAATTGCCTGTCTTGAAATCAAAGTACGGATATAGTTGTTTTGCTCCGTTCTTATCAAGGGTTTCTAATCCTTTCTTAATCCTTATTTGCTCAATCAGAGCATCCTCGAAATCCTCATCCAAATCATTCAGCTCAGCTTCAGTATATGGTTCCGCTTTAATACTTAAGACTACATCCTTATCCCCTACGGTCGCAGTCTTAGGCAGGAAATTGAAACTATCATCCGGTGTTCCGATAATTACAGCTTCTTCAAAGCCCTGATCCTCACCTGCAGTATCATAAAAAGCATATTTTACCTGGGTATTGGCAGCACTGTTTTTAAGCACTTCCTCAGAATCTTCCAATTCCGAATCAGGAGTTATATCCTTATTATCAATCCAGGCTGCTATGATCCTTGTACCATCCACATGGACATCAAAGGCTGAATCCCCTTTGGGATCGTTTGTTTCCTGCGGTGTCCCGGCATATACCTTGTCCACGACAGTGTAGTTATTCCCGTCTTCGCTGACAGGATTTATCAAATTGCCTGATTCATTAATTTCCGACAATACCAGCATGTCTGCATCAACTGTGGTTCTTTCCTCTCCTCCGTCTATCATATATAGCAAGTAGTTTTTATCGTTTATCGAAAAAAGCTTGTAATCGGAGCTGTACCGCAGATTATTCGCAAGCTCTTTAGAAGATGCCCCTGCGTTGTATTCACCCAGTTCAAAATCTTCGTGCTCCGGAATAATGGACATTATCCCGAATCTTTTTTGCGGACTTCCAATAGTCTGATCATCATAGGTTCTTCCCGAAATGCGAAGACCTGTCCGGGGCTGCTTAATCTTCTTCCCGCCTCCCGCGGACATTTTGCCCATTCCTCCGGATTTTCCCATTTCTTCCCCGAAAACCTGCCATTCAAACTCCCATTCCTCAGGATCTCTTCCTTTCTCATAGGTTAATTCGAAGGAAATGGCCTCCATTTCAAAACTAAAGCAAAGGAATACCGCTCTGAAGCCTAAAGCCGCTCCTATTGAAAATTCATCTACTCCCGAAGCTTCCGCAGTCGCTGCAATTTTTATCACCAATCCCGTATTAATCTTCAGGAATATCTCAAACTTGCACAGCTCTACTCCGATTCCAACCCCGGCTTCCACTTCGATCTCTAAGCTTATTTCTCCGGTGCATGTTACTTGGCTGGTGCGAAGCCCCTCAGCATCAAACCCGTAATCCACTTCAATATTAAGGCCTACCTCAACATCCGCACTGAAAATAATATATACATAGACAATGGGCAAAGGCGGCAGACGTTGAGAAATCTTTACCTCTCCGTTAAAGGTGACAAAGATTCTTGCCTCGTCAAATTCCCATTGCGCATCAATTTCGTCATATTCCCACATAAAAGATGCAGAAAAGCCGAACATAAAGGAAACATCCACATCAGCCTTAGGCTTTAACGCCTTGCCGGCATCATCCAACCCCTTTGCCGCATTTTTCAGTTGGTCAAATATGTTCTTGCCTTTTGCACCTTTGCCTACGGCATCCTTCATGTCATCAAGATATTTTGAAGCATTCTTCCCTAATAACCCCGTGTTTTTATCCTCTTTTTTCTGACTGCCCCCTCCAAATAAAGGAATCCCCAGTTCAAAGCCCGCTCTGTTTCCGTCCAGGATAACTTTAAAGGGGCCTGCCGGCATTTCTATTTTGGGAAGATTCATCTCCGGTTTCTCAGCTCCCGGAGTATCCTGAGTATCTCCGCCCTCGGGAACATCAAATCCTAAATCTTGATCCTGCTTAAATTCCCCGAGTACTATCTCCCTGTATGTGCTTACAGAATCATATCTGTCCACCATTTGCCCATTGTTGTTATAAAGCTGAAGTACTACCTGGTCACTGTTTCTGAAGCTTCCGATATAATCGTTGATTTCTTCTTCGCCGGTAATAACTTTAGGGCCTGCAACCGTTTCTTTTTCCGCCTTCTCAATATCTGCGGGATCTGTAAAGGAGTTCCTCAAATTTCCCTCAAAGTCCGGATCCCAACTCCACTCTTCAGTTGTTTTATCATAGGTCGGCGGATTCATATCTCCTCCCAGAGGAACAGTGATGCTGCCGTTCATTGCTTCAACTCCGTATATCGGTACCTTTGTATCTCCTGTTTCAATTTCCCTGTATGCCTTCATTTCATCAGTGTATCTGGCTAATTCGGCATCACTTGTAGCAGTCGTTACAAACGAAGCCTTCAAATCGTACCTGATACTGGTGTCATCTGCGGGAGTAATGTTGATTTTTCGGGGCAGCATAACATAATCGAATTTCAGCAGTTTCTGCTTGCCGTCCTCCCTTTCAAAAAAGCTGTTGACATACCTGCCGCCATTCACATATCCCACCATGGTATCCCCTGCATCGACTGCTCCGTTCCCGTTATTATCTATATACATCTCCGCTGATTCAATACCGCTTATCCTGACCTCCTGCTCCCGTGCCATGGATTCGGAATCATAAAATATCATATAGATTGTATCCTCGTAATAGTCTTCTACCTTGATTGGAACAGGTCCATAATACATTTTCCCGTCATAGGCTATTGCTTCACCGACTTTCAGGTTGAAATCAAATACAACAGCATCGGTTTCAACTCTATATATATAGGTATTTGTCAATTTCCCGTCAGCAAGGCCCGGCATACCATTGACTTCACCTCTTATTTTATAACCGAGGTCGGGTTGGAAAGCTATCTGCTCTGCCTTACGCCTTGCTCTTATAATATAATCTTCATCACTTTCTCCCCCTGCAATATCCTGAGGCAAAACATTGGGAGAATAGTCAAGGAAGATTGTCTGGGTTCTTTCCATCTCCACATAAAGGGAGTATTGATCAGTTTCTGCATTCAGACAGGAAAGCTCCCTGGTGCGTTGTATTTTGCTGTTATCATCGGATCTGAGCTGAATAGTGACAGCTTTATCTCCTCCTCCCAAATCTACTAATTCTCCGGTGTTTATAACCGTCCATACACCGTTTACCAGTTTCTTCAATTGCACACTTTTGATTCTGAAAGCCCCCGAAGAAGCCGATTCATTCAGCAGCAGGCTGGAGCCCGCATAAATCTTTCCTTCTCCGTTTGTGCCCCCATCATCGTTATAAATACTGATATCAGGCTTAATTCTGTTTAAAGCCTCATTTGAGTCTGCACTTAAATACTCGTCCCCATCCTTGCACACGACTTCATACCTGAGATTGTTGATGGCTGCCCGCTCCAGGTAAAGATCATCCACCCAGCTGCGAAAATAGGTATTGTCTTCCCAGCTGTGATCAAAAGTGGCAAGAACCGGCCTATCGTAATTAACATTATTCTCATTTTCATTTAAAAAAGGGCTGAAGGGGAAATCTATCACAGTCTCATTCCTTCCCTGTCCCGTATAATCAGCCAGTATCTTACCGGTATGGGTAACAGCGTTAATTGCTTCTCTGCTGCTTTCTGACAGCTGGCTGTAGTCCGCATCATTGTTGGACAGAAGAAACATCCCTTGGTTCTTGTTTCCTAAGACTATATTATTTAATTGTATGGATACATGTCCCGACATAGATTTATAGAACTCATAAAGCCCATCCAAATCAGTCGCCTTCATTATGGCATAACCGTACGGATCACTGCCGCTGGCATCAAATACCTTCCATACCCTGTTTTCATTTTCATAACCAAAACCGACATATCCCTTATCTCTGCCATAATACTCATCATAATAAGATCTTGCCGAACGGGTATGCCAATTATCGACAGAGCCTACCGATAATTCGTAAAAATCATCGCTGTTGTCATAGTGAGTACCGAATCCGAATTTATCCTTATCATAAGCAAGCCTGGTGTATTTTTTCCAATCTCCAAGATTCGCGTCAAGCCCCCAATTGTCCTGAACCACGGCCATAGGAACAATGCCGCCCTTAGAAGCTTTCGGGGCTGTTTCCACCAGAGGTGTGGACTCTTTGATCTCCGGTGTGACTTTAATTTCTTCATTATTCGATATGACTGCATCATCAGATATTACAGCTTTACCGCTTATATCAATACCCTCCGAATCAGTAACAAGAGTGGCGATGTTCATTATCGCATCCTCTTTAGCCGTATTGTACAGGTATACTTCAGCCTCTCCCCCAACCTCCGCAATATCTCCGCCCTTCGGATTGGAGAGTTTGACCCCAAAATATACTTCCTCGTACACAGTCTCTTTGTTGTCGTTAATAAGCGGAATCTCTATGGCTGCAGTTTCCTCCCCGCAATTAAACATCAGAGTCCCCGAGGTTTCGGCAAAATCCACTCCCGCAGCGGCGGTACCTGAAATTGTCTTATAATCTACCGAAAAGACGTACTGGGTTCCTCCTGTCCTTACCACCTCAAGGGTGGCAAAACCGTCACTCTTGTCAAAGCTCATTTCCTCATCAGCAAAGGACACAAGGCTTTTTACATAGGGATCGTTGTCCTGAACACACATTGTAAATCTATTGCCGTCTTCAAGAAATTCAGCGCCTTCTGCTCCGTAAATAGTTACAATGAAAAATTCTTCAGGCTCTGAAAGATCATCGTCAATTGCTCTTATTTCCAGCGACTTGACATATTCCCCTTCCTCAAAGACCAGATCCGCAAATACAGTGTCATATTCATTGTCAGGGTCAATTTCGACACCATAAGGAGAAATAATCTCAAAGTCGTTTATTCCTGCGGCATTTGCCGTATTGCCTTCGGGAGTAACCGGTGTTATTGCCAGATTTGCAACTGCCCTGCTGTCACGTCCCCCCATTCGGTATACGGCAATAGCTACAGTATCATCACCTTCTTCTGAGTAAAGATAGCTTTCCTCGAATATAAAAGCACCGTTTGGATAAGCCTCCTCCCAGGTCTGACCGTCAGGAGCCAGCCGGTTATCAGTATTCCGGGCAAAGACCGATACTACGCCTTCTGCAAAAGGCCCGAAAGCCAGCATAAAAACCAACAGAATACAAATTGTTTTCTTTAACAGTATTTTCATTCGTTTCCACCCCTTTACTAATACTAATCCTCCCATTTGCCAATATGTCTAAAAGTTTTCCTCCCGTATGGTAAAAAGAATATCATCTACAGTCAGCCGTACAGGACTAATGGAAAGGCCCGACCTGCCCACATCCTTCCAGCGTATTGCCCCCTCCTCCAGAAAAAAATCCTTGAAGTTATCAAGATCATTCAGACTATAATATGGCATTGTCTGAATCAGCTGCTTCATGTCAAAAAATACTTTGTTATTACCTTCAAACTCTACCAGAAGAGTATAATCATCATTGGCTGTCACCTTGATAATCCTGCTCATGATATAAACCCCCTTTAAAAAATAAAAAATACCTAATTATACAAAGTATAAAAGGTATTTTTTTCGTTTTATATCTGCCTTTTGGAGTATTTTAGAATAATTTCAGCTTTTCTGCCTTTTTTATTGCGGCAATCTTTCCTTTCACTTCAAGCTTATGATATATGTTCTGCAGGTGAGTCTTGACTGTTCCTGTTGAAACATACAGGCCGGCTGCTATTTCATCACGGGTAAGCCCCTCACTCAGAAGCTTAAGCACTTCCCTTTCCCTTTCACTTAAGGCAGGACAGCTTTGGCCAAACCTTTTCAGGCTTTGCATGTATTGTTCACAAATCAGAATAACCCTCTTCAGATATTCGTTGCAGCTGTCTTCATTGGAAAATGACCTTAACAGGTCAAGTATAAAAGGAGCATTCTCGGCAAAAGGCATTACAATGCCATCCGCCTGTCCGATTGCCAGAGCCTTTCTTAGAGCTGCCTTTCCCTTTTCCATCCCGTACAAACGATATTTGGCTGCCGCTTCATAAATATAGTTATGTATAAATCCAAGCTGATTGTTAAATATGAAGAAATACGGCAAAAAACTCTCGGTAAGCATCTCAAGCTCTATAAAGCTGTTAGCCAGAAGAACCGCCTTTCCATATATTATATAGTTAAACGCCATTCCCTGGTACAGGAAATTTTCATCGGACATATCACCCGATTGCAGCCACTCAGGTATTTTTTTAAGCTGCCTCAGACAGCCAAATATGTATCCTTCGCATAAATCCATGGTTGTATTGTATACGGAACTGTTTTTACTTCCTACTTCAATTTTTAGCTGTGCCAGCATTTCCAGGCCTTCCTGTACTTTGCCCTGCAATATATACAGCCTTATCAGCGTGAAACAGGCACAGATGCCAATACTTATCTGATCCTTTGTCTTAGCTTTGTATATAGCCTTAAAACCGTTCAACTCCGCTCCGGCGAAATCACCGGTCTCAAGGGCATATTCAGCTAGGGTTAAGTATTCGCAGCCTGTACCGCAGCCGTCGGAAACCTCGGAGAAAGCCGGAAATCCTTCAGTCATTATTGTTATTGTTTCATCCAGCTTGCCTGCTTCTTTATAATATGAATAAAGGAAATGAGGCGTGCCGAAGGTAAATTCACTTTCCCGCCTTATTACCCATGATTTTTCATCCTTAAGCAGCTCTTTTGCCCTGATTGTATATTCAATCATTCCCCCCGCATCGTTAAATACGGTAAAAATCCTGAGTATATTTAATTCTCCCAGCACTCTGTTTTTGTATTCCGGACAGATATTTTCCATTTCAAGGTATATTTGTTCCAATTCGTTGAGGCGTTGTACTCCGTTAATTGCTCTTTCCTGTTCCCCGCTTATCAGTTCATGAAATATGTAATGAATATATGCAATAGGGTATCTGAAAAGCGTCTCTTTGGGGATGCACTCAAACATTTCACGGATGCCTTCAAATCCTGCAAATTCATCAGCAATTTTTCCCGCATCGTTCAACAGCTCAAGTATGTATTCAGACTCTTTCGCCTTATTCAGAAAGCTATAGGCATCATTATAATGGCCCTTGCTCAAATGCCATTCTCCGATTCGCTTGAAAAGTTCAATTATCCCCGGGTCCTCAAATTTCTGCTTCCTCCTCAAAAAATCCAGCAGTACATTATGCATATTATAAATTCCGGTTGCTTCGTCATAATCAATGAAGGCGTTTTCTTTATAAAGCTTTTTCAAAATTGCTTCCGCACCCGGCTGCTTCAGTACAAATTCTGCCTGTTCCGCAGTAAAGTTCTCCATTACTGCAAGCTTTAAGAGAAACTGTTTGGTTAATCCGTCATAATGCTCATAAAGGTTCCTCTCCACCAACTCATCTATAGTGCTGCTTATTCCCACCGGAATACCCTTTTTCAAGCCGATTATTATGAGATATAACATGGAGACCCATCCCCCCGTGTATCTTGCAACCTTCGCCATTTCTTTCGGTGGGGACGGGTATTTCATTAACTCAAAATACTGCTCAATCTCATCATTCTCAAATTTCAAACTGTGATGCGTCATGGTATAGCATTGGGAGGCCAACTCTGCAAAGCGGATATTTGTCATATCCCTCATTATCAATACTATATGCAAATTTGGGATTCCTTCCTTTACTATATAGCTTATCAGGTTGAAATTCCCGGGGCTGGCAGCAAGGTGAAAATCATCAATGACAAGAACGGTGTCCTTTCTATATTCAAAACTGCCTATTACCTCAAGTATTTTTGCGGTCTGGGGTGCATCGGCAGGAAAACCGAGACTTTTAAGCTGCTCACCAAGCTGCTTGTTGAACTGTGCAATTTGTGTTGTAAGCCTGTCCCAAAAGTACTCCGCCGATCCGTCAGAAGCAATGAGAGATACCCATACGGGATTTATTCTCTTATGCTTAAGGAATTCACGAACCGCAGTAGTTTTACCGTATCCCATGGGTGCGGTAACGACAAAAAGCGGGTATTCCAAGATGCCCGCCAAAAGCTTGTTTATTCTCTCCCTGAAAAGTATACGCACCGCATTCACCGCCGCAACTTCTCCTAATTATTCTTAATTATAATGCAAAATGTAGAAAATTACAAATTTTTGCCTATTATTGTAATAATCGCTGCAATTATTTGTTACCTTAAGAATAATCCCATCACAAAATAATTTAGAACAAGGACAGTAGCCAGAGAGACAAAAAACTTCCAGTAATCTTTGTACAAGTCTCCAATGCTTACTTTAAGGTATTCGCAAGT
>Ga0116183_1004396_pt1 | contig 13822 bp, 10 predicted proteins | sample AD_UKC078_MetaG_FD_89753 | JGI IMG/M metagenome (GOLD analysis project Ga0116183, IMG submission 89753) | Active sludge microbial communities of municipal wastewater-treating anaerobic digesters from USA - AD_UKC078_MetaG | ecosystem: Engineered > Bioreactor > Anaerobic > Digestate | place: USA... | reverse complement strand
TGCTGGATTTGGTGTTAAGCTTCTAAAAAATATGGGAATACTAGGTAAAGATTTTCCAATAATTGGCACAATGGCTGCTGCTGGCGGGCTGGCAAGCGCGGTATGGGAAGCATATCTTAAAGGTGAAGAAGATAATAAGGCTATTGGAGACCTACTAGAAGCTAGAATTAAATCAGAGAGGGGGTCTGGAAATACAGAATTGGGTAAGTCTTGGTACGCTACTGGTCGTTTAACATTAACAGGCGATTTTAATAAACAAGTTGGTGAATTATTTAATACCATAGTTCCTAAGAAGGTAGGTGATACTGGCGGATATGAAATGTATTCTGTGAATTCTGATGCGTATGATAAATTTTTTAATAAGTATGTCGAAGGGTATGTTGATTTAACTGGGTTAGGATATATTAATCTAAGAAATAATTTAAGTGGTCTAGGGTTAACATCAGAAGATGGTAAATATAGTTTTAAGGACATAGTTGAACTATACAAGAAGTATGCGGCACAAGAGTATAATTCTAGCACATTAACTTCAACCCAAAAGGAAAAACTTGGGTTTAAAGACAGTTTATTGTTGGATAAAGCTAATTTTAGTCAAATAATGAGAGAAATTAGGGGTATAATAGAGAAACAGTTTAAATCAAATTTAAAAAGTTCTCTTATAGAACCAACAATTACAGAAAACAGCGGGGAATTATCTACTGAAATAGATAGGTCATTAGAACAAGTTGGTAAAACATCAGTACAACCGATTAATGTTGATTCTCTTGCAGATTCTAGTAATAATTTAGCGGATGAAATTAAAAAGAACGGGTTATTTTTAGATGAAAATACAAAAGCATTAACTAAGAATAATGATTTTATATATTTCGAGATTGGTGCTTCTAAATACGGAAAGAGAAGTTCTCCGAAAGAAGCAAGAGATGATATATGGAATGGCTTAAAAATGTTGGGGGCTGAGAAGAAAAGAATAGCGGCTTGGGAATGGAATACAACTAAAGAGAAAAATGATAAAAAGTGGAATACGCCTTTTTATGAGTTTGATAATTTTAATGCTACAAACGATTTAAAATTACAAGAGATTCTTTCAAGTAATAGAAGGCTTACTGGGTTATCAGATTTAGATTTATCTTTGGAAGATATTAAAGAACGAAAAAGGAATAAGCTAATAATAGAGACAAGGAAATTAGACGAAAATAGACGCAAACAGGAAGAGATTTTAGGGTATGATAATCTTATTAATTGGTATGAAAAAGTAAGTCAAAATTCATTTAATAAAGATTTTGAAAAATTAAAGAAAGAAGATATAGACAAAGATTTATCTCTTGATGAAGGCTATAATAAATATAAAAAAATATTACAACGTCAAGAGAGAAGAGAACTAAACATAGAAGAGCTTAAAAAATTGAGAGATAATGTAAGCAATGATATGTCATTAAACCAAGCGTTAGACGGAAAAATAGAATTTACTCTTAATTTAGATATTAACGGAAAAGAATCCGGTCAAAAGTTAATAGAGACATTGAGTATAAAACAGACTAATCAAGCAAGAGTTTTTGAAAGTAAACTGGGCGCTAAAACTGTAAAGATAGGGTAGTAAAATGTTAAAAGATATAGATAAAGTATTAAATAGTATTTATAATTTTGGCGGTATGTTTGCAGTAGATAATATTCCGCCGTTTATAGTACGATTTGATTGGTTTCCCGATGATTTTACAGAGGATTTTTCCGCCGAGTATGATTTTGCCGGATATCCGGGAGCAAGGCATCAATTTCCGATATTTAAAAATGTATCTCCAAAGACAATAACATTTACGGCAAGATATGATATATCACATAGAAATAAGAACACTAGAAACTTAGACCTTAATAGCTTTGCCCCCGATTTTACAGACGTTCAAGATATTGGGCATGAAAAATATTTTATATTTAAAGGGGCTAATAAAACCGTAGTAAATTCAATGCAATTAGCGAATGGCGATTATATTAGCGTAATTCGTAGTTTATATGAAAAAATGGTATTACCAAAGTATGGTTTAGCAAGAGCGGCTCAAACATTAGCTGGTAAGCTAATAGCGGTATCACAGGGGGCTACAGACCCATCGCCACCATTAGTATTGCTTGTTAAAAATATTAATAAGATGTATCTAGGATATTTAGCGGAAGCAAAGCCAAAAGAGTTAAATCATAATTCTAGGAATTTTTGTACAAGAATAGAATTTGCTTGTAAGTATTTAGTAACGCCAGATTTAATATTTGATTCAATGGATGAGGTTATTAGAGAATTGAATATTATTAATTCATTTTCTTTAATGATATAGGAGGGCAATATGTTTCAGTATTTAACAATGAATAGGGATAAGATTTTAGATAAAAACGGAAACGACGTATATGTAAAAGGATTCAGAAAAAGAATAGATTATATGGATAATATGGTTTATATTGCAAAGATGAAAGAAGAGATATTAAACCGCCCGGATATCATAGTAAAAGATTTATATGGTTCTGTAACTAAATTAAGCGGGATAATAGATACTAATGATAAAGATATATTCTCTTTTAGACCAAATGATACATATAACTATGCTTCTAAAATGTTAGCAATATAAAGGGAGTTATTGTGATAACAAAAACAGATAAGTCTCCGGCGTTTATAATCTCATATTCTCCAGACCATATTGTAGTTAATGCAACCGGTAAAGAAATAAAAAACGCGGGATATAAAAGCGTATGCGATGTAATAAGAGAGCATTTATCAGAATTAGCCGGAAAAGATTTTAAGGCTAGACAGAAAGCAATAAAGATTCTTCAACCGGTTTTATTAAGTAAGATTGAAGAATCAATGGGTTCTATTATGTCAGATATTCCGCGGGATATGGGAAGAAAAATAAGCGGAATAGTATTAAAGCAATCAATAAAAGAAGCAACTACTTTAGAATTAACTTTTAGCAAATTAACAATAGAAGAAGCAGATAATATATGTTTTAGCCGAGGAGCGACATTTAGACTATGGGGGGGATATTTTAATCAATCCGGTACTAGAGATGTTGATTTATTATTTGAGGGGTGCGTTCAGAATGTTCAAACAAGCTATGACCAAGCTGGAATAACAAAAACATTATTATTAGCCAGCCATAAATATACAAAGGTTGCGTATTTGCTTACTCCGTTTGATATATTTAATTACTTTGATTATAAGTATTATAATGTGCCTGCGGATAGAAAGGAGCGGATAAAGACATTTAAGGAATTTTTATTTAAAGGGGTAAGTAAATATTTAGATGATTGTCCTATAACTTTACATATAAGGACAAAGGATAAAAAATTAAACGCGGATATAAAAGCTATTTTAGGCTTTGATGAAACACCTGAAAAGCTAGCAGTAGCCTATGAGTTTTGGGGGATGGTAAGAACCCATTTTACTCAAGGAAAACTCGTAGATACTTTAACAACTGAGATACATTATCCATTGATTAAAGATATATTGGATTTCGTTGCCGGATTATTTAGTTTTAATTGGTTTTTTGATGGCTTTGGTGGATTATTCTTTGGACTTGTAAGAGTTCCTGATGATACGCAAGCCAATAATAAAGCTAATGGCGTTGGACACGTGAAATTGTTTTCTTATAGACCTTATAATGCGGAGAAACAGGGGGTACTTAGTGGGTTAACAGATAAAGTAGTTTATGACCTATTTGAAAGTTTTGAAGTTTTAGAGATAAGGAATGAGAATCCTCAAGAAGATTATGCAAGCGGAGTAATAGAGCAAGATAAACCAGCAGACGCAGAAGACAATTTAGGAAATACTACAAAAGTAATATTACAAAATGGAGTAATGCCAGATAGCGATGACCCAAATCATATAATTGCGGGGAATATGCAACTTAATGTAACAGAAGCAATGTTGAATGGTAATAAGGGTTCAGTACCTAAATCACCGTTACAAACATATTTATCTAATGGTTCATCAATAATATCAAAAGTAAAAAAGAAGACTGCGGAAGAATTTTTTTATAGGGCAAATAAAATAGGTAAAATTAGTAAGGCTTTAGGCGACCCAAATTTCTCTGTTGGGAATGTATTTATGTTTGAGGGAACAATGGATGATACTGGGTATTATGTTGCTACAGAGGTAACGCATACTTGGAATCTTGGGGGGTATTACTATATGGATATTGTTGGAGTAACGCCTTATTCAGAAAAGCCATTGCCTAAGAATGCTAAATCACAAAATAGCATTGTTGTAGTACAAGAAAAACAAACAACGCCGGAAGAATTAGAGAAAGGCTCTGTTGATTTGATGAATAAAATAGAAAGCGATGCATTTGGTATTACTACAGGTGTTGTTAATATTACTGTTCCAGGCGGAACTCAGCCTTCCGAAGCAAAAGATGAAACAGGCGCAAGTGGGGGGGAGGAATAATGAAGCATATTGCTTATGTTGTTAATAATAATCAAGAAGATACAAATATCCCATATAAAGGTTGTATAAAGGTAGTTGCTCCGACTTTATTTGGATATATAGATTCTGTTGCTAAATCTGATAAAGAAGCGGAAATAATAAATAAAATGGTAATTAGCGATTGGATATATCCTTGCTATTCGCATCCAAGCGATACATATATCCCGGAATTAGGCGAGTGTGTTTTTATAGAAAATATACAAGGGACTAATAAATATATTTATTCTGGCTCATTTCCGGGAAAAGACTTTGCTAATTTATTTGTTAAAAATAAGCCGGATATGGATGGGTTTAATCCGAATTTTATATATGAGAAGGGGGTAAATAAATCCCGAATAATCGGAACAAGGTATGGCTCTTATATTCTTTTAGAAGATACATGGGCTAATGAAATATTTGCAGATAATGATAAATTCGGAAAGATAATAATAGAAGCTGGTGGGAAGAATAAGCAACATGATGATAGACTAGGACCGTATATAATACTGAATAGCGAATTTGAAAAAGAGAGTATAGATATATGCGCCAGAAAACCAGATGGAACAACAATGGCAACCATATTTTTTGATGTTACAAAAGATAAAGAGAAGATAATCATATCTAGCTTTGGAAAAGATGATAAGGGGTATAAAGAGATTGCAATAGATAATGAGAATGACGCGATTGAAATTAGCGGAAGCAATCTTAATGATAAAGGCGGACAATCAGTTCTTTTAGATTTCAAGAATGAAAAGATAGAAATTGCCGGAAAGAATAAAGACGATGAAAAGCCACAAAGCTGGTTAATGGATTTATTAAATAAGAAAACAATATTTACAGACCCAGAGAGCCAGACAATAACATTAGATGGCGGAGATAGTCCTAAAATAAGTATTATAGATAAAGCTAGTCAAGAGATAACATTAAATGCCGCTAGTGGTAGTGAAGGCGTATTGATTAAATCTGGGGATAATACAAGTATTTCTATGAAAAAAGACGGGAGCGAAACGCTAGTAAAGAATGGAGCAAATCAGAGTATAAAGATGACCAGTTCTGAAACAGTAGTTCAAGCGGACGCAACAAAGAATATAACTTTTAGTTCTACGGGGATAAAAATAGCAACAGCGACCCAGAATATAGAATTTGGAGCTGCTAGTATAAAAATAGCCGGAGTAGCCGGAACAATAGAGGTAATGTAATGAGCTTAGAATATATAGCCGTAAGTAAAAGTGAATTATCCGGTGTTAGCTTAGATTTTGGTATTCCGGGAGAATTCGTTGCAATACCTACGTTTTTACCTATGAATATGATTGAGGAAAAACCAGTATTATTACAAGATTTAGCCTTTTTAGCAACGCAATGCAAATTGCTATTATTTGGAGTTAATAGTGATACTATGACAATAATACCTGATGATGGCTCTATATATAGTAACAATGGCTCTAATTTTAAAGTTCTTAGAAAAGGATTAGTTGCCGGTTCTACTACTATGTATAATATAATATTACAGCGGATTTCGGGGGCTAATGACATAGAAATAACTGGAACGCTAACAAAGATTTCAGGTGGCGGAGATAATACTATAGATTTTATAAATGGAGATAGACTAGAGAATTTAGATATAACAGTAGTTATTGATACATTTACAGTATTACCTGCTTCTGGCGTTTTCTATATAAATAATTCTGTTAAATTAGTTGTTATTATGTGTACTAAGATTTCTATTGACCCGCTTGATACTTCGTATTTAATAAAATTTAAGAAAATATCCGGGGAGAATCTTATAGAAATATCAGGCATATTAACTAAAGACGGAGAGGGCGATGGAGACGCAACGTATAATTATACAGATGGGCAGCCATTAGAAAAGAATAATTATACGTTTATTACAGGCTGCGGATTAATAAAGGCAACAGCAGTAAATAATTATTTAGATAATAGAAAGCCTTTGAGAGAAAATGATTCTTCTACTTGCGCCGGTTGCTTTTTAGTTAAAGGATTAACTGTTTTATGTAATTGCAATGTAAAAATAGAAAATGCTAATCAAACAACAATTACTTGGGAGTAAAAAATGGGAGAGCCAATAGCGAATACAAGTTATACAATAAAAGTAAAGGCATTAACAGGCTCTACAAAACAAACAGTTAATACAATACCTGCCCCGGACCCAACAATCAAAGTAGGTAATAGTCCTATAATTGGGATGACTTTACCTTTTGTGGCTTCTGGCTGTACTTTTCCACCTAATAATCATATATCTGGCGGAGGAGTAATAGTTGCAACGTCTATAAATAAGTTCAATAATCTTCCGGTATTGCGAAAAGGGGATAAGGGGGTTTGTACAGGTAGCTTTATTAGTCCGCCACCGGCTAATGCAACTATTCCTTGTTCTTGTATGATAGAAATAGACGACGCGGGGCAGAGCAATGCAAAAAGTGATTAAGAAGAAAGTGATTAAAATTTGTATATTTTGAAGTTTATTATTGAAATATTATAGGTTTTATAGTAGAATGATTTAGTATTAGGAGGATTTTATGGCGACTAAGATTAGCGTTCAAGAAAAACAATGGCGGGCAGAAAATGATGCTAGAACATTGATTAATGCAGAGATTCTTAAACAAGATAAGGCTAGATTAGCTCTAGCAAAAAAAGAAATCTCAAGAATTGAAGCCGAAAGAATGAAAGAGGTCCAAGTAATAAAGAAAGTAAAGAATACTAAATAGGGTGATATATGCCAATAGGTAGTAGTAGTATTATAACTTTTGATGCAACCGGGCAGAGTTCTGTTCCGAAAGATTTATTTTCAATAGTATTTGAGAAGATAAAGTTTTTATTACTATGCAATCAGAATGAGATTCTTGGAAACCCTGAATATGGCGGAAATTTGACATATTACAAGCATAGACTTATGAAGGCGGATGTAAAAAATACATTAAAGAAATCAATATCTTTAGTATTAAATACAAATATGCCCTATGTAATATTAAAAGATATTCAGGATATAACGAGCGTAGATAATGTAATTGGAATGAATTTAATAATAGATATAAATGAGGACGAATTTAGCGTCCCGGTAACAATATAGGTGGCTTATGTCTGATAGATTTATGAATGATTTTACGGGAAGAGACTTCAATTCAATTTTAGCAAAGCTAGATGAGTATTTTACAGAGTTAATCCCGGAATGGACAAGTAGAGATGACCATGATTTAAACTGGGCTACAGCTAAAGGGGTTGCATATTTATTATCTATTGGTATGTTCTATATTGATTTAGCATATAGCGAGCAAGACCAAAGTTCAGTACAACTATATAGAAATGCTTTAAGGCTTGCTAAAATAAAGAATTTCCCGGCTAAAAAATACATTGGAGCAACAACAAGATTAACAGTAACAATAGCGGCAAAGGAATCCACATATTTTATAAATAGGGGAGTAACTTTTGATAAATATGTATGTTATAGCGATGCTTCTATTCCGATAGGAGAAACAACCGGAGAGGTTGATGTAATCTACGGGGCTTTTTTTACGGGGGATGTAGGAATATCTAATGGGTCGGCATTTCAGAAGTTTGAAATAGAAAGAACAGATATTGAAGATAGAATGCTTTGGATATACATTAATGATGTAGAATGGCGACCGGCAATAAATAATAATCTTATAAATAGTTATAGCACAGAGAAAGTCTTTAAATTAGTATTAAATGAAGATAATAAGTATGAAGTTCATTTTGGCGATAATTTTAATGGTGCTATTCCAGAAAATAATGCGGTAATAACATATAAAGCCGTTGTAATGCCGGAGGGCTATCTTTTAGATAATTATGGAAATTTACCTGCGGGGAATTTAACTAAAAGTAGCGATACAAATTTATTAACAGTAACGCAGACGTATGAAGCTCTTGGCGGTGGAGATAGAGAAAGCATCGAAAGCATAGGTCGCGGAATAATAGAATATGATACAACTACCGGAAGAATTCAATCAACCAAAGACGCAGAAATACTTGCAAAACGAGTAGCTGGGGTAGAGGACGCGAAATGCTCGTATGTTGACGGGGCATTATACTTATATATTATTCCAATAGGCGGCGGGCAAGCAACGCCTTCATTAATAGGAAGAGTATCTGAATATTTAGAGCCTTTAAAGATAGAAGAAATAGACCTAAATATATTAGCAACAGAAATAAAGTATGTTAATGTTACAGTAGCTTTCTTAATTGATGATAAGTACCATAGACCAACAATGGATTCTAATATAAAAGATATTATAAAGAATTTTTTAGATGGTTCTAACGAGGCTTCAAGAATTATATCAATAATGGATATTTACTCATTAATGCGTATTACTGGAATTCTTACTTCCGAAGTTCAAAAGCTATATGTTGATATAGATGGGCTTAGTAATATTCAATTAGGGGTTAATCAGATATGTAGGGCTGGTGTTATTACAACATATCCAACGGGTGGTTTTACAGATGTTTGATAATATAAATGAAGAGATATTATGGAAACAAGCGCCTTCTAGCTTAAAGATAAAAGATACGTTGACAAGTCAGCGTGAATATAATGGCGTTGAAAGGGGTCAGACAGAAAGATATCTTATTGCATTAGGTCGTGGAGTAACTGATTTATTTGGGCAGATATCAAGTTTATTTGTAATTGATGACGCTAGTGAATTAACTAATGATAAGATAGACGCATTACTAGAGAAAAGAGGGATTACTTTTCTAAAAACAACGGACGAAAACAGAGACCTAATAATCCATATTTTAGATAATCTAAATGAAGCATATAGATTAAAAGGAACAGAGCTATTTTATAAATGGATAGTACATAAGTTTTTTGGGTGGGTAGTTCTTCGAGCATACTCATTAGAGAGCTTGTATTTAGTTCTTAATAAATATGATTCAGTATTATATGATAATGGGGACTATAATACACAATTATATTTGTTTGACAATGAATCAATAATTAGTAATAAAATAGTTATAATTGTTGACCAAACAGACCCATTATTTTTAATGAAGAAAGGATTACTGCTTGAGCTTGCGAAGTCTTGGGCGATGAATATAGAATTTGAATTTATAGAAAATTAGTATGAGGTATTATTATGGCAACTTTTTTAGACATTCCTAGTAACGCGGCTATAACTATTAGTGGTGGTACTTTTGTAGAGGGAAAGAATTATAGGAATATTATTTTTCAAGGAATCGGGAAAAGACCAGTTTTAGATACAGAGCTAAACGAGCTTCAAGAATACAATAATAACAGGCAATCCGAATTATTGAAATTGCTAGGAAATTTATTTATTGGGGATGGCTTTAAGATTATTGAGGATATTAGTAATAATATAAATAATTTCAAGATTAAAACCGGGAGGGGATTTTTTAAGAATGATTTTGTTTATTTACCCATAGATAAGACTTATGTTTCTCAATCAGATGTTGCGGATTCTATTCTCCGCCAATTTTATTGGAATTCAAATATTGCTATGCCTGCTCTTACAACCCCAGATGTTGCAAGAAAAGACCTTGTTGTCTTAAATTTAGTAATAAAGGAAATATTTGGAGCGGATGATATTGAGATAATAAATCCGAATTTAAATAGAGAAACTGCGGCAAGAAGCAAGATATTTATAGGAATAACCGTATTAGAGAACTATGCAGAATATCCTGATTACTCAAATTTCTTAAATAGATTTACTTATGAGAATAATGAATATTGTTTTAGGATTCCGTTAGCATGGCTTAACAGGGACGCGAGCGAGAACATAACAAAAGCAATGATTGAGGATATTCGTTTTAGAAGAATAACCAGCGATATATTCGAGGGAATAGAAGAAAGTAATTCTGATAAAGTTGACGGAAGAGACGTAGATGATAGCAAAACAGATAATGCTAGTTTATGGACGGCGGAGAAGATAATTGAATATATAAGATTATATGTAAAAGGATTAGACCCGCAAGCTAATGTTTTAGATATATTAACAGGCGTTCAAATAGACGCATTAGTATCGCCTACCGAGGGAGATAGATATATATGTAATACTACCGGAAGCGGATTTACAATAAATACAATTTATCAAAGGCATAATGGAGCTTGGGAAGCTACAACGCCTAATGATGGGTTTTATTTAAAGAATTCTGCTGATAATAATTTTTATATATATGATAGCGATAATGCGGCGGCGTTTAAATGGATAGATATTGGTAAGTTTGTGTCTCACGCAGATTTAGAGGGCTTAAATATTGTTGTTCCTAATGGGGCGGATGGCTCTACATATAAACATTTAACAGATACTCAAGTAGGTAATGCTACAGGCAAAATACCAATCAGTAATGGAACATTAAATGTAAATTTAAACGCGGATAAGGTTGATGGATATGATATTTATGATGACGACGCGGTACAAGGAGATTTAGTTGCTTTTGACAAAACTGGAAAGAAATTAGTAAAAGGAATAAATACAGCTATGCCCGCTACAACCCTTAAAGTTGTAAATATGGATAACTTGCTAAAGAATGCTGATTTTAGTCTAAATACAGATGCATTTAATTTTAAGTATTGGACTGTATATGGTGTTTCATCTGGAGGAAGCGTATATAATTCGGAATACGGGAATAGAATTTTGTTATATAGACCGGGTACTAATTCTAATCCGGTATTAAGCCAAACTATTGATTTATCAGGCTTTAGAATGCTAAGTGAATCTGATTTTTATAATAATCTAACTAGGTATATTTCTTTATGCTTATTTCTTAAACGTGAAGGTGAAGGTTCTGGCGTAACTGTCAGTATAGATGTTTATGATTCTACTCAAACATTATTAGGAACGGTATCTACTGTCTTTTATCCAACAACTGCGGGAGAATGGTTTAGTTATACATTTGATATGCAATCAATTTCTGGGTGGACTACTGCTGTATATACAATGAAGTTTAATTTAACTTTTAATATTGGTCAATATTATATATATCCGATTAGTCTAAATTTTGGGCAGTACCCGGTAGCGTTTCAGAAGAAACAAGATTTGATTACCGCCCCCTATTCCGCTGTCGTTGATAATATTTCGCTTTTTGATAATACTTATGGAAATAAATTAAAAGATAGCGGAACAAAATTAAGCGACTTTGTAAATATTACTGGAACGCAAACAATATCCGGGGTTAAATATTTCTCGGCTGGGCTAAAAACCACAAAAATATATCCAGATGTGAACTCAACAACCGCCATTTTAGTAACAAAAGCTGACGGAACTTCGGTATTAATGGGGTTTGATACTACTAATGCAAGGATAGGAATTCATTATTCAGACCCGCAGACAATGCTAGAAATACAAGCAAATGCTCATATATCTAGGTATGGAAGCAACCCGTATTTATCCTTTGTTAGAGCAAACGGAACTAGAGCTTCTGCAACTGCCGTTGTTTCTGGTGATTTGCTAGGAGCTGTTAATTTTGAAGGATATACAGACACGACATTTGCAAATAGAGAGACAGGTGCTTTTATCGGAGCGTATGCTTCTGCGGCTTGGAGTCCAACGGAAAAGTCCGCTCTTTTAGCCTTTTTTACAACTAATGTTACAACTAGCGCGGAGCGGATGAGAATAACTGCTGATGGGAAAGTGGGCATAGGCGTAACGCCTGTTGGAAAATTTCATGTTAAAGATGCAACTGGCGGGTTTTTTGGATTAAATATAGGTCCGACAGAGGTTGTAAACAATGTTCATTTTACAATAGCCCCGTATAGGAGTGGAGGGACTTCGTATGTAAATCTTTTAAACCCTAGTGTTACTGATAATATAGCTCTAAGTTTTTATAATACAGATAATACAGAGTATTCTACGATTCTTAGGTCTGCTACAGAATTTAGAATAGGCGGAGGAAATACTGTAAGAGATACTGTTTTTTATGATGGATTGTCAACAGAGATTTTAAGAATAGTATCAGGGTCTAAAGGTGTTTCTATTGGAACGGATAATATATATACTGCGGAGACAACTGAGTTATTAAGATTAAGAAAATCTCTTACAACTAGCAGGATATATGATTTATTAGTTTTAGATACTTATGACGCAAAGGACACAACAGCCGGCGACGGTCCTGCAATATTATTTAGAATACCTAATGAATCGGGAACGGATTTAAGTTCTAATGCCGGAAGAATAGCTGTTGTAAAATCAAGCGGCTTTAGCGGAGATACTTCGCCAAATGCTGATATGGCGTTTTTTACAGCGCCTACAACAGGAACTCCTTTAGAGAGAATGAGGATATTCCATAACGGTAATATAACTGTAAGTCCAGCCATTACAAGTATTGGTGCGCGATTAGATTCTTCTTTAAATTTTACACTTATGAATGTTGGAACGAATTCTAATTTAGGAATAACAGCGTATAATACGGTCGGTACATATTCGGCATTACTGACCTTTAGGTCATTTAGAGGTCTCTATAAAGCTGCTACTGCTACTCAATCAGGGGATGTCTTAGGAAAATTACTATTTCAAGGATATGCTGCTAATTCTGTCGCTAACGGAGCAGCTATTTATGCAGTTGCTTCTGCGGAATGGGGTACTTCTGGCGACACGACCGACAGCCCGGCAGACTTAGTATTCTCTACCGTATCTGATGGGGACTCTACTTTAATAGAGAGAATGAGAATAGCAAGTGAAGGTCAAACTACATTTTTTAATAATGTGATTCAAGATAGAGACACAATTACTTCTCATGTATTTTATTCGTATAATACAAGTAATAATCATAATTTTTTATTAGGCTATGCGGCGAGGGGAACAAAAGCCTCCCCATTAACATTAGCGGCGGATGATGATATTATAGCGGTAGCAGGTTATCAATATAATGGGACGGCTTGGGTAGCTTCTAAGCGAGTATCTATGCAAATGAAAGCATCTGAAATTCCTACTACTTCGGCAAACGGAACAAAGATTGATTTCTACACAACCCCGAATGGAACAACAGCAACAGCATTGGCTTTAACTATTGGAAACGACGGAAGTCTTACCGCGGCAAATAAATTAACTGTAAATGCTGGTGGAGCAAGTATTACTGGCGGGATAGAGCTTTTAGGGCAAACACTAATTGGCTCTAAATCAGGTTCAGCATTGTATAATACTCAAATAGGCTATAGAGCTGGGGCATCTTTAATTGCCGGATATGAAAATATAGCAATAGGTTCAAATGCGTTATATGCAACAACCGGGGGCTATTATAACATTGCAATAGGAAAAAGCACATTAAGAACAATTACAACAAATTACGATAACGTGGCTATTGGTAAAACTGCTTTAATGAATCTTCCAGCTACGCGAGGTAATGCAAACGTAGCAATAGGTTCGGGAGCAGGGCTTTGTAAAGCCGGAGCAACTG
>Ga0116183_1004386_pt1 | contig 13839 bp, 12 predicted proteins | sample AD_UKC078_MetaG_FD_89753 | JGI IMG/M metagenome (GOLD analysis project Ga0116183, IMG submission 89753) | Active sludge microbial communities of municipal wastewater-treating anaerobic digesters from USA - AD_UKC078_MetaG | ecosystem: Engineered > Bioreactor > Anaerobic > Digestate | place: USA... | reverse complement strand
GCGCTGCGACCGCCGCGGCGGTCGCAGCATCGCTGCTGAGCGCCCCGTCCGCGTCCGCCGCCCCTGCACCCCCGTGGGACGGCTGGTACGAGGTCACCTTCCACGCCGACCAGAAGACCGGCAGCAGCGCCGCAGCCGCCCAGAGCGAAGAGGCATACACCGCCTGGTACAAGTTCTCCACCGACTGCTCATCGGGAACATGTGTCGCCTCGGTGGTGGACGGTCCCACCCCGAAGGACAACGTTCCGAAGGCGACCACCTTCACGTGGAACGGCACCCAGTGGACACGCTCGGAGACCTGGCGCTGGGACTGCCTGCTACCGGACCGGACCATCACCTTCGACTCCGCCAGTTCGGTGACGAACTACACCCCGCAGCCCGACGGGTCGCTGAAGGGCACCTTCGGCACCAACATCGGTGCGGGTGACTGCCAGGGCACCGTCTACATTCCGCTCACCGCTGTCCCCGCCGATCCGGGGACGGCCGACACCGTCGTCACCTGAGCGGCCATCGGCGACTGAGCCGGTTTTTGCCCTCCTCGGCCCTGCCCCGGTGCTAGGTTGGCGCCGTCGGTGCCGCGGAAGGTCAGGTCAGCATGGGTGTGGATACCGGTGAAGTCGACTGGGAGACGCTTCGGGAGGCTGCTATCGCGGCCGCTGCCCACTCGTATTCGCCCTACTCGAAGTTTCCGGTGGGAGTTGCCGGGTTCGTCGACGACGGCCGCTTGGTGTCCGGCGCGAATGTCGAGAACGCCTCCTACGGTCTGACGTTGTGCGCCGAATGCTCGATGGTGTCGTCGCTGTACGCCACCGGAGGCGGCCGGCTCACCGCCGTCTACTGCGTCGACGGCAACGGGGACGCCCTGATGCCGTGCGGACGCTGCCGCCAGTTGCTCTACGAGCACGGGGGTCCGGAACTTGCAGTCATGACACCGCGGGGAGTCCAGACGATGGCCCAGATCCTTCCGCAGGCCTTCGGCCCCTGGGATCTCGAGGAGAGGACGTCCGGCTCGTGAAACCTCAAACAGCCGGTGGCAGCACCGAGGTCGGTGATCAGAAGGCGAGCAAGGCCGCCTGGGCGATCCTGGCCGCGATGGGCTTCGGCGCCCTGATCGCTCAGATGTTCAGCACCGTCATCGGTCCCGCACTGCCCACCATCAAGGAGGATCTCGGGCTGGGCCTGTCGGCACAGACCTGGACCATCACCGCCTACAGCCTCGCGTTCGGCGCGGCCCTGGTGGCCGGCGGTCGGATGGGCGATCTGGTCGGCGAAGTCAGGATGATCGTCATCGGCTTCGTGATCTTCGGCGCGGGCCTGGTGGTCGCCGCCGTCGCGGTGGGGGGTCCGCTGCTCATCAGCGGACGAGCGATCCAGGGCATCGGCATCGGCATCTCCGCGCCGGCAACGTTGTCGATCGTGGTCAACTCATTTCCGTTGGCGCAGCGCGGTTTCGCCGTCGGCGTGTGGGGTTTTGCGCACGGGTTCGGACTGCTGGTGGGACCGCTGTTCGCCGCCTGGATGATGGACATCGCCAGCTGGCGGTGGGTCTTCTGGGTGGCTGTGCCGCTGACCGCGCTGGTCATCATCGTCACCCTGGCCGCCACCCGCGGGTACAAGAGTGTGCTGGCCAGCGGCAGTTACGACTGGCTCGGACTGGTGCTCGGCGGGGCGGGCATCACTCTGATCACCTATGGCCTGCAGAACTCGTCGGCGAGTTGGGCGGCCGCATCCACCTGGGGCCCGTTGGCGGGCGGGCTGGGCCTGCTGGTCCTGTTCGCCGTTGCCGAAACGCGCATCTCCCATCCACTGGTGGACTTCCGGCTGTGGAAGGAGCGGCTGTTCTCGGGCGGCTTCTTCGCCGAGAGCGCGGTCGGTTTCGTCTACATCCCGTTCCTGACGTTCATCGGCTCGCTGTTCTTCATCAACGTGCTCGACTACTCCCCTGCCAAGGCCAGCTGGGCGATCGTGATCACCACCGGAATCTGCATGGTGTTCGAGCCACCGGCCGGACGCTGGGTGGACAAGGTCGGCCCGGGACTGCCGATCACCGTGGCCCTGCTGATGCAGGCGGTGGCCCTGGCGTGGATCGGCTTCACGTTCGGCCCCGCGACCTCGCTGGGCCAGATGGTGATTCCGTTGGCGCTGATGGGTATCGGCGTCGGTATCGCTCTGCCCGCGTGTAACACCGCCGGGATGTCGGCGGTGGACGCCAAACGCGCGGGGATGGGTTCGGGACTGATGCAGATGACGTTCAACATCCCCGCAGCCCTCGGTGTGGCCCTGGTGACGTCAGTGATCGGCACCCTGACCGCGTCGAAGGTGGGGCCCGGACTGGGACTCCGGACCGAGCTGCGCGAGGTGGCGGCCGAGTACGCGGGCGCGGTTCAGGACGGCGATATGACCCGGGCCGACGGCATTCTGGCCGGACTCCCGCAAGACTCGGTGGACGCAGTCAAGGCGGCCGTCGTCAGTGCCACGTCCGGGGCCATCACGACCTCGATGCTGGTGCTCGCTGCCGTCGCGCTCGCCGGAGCGGTGTTCGCCTGGGCGGTCATCGGCCGCCGGCGTACCCCTGACCACGTCGAGATGACCCACGCCGCTCAGGTCTGAGCGGACCCTCACGGCCCGTCAGTCGCCGCTAGTCGAAGCCCAGGGCGTCGGCGATTCCCTCCCGTAGCTCCCGCAGTGCCGAAGTGGCTGCGATCCGGCTGGCCGCGATATCGCCCGTGACCGGAATGACCACCTGCAGATAGCATTTCAGCTTCGGCTCGGTGCCGCTGGGGCGCACGATCACCCGGGCGTCAGAGAGGGTGAAGCGCAGACCGTCGGTGGGCGGTAACCCGTCCACTCCCCGCTCCAAGTCGTCGAGCCGCTGCACATCGCGTCCGCCAAGAGCGGTGGGCGGATCGGCGCGCAACCGGGCCATCGCATCAGCGATGAGGCTGACATCGGCGACCCGAACCGACAGTTGGCCGGTCGCATACAGGCCGAACCTGCGGGCCAGGTCGTCGAGGACATCCTGCGGTCCGCGGCCCTCGGCCTTCAGGGCCGCGACCATCTCCAGCATCAGCAGCGACGCCGTGATTCCGTCCTTGTCCTTGACCGCCCCGGGGTCCACGCAGTAGCCCAACGCCTCCTCGTAGCCGAACCGCAGGTCGGGTACCCTCGCGATCCACTTGAACCCGGTCAGCGTGGTGGCGTAGCCCAGACCGGAGTCGGTGGCGATGCGCTCGAGCAAGGTCCCGGAGACCACGGACTGCGCGTAGACACCACGAGCCGGATGGCCGCTGCGGCGGCCGCGCTCGGCGATCCACCAGCCCAGTAAGCTGCCCACCTCGTCGCCGGTGAGCATCCGGTAGTCGCCGTCGCAGCGAATGCCGGCCGCACACCGGTCGGCGTCGGGATCGTTGGCGATGATCACATCCGCGCCGACCATCCGCGCGTCGGCGAGCGCGAGGTCCATCGCGCCCGGTTCCTCGGGGTTGGGGAAACTCACGGTCGGAAAACGACCGTCCGGAGCGAACTGCGCCGCCACTGTCGAGGGTGCGCTGAATCCCGCCCGTTCGACCGTTCGCATGAAGACCTCGCCACCCACACCGTGCATGGCGGTGTAGACCGCCGTCACCGCCCGGGGGCCGTCTCCGAGAATCGAAACCGCCCGGGCGACATAGGCATCGAGCACGGAACCGTCGAGGACGTGAAAGTCCTCGGACTGCGGGATATCGGCCACCGGGCCGACGGCGGCGATGCAGGCGGAGATCTCGGCGTCGGCCGGCGGCACGATCTGGCTGCCGTCGCCGAGATACACCTTGTAGCCGTTGTCGTCGGGCGGGTTGTGCGAGGCGGTCACCATGACCCCGGCGTCGCAGCCGAGCGCACGGATCGCGAAGGCCAGCACCGGCGTCGGCAGCGCCGACGGCAGCACCTTCGCCTCGATTCCGGCACCCGCCATGATCCGGGCGGTATCACGGGCGAAGACATCGGAGTTCCGCCGAGCGTCGTAGCCGATCACCACACTGAGCCGTTTACCCGAATCCGGTTCTGCCGCAGCATGTCCCGCAGCATTCAGATAGGCGGCCAACCCAGCCGCAGCCCGGGCCACCACGACCCGGTTCATCCGGTTGCTGCCCGGCCCCAGCCGACCTCGCAGACCGGCCGTACCGAACTGCAGGGTGCCGTCGAACGCATCGGCCAATTCGGCGGCGACCGCAGGCTTTCCCGCCTCGACATCGGCCAGCAGCGCGGACAATTCCGCCGCGGTGGCCGGGTCCGGATCGTCCGCCAGCCAGGCCCGCGCGGTCTGCAGCAGCGCCGCGTCAGTCATGCTCAGTAACCGCCCGGCCCGGACTCGGCACCCGTCACGATCGCCACCGAGGAGGACGCTCCGACCCGGTCGGCACCCGCCTTGAGCATCGCGTGGGCGTCCTGGCGGCTGCGCACCGCCCCGGATGCCTTGACACCCAGCGCATCTCCGACCATGGCGCGCATCAGAGCGATGTCATGGGCGTTGGCACCGCCGCCGCCGAACCCGGTCGACGTTTTGACGTAGGCCGCGCCGGTCCGCGCCGCGATCAGACAGCCGATCGCCTTCTGGTCGTCGTCGAGCATGCTGGTCTCCAGGATCACCTTGACCGGTGCCGGCCTGGCGGCGGCGACCACACCGAGGATGTCGTCATACACGGCGGCGTAATCGGCCGACAGCAGACCGCCGATGTCGATCACCATGTCGACTTCGTCGGCACCCTCGGAAACCGTGATGCGTGCCTCCTCGGCCTTGGCCAGCCTCGTCATGGCTCCCAGCGGGAAACCCACGACCGTGCAGACCATCACCCCGGATCCGGACAACCGCTCGGCGGCCGTCGGCACCCATCGGGTGTTGACGCAGACCGAGGCGAATCTGTGCTCCAGTGCCTCGGTGCAGAGCGCGTCGATCGCGGCCAGGGTCGCGTCGGCTTTGAGCAGGGTGTGGTCGATCCGGCCGGCCAGCGTGTCGGCCGTGCGCAGTGCTTTGGGGATGTCCACGCCGTCGGGAATTGGCCCCAGCGCCGTGGTCACCGCCTCGTTGGCCCGGTTGAACAACGCGGTGTAGTCCGGCAGATAGGTGTTCATGCGGCGATCTCCTTCAGGTCCCGAGCAGGCTGGATTTCAGGTAGTTGAACAGCGCGACACCGGAGTCCTCGCTGAACTTGTGCAGTTGTTCGGAGGACGCCGTCACCTGGTCACCCTCGAGCCGGTTGAGCAGCGTCGTGCAGATCATCGCGAACTTCGAGAATCCCCAATGGTTGAGGTAGCCGGCGAGCATGGCGCCCTCCATCTCGATGTTGGCCACCCCGTTGCTCTGCACCCAGCGCAGCCAATTCATCTTCGATTCGGGAGTCTCGAAACACACCGCGCCGTCGAGGCGGAACTGCTCGAGGAAGAACTCGTTGCCCGCGATCGTCTTCCCGCTGACGATGGGAAAGTCGACGCCGGCGTTGGCTGCGATCACGGCATCGACCGTCTCCGCCGGGAAACCGCCGTCGAACCAGTACTCACCCTCGCCGCCCCTGAGCAGACGGTAGGGCTTCAGGTCGGCCATCAAACCCTCCGATGAGACGACGACCGTCCCGCCGGGCAGGCCCACTCCGCCACTGGTGCCCACGCGAGCCCAGAACACCTCGTCGAGAGCGTCGAGTTCACCCCGCTTGAGGAAGAACACCATCCGCATGAGCTCCTGCAGCGCGATCGACGCGCTGGGCATCCCCATGCCGTGAGAGGCGAACAGCACCCCGGCGGTGTACCGGGTGACGAAGCGGTCCTCCTTGGGGAAGGCCACCACGTCAGCGCCGTCGTTGAGTCGGCTCCAGCGGTCGGCGAACTCCTTGATCCGACCGCCGGAACCGGCCACAACGACTGCCTTCACGCCCCGAAGGGCGTCCAGGATGGGGTCCGAGGAGCCCACCCCGAAGTGGTAGTAGACATCTTCATGGCTACCGTCGAGCACGCCGTCGAGGAAGGCGTGGTTGATGTTCTCCGTCTTCACGTGGCGTGAATCTACGCGGGCGGCTGACACCGCGGAGCGATAATCAGCCGACTCGCGTCACGCCCCGATCAGCCGGCCGAGGCGGTGCGCTTGGCCCGCGGGCCCTGCTCTGCCCGCGACGACGACGCGCCGGCCTTCGCGCCGGCCGTGGCGGTGCCGCGGCCAGCCGCGGGGGCATCCGCCGCCGCATCGGTGACGGTGCCGCCGGCCACATCGTCGTTGGCGGCCCCGGCGCTGGTCTGCTCCTCAGCGGTCTGGGCATCAGCGCTCTCGGCGTCGGCGCTCAGGGTGGCGGCGACCGCGTTGCGCGGGTTGGCCACCTCAACCGCTTCGGCAGCCGCCGGCTGGCTCGCCGTCGCCAGCGGAACGCTGGTGGACAGCGCGCTCGCCGTGGTCCACAGCGCTCCGAGCAGCGACGTCCGCACGCTGGGGACGAAGTTAGCCGGAATTTCTTCCGGCGCGGTGATCGGACCGGTCTGGATGCCGGCACCGGTGAGCAGGTTCAGCACCGTGCCCGGCAGCCCGGACGGGCCGAGCAGCCCGTCGATGGCGGTGTTCCAGGCCCCCTCGAAGTTCAGACTGGCCAGATTCGCGAGCCAGGTGGTGGCGAGGTCGATGGACTGGGTGGCCAGGATCGTCGCCCCGCCCACCGCGGTGCCCACGAAGCTGGTGAGGATCTGCGGCAGCGCCTGGATGACGGCACCGACCCGCGCCACCACGTTCTCCGCGATGTAGACGCCGGCACCGACCAGGCTCGCCGCCGCCGCGGTCGCGGGCACGACCACTGCAGCCACCAGGACCGCAAAAGCCGCCTCAAGGTTGCCCTGCAGCGCCAGTTCGGCGGCGGCAACCAGTTCCGCGGGGTAGTTCCACACGCCGGCGCTGATCGCCGCCCCGGCCCCGATCAGACCGTCCAAGCCGATGTTGATGTAGTCGAACCAGTTGATCTGCAGTTGGCGGCCGATGGGTCCGGCGTTGGCGGTGTTGTTCGGCAGCGTGCCGACGTAGCTGTAGTAACCCAGTGCGTCCTGGGTGGTGAGCAGGTAGTTCAGCAGCGCCCCGCCGGTCTCCCCGAATCCCGCATACGGCCAGTTCGCCACGCCGGCACCGGGCGTCGGAGCGTCGGCGCCGTTGTAGTAGGCCCCGAACAGATAGTTCTGGCCGATTTCCAGGCTGCCGAGGATCTGTTCGAACGGGTTGTGCCAGGCGGCCAACGAGACCTGCGAGGTCGACGTCGCCAGGGCCTGGGCCAGGCGCTCGGGGGTGACGGCGGGCATCACGGCGACGGCGGTGGCGGACACTGCGGCGACGGTTCCGGCGACCAGCGGCCGGCGAAGAGAGACGGTCATGGGTGGGGCTTTCCTTTCGACATCAGCTCCCAGCGCGGGAGCCTGCCGAACATACCCGATTACCTAAGGTTTCGCTGAGAGGAAGATGAACGTAGCCAACAACACGAGGTGCACCACCCCCTGTAGCAGCAACGCCCGGCCCTGCGCCAGGGTGAGGATCGACACGATCACCGACAGCGTCAGCAGGACGATCTGCATCGGCTCCAAACCCAGGGTGAGCGGACCCGGGAGCCAGATCATCGCGATCGCCAGCACCGGAATGGTAAGTCCGATCGAGGCCATCGCCGAGCCGTAGGCGAGGTTGAGACTGTTCTGCACCCGGTCCCGTCGGGCGTTGTTCAGAGCCGCCATGGTCTCCGGGGACAGCACCAACAGTGCGATCACCACACCGACCATCGCGTACGGCAGGCCCAGTCCCGACACCGTCGACTCGATGGTCGGGGAGAGCAGTTTCGCCAAACCCACCACCGCGATCAACGACACCATCAGCATTCCCAGACTCAGCCAGGCCTCCCGCGCGGAGGGCGGGTCGGCGTGCCCGTCGCCATCGTCATCGTCATCGTCATCGAGCACTCCGGTGAAGCGGCCGTACCGGTCGGAGGCGACCGGTACGAAGAAGTCCCGGTGCCGCACCGTCTGGGTGAATACGAAGGCGATGTACAGCACCAGTGATGTCACGGCTGCGAACGCCAACTGCGTGGAGGTGTACTGCAAACCCGGCTTCGAAACCGTGAAACCGGGCAGTACGAGGCACACGCCGGCCAACGTCACCACGGTCGCCAGCGCCGCCCCCGACCCGGAAGCGTTGAAGGACACCAAGCGGTGGCGCAGCGCCCCGGCCAGCAGGCTGAGGCCGACGATGCCGTTGAGTGTGATCATCACCGCCGCGAACACCGTGTCGCGGGCATAAGTCGAGGCCTGCGGACCGCCCCCGATCATCAACATGACGATCAGCCCAACCTCGATGACGGTGACCGCCACGGCGAGGACCAACGAACCGAACGGCTCTCCGGTGCGGTGGGCGACGACCTCCGCGTGGTGAACGGCGGCGAAGATCGAACCGCCCAGAAACACGGCGATCAGCCCGAGCAGCACCGGGTGGTCATGGTGCAACCAGGTACCGGCCAGTACGCCGAACGCCGCAATCGGGACGACAAGGGTCCATTGCAGGGGGCCGCGCCTCGCCGTCCGATCCATGCCCAGACCCTAGCCGGGGTCAGGATCAGTCGCGGTACGGCGACCCCGGCGCGGCGGTGCCCTCCACCAGCGGCGAATCCACCGGCGGGGACGAGCAGTTCACGGCGTTGTTGGGATCGGTGCAGTCCACCGGGTGGGAAGGTGTAAACGACGGCGCGACGCTGGTGGTGGGTGCGAGCGGGACCCGCACGCTGTCGGCGGTGAGGCCGGTCTGCGCCTCGGCTCCCTGGCCGCCCGCGAGCAGTCCGGCGCCGGCGAGCACCGCCCCACTCGCCACCAGTGCCAGCCGCAATGTCAGCGCACTTTTCGACGCACTCATGAACTCTCCGATCGCAGTGGGTGTCAACGCGTGGGTGTCAGGACCATGGTGGCCGAAACCTCCGCCGGGAATGTCGCTTCGGGTGGAACCGGCGTTACCGCGTTACGGCTGTATTAACGATCCGTTCGTTGCCGCGCCGCAATCCGACCTTCCGCTGTTTACTGTGCAGACATATTTTTCGGGTCCCGGGGAGGTCGTGAGTTCCGTGCGCTTAGTTGACTTCAAGGCGAAGACGCCGCTGATCGGGATGGGGATGGTGTTCCTGGCCATGACCATCGTCGCGATCACCGCCTACCTCCATTACGGCTGGTACTCGATCATCGGCTACGCGATCGCCGCGGCGGTCGCGGTGTTCGGTTTCGTCTTCACCTTCCGCGACATGCCCGCACCGCCACACGACGGAAAGGACGACGCGCTGTGACCGCCGTCTCAGATCCCACCGAGCCCAGCGGCGCGATCCACACGCTGACCAGCGAGGACGCCGGCTACCACAAGAGCCTCAAACCGCGGCAGTTGCAGATGATCGCCATCGGCGGCGCCATCGGCACCGGGCTGTTCCTCGGCGCGGGCGGCCGGCTGGCCAGTGCCGGGCCCGGGTTGTTCCTGGTCTACGGGATCTGTGGGGTGTTCGTCTTCTTCATCCTGCGGGCGATGGGTGAGCTCGTCCTGCACCGGCCGTCGTCGGGATCCTTCGTCTCCTATGCCCGGGAGTTCCTCGGCGAGAAGGCCGCCTACGTCGCCGGCTGGATGTACTTCCTCAACTGGGCGATGACGACGATCGTGGACTCCACCGCCATCGCCGTGTACTTCAAATTCTGGTCGGCGTTCGAGGCGATTCCGCAGTGGCTGATCGCGCTCATCGCGCTGGCCCTGGTGTTCGGCATGAACATGGTCTCGGTGGCGCTGTTCGGCGAGTTCGAATTCTGGGCCGCCCTGGTCAAAGTAGTGGCGTTGCTGGCCTTCCTGGTCGCCGGCACCATCTTCCTGGCCGGCCGCTACAACATCGACGGCCATTCCACCGGCTTCTCGGTGATCACCAACAGCGGTGGCCTCTTCCCGGTCGGCGTCTTACCGCTGGTGCTGGTCACCTCCGGCGTCGTGTTCGCTTACGCCGCCGTGGAACTGGTCGGAACCGCAGCCGGTGAGACGGCCGAGCCGGAAAAGGTCATGCCACGGGCGATCAACTCGGTCATCGCCCGTATCGCGCTGTTCTACGTCGGCTCGCTCTTCCTGCTCGCGCTGCTGCTGCCCTTCAACGCGTACACGGCCGGCGAGAGCCCGTTCGTCACCTTCTTCAGCAAGATCGGGATCGAAGGTGCCGGAAGCGTGATGAACATCGTGGTGCTGACCGCGGCGTTCTCCAGCCTCAACGCCGGGCTGTACTCCACCGGGCGCATCCTGCGGTCCATGTCGATGAACGGCAGCGCGCCGAAGTTCACCGGCCGGATGTCGCGGCGCGGGGTGCCCTACGGCGGAATCTGCCTGACCGCCTCAGTCGGTCTGCTGGGTGTGCTGCTCAACGGCGTAGTCCCGGAGATGGCGTTCGAGATCGTGCTCAACGTCGCCTCACTGGGCATTCTGTCGTCGTGGGCCACCATCGTGATCTGCCAGTTGCAGCTCTACCGGTGGTCGGAGCAGGGCCGGATGGAACGGCCGTCGTTCCGGATGTGGGGTGCACCCTGGACCGGCTATCTGACGCTGGTTTTCCTGCTGATGGTGCTCGTCCTGATGGCGTTCAACTACCCGATCGGCAGCTGGACCATCGCGAGCCTGGTGGTTCTCATCCCGGCGCTGGCCGGTGGCTGGCTCCTGGTGCGCAAGCGAGTCGACGAGATTGCCCGCTTCCGGCTCGGGCACACCGGTCCGTTCCCGGTTGTCGCCAACCCGCCGCCGCCGCGGTCGGGGGGTTGATCGGCACTCCAGATCAGCCCGGGTTTGACATGCTGGTGTCATGCCCAGCCTCCCCCGCCGGATCGCCTCGGAATTCAACGACCGTCTCCGCAGCCCCGAGACAGCCGCGCTGGTCGCCGGTATCGAGGGGAAGCTGACCAAGCGGCGCCGCGATCAGAAGATGGAGTCCGGGGCGTTCCGCGGTATGGAGGTGGTCGTCTACCGCGGGTTCGTCGCCGCCGGCGATGTCGCGAAGGTCAGGGTCAGGGTCCTCGAGGTGCCCGAACTGCCCGGCGACAGCCGGATTCCCTACTGGGACACCGCGCAATCCAATCTGCGCCGGCACGCCGCGCTCCCCATCGTCGGGGTCGAGGTGGAACTGAGCATCGGCTCCCACCGCACCAAGGAGGTCACCGACTCCCACGGTTTCGCCAACTTCTCACTGCCCGTCCCCAAGCTGAGGGCGGGCTGGCACGATGCGCACGCGGTGACCACCCCGATCGAGGACGGCGAGTCCGCAGCGGGGACCGGTCAGGTCGTCAAACCGGCCGCCCGGGCGCCATTCCTGGTGATCTCCGATATCGACGACACCATCCTTCTCACCGGACTGACCGAGGGCATCGCGATGGTTGCCCGCACCGTTCTGCGGGAGGCGGCCCAGCGCAAGGCGATTCCCGGCATGGCACCGCTGTACCGCGGTCTGGTCCGGGGCCTGCCAACCCGGTCCGGCCGTCCCCGGCCCGAGCCGACCTTCTTCTACGTGTCGACCGGAAGTTGGTCCTTTTATCCGCTGCTGCACGAGTTCACCGACCTGCGGGGCTTCCCGCAGGGGCCGATGTTCCTCACCGACTGGGGGCCGACGGAACGCTACCTGCGCCGCAGCGGCGCCGAACACAAACGCACCGCGATCCGCCGACTCTTCGAGGCCTATCCGGGGATGTCGTTCGTTCTCGTCGGGGACAGCGGACAGCGCGATCCACTCACCTACGAGGAGATGGCGCGGGAGTTCCCCGGCCGGGTCGTACTCATCCTGATCCGGCAGGTCGGCGGTGACGACGAGGACCGCAATATCGCGGTGCGGGAGCGGGCCGCCGCGCTGCGCGAGGAGGGCATCCCCTTGCATCTGGTGCCTGACGCGGTGGCGGCCACCGATCTCGCGTGCGCGGCGGGCCTGTGCGATTCCGAGACCGTCACCGAGGTTCGCGAGGAGTCGGGCGCTGACTAAGACCTGACTAGGAGTTGATTAGGACCTGAGCCGCCCGCATCGGCCGGGATTGTTGCCGTCCGCCCGGAACCGCAAGCCGATCCTGTACGACTAACTACCCGTGACGACCATCGAACGCCAACAGCGCCGCGGTGACGCTGCCGTCCTGCGACGGATCTGGCGGCTGCATTTCTGGGTCGGGGTGTTCGCCGCGCCCGCTCTGCTCGTGCTGGCGTGCAGCGGGCTGGTGATCCTTTACTCCCAGCCGCTGGACCTGTGGCTCAACCGCGGGCTGACCGTGGTCTCCGCCGGCAGCGCTCCGGTGTCGCTGGACGACCAGGTTGCCGAGGCCCGCCGCCAAGCCGGGCCGGGTCTCGTACTCGACGCCGTGACTCCCCCGGCGGCACCCGACCGCTCGACCCGCGTCGACTTCGTGCCGGACGGAACACCCGCGGCCGGTGAACGAAACGTCACCCAGGTGTTCGTCGATCCGTACTCCGGCCGGTATCTGGGTCAGCGGCACGAACTCGACGGGCTCGTGGGCTGGGCGAATCAGGTGCACCGACTGTTCGGCAACGACGGCCCCACCCTCTCGCTGCCCTCGCTGGGACATCTGATCGCACCGGACTCCCATCCCGAGCCGTCGCTGCGGGTGGGTGTCGGCAACCTGATCATCGAGATGACCGCCGTGTGGGTGCTGGTGCTGGCCGCCAGCGGCCTGTATCTGTGGTGGCCACGCGGGCTGGAGCGCGGCAAACCGCGGCTGAGGATCCGCTGGCGCAAGGGGGGCCGGGTCCGCTGGCGCGACGTCCACGCCACCACCGGCGTTCTGCTGTCGGTGGTGCTGATCTGCTACATCGTGTCCGGGCTGACCTGGTCACGCTACTGGGGGGAGAATTGGCGCGCGGTCACTGCCGCCGTCACCCCGTCGACGGAGATCGACGCGGCCTCGACCCCTGCCACCATGGGCGACCTGGACCGCCTCGGCCGCCGAATCGCCTGGGCTGACAAGGACGATCCCGTCTACTCCTCGGCAGCGCCGCGGTGGTCACCGAAACCCCTGGGGTTCAACGACATCAACGAGATCGCCCAGGCGGAGCGGATGGTGCCCGGGTATTCGATCGCGCCACCGCCGGACAGCACCGGAGCCGACGGGACCGTGTACGGAAGCTACGCGGTGATCAATCACTGGCCGCAACGGCTCTCCGAGCAGCGGACCCTCTACCTCGACCAGTTCACCGGCCAGACCATCGCCAACGCCACCGCCGACCAGGACGGCGCACTCTCGCGGGCGACCAGTTGGGCGGTGGACATGCATATGGGCACCCAGTACGGGCTCGTCACCCGCGTGCTGGCCACCGCAGCCTGCCTGGGCCTGCTGACCAGCATCATCACCGCCGTCGGCATGTGGTGGAAGCGCCGACCCGCGGGCGGCAACGGGCCTCCCGGCCGCACCGGGGACTCGCAGCGCCCGGCCGCACCGCGGGGAACGGTGGTCGCCGTTGGGGTGATCGCCACCACGCTGGCCGTGGCCTACCCCTCGTTCGGGGTCACCCTGCTGCTGGTGCTGGCCGCCGAGGCGGTGCTGGCCGCCCGTCGCAACCGGGTGTCCGCCAGCGCGGTGTAACCCAGCGCGGTTTGACGCGGTTTACCGTGGGGGGACGGCCCGGTCGGCGGCCACCGCCGGGGCGATGATCAAAGGCACCGCGGCTAGTCCCAGCAGTCCGAAGATCCAGCCGCCCAACGTGGTATCGGCACCGCCCAACAGTGGGCCAGCCAGGCTCGGCCCGAACGCCAGCCCCACCGATGACATGCCGAGCATGAATGCGAGCAGCCGCCCTCCTTCGCGGTCCAGGTC
>Ga0116183_1004379_pt1 | contig 13855 bp, 14 predicted proteins | sample AD_UKC078_MetaG_FD_89753 | JGI IMG/M metagenome (GOLD analysis project Ga0116183, IMG submission 89753) | Active sludge microbial communities of municipal wastewater-treating anaerobic digesters from USA - AD_UKC078_MetaG | ecosystem: Engineered > Bioreactor > Anaerobic > Digestate | place: USA... | reverse complement strand
GCGGGGTGAGATCATCACCAGCCCGATCGTCGGCACCTTCTACCTCACCCCCGCCCCCGATGCCCCGCCCTACGTGAAGGTGGGGAGCACGGTGAAGGAGGGGGATGTCCTTTGCACCATCGAGGCGATGAAGCTGATGAACCAGCTTGAGGCGGAGTTTGGCTGCACCATCGTCAAGATCCTGGCCAAGCCGGAGTCGATGGTGGAGTTCGGCTCCCCGCTCTTTGAGGTCAAGCGGCTATGATCGAGAAGCTTCTCATTGCCAACCGCGGTGAGATCGCGCTGCGTATCGTGCGTGCATGCAAGGATCTTGGGATCAAGAGCGTGGTGGCCCACTCAACGGCTGACCGGAATACGATGGCGGTGGCGCTTGCCGATGAGGCGGTGTGCATTGGTAGCCCTCCTACCGAAGAGAGCTACCTCAAGATTGACAACATCATCATGGCTGCCTGCCTCACCCGCTGTGATGCGATCCACCCGGGTATAGGGTTTCTCAGCGAACATGCAGGGTTTGCCAAGAGCGTCGAGGCTGCCGGTCTCATCTTCATCGGCCCGACAAGTGAGACCATCGCCCTCCTGGGCAACAAGGTGGCGGCTCGCACGGTGGCTCGAGGCGCCGGTGTGCCCATAACCCCCGGTGGGGAGGAGGCGCTCAGGGACCTTGCTGATGCCAAGGCGACAGCCAGTCGCCTCGGCTACCCTGTGATCCTCAAGGCTTCATCGGGAGGCGGGGGACGGGGGATGCGTATCGTACGGGAGGAGGGGGAGATGGAGAGCGCCTACGCCCTTGCCCGTAAGGAGGCAGCGCTCTTCTTCTCCGATCCTGCCCTGCACATCGAACGGTACATCAAAGATCCCCGACACATCGAGGTGCAGGTAGTCAGCGATGGACAGGGCGGGGTGGTCCACCTCGGGGAGCGGGACTGTTCGGTCCAGAAGAACCACCAGAAGCTCTTTGAGGAGAGCCCCGCCTGCGCCCTTGATGATACCCTCATAGCAGAGATGAGAGCGTGTTCGGTCTCGCTTTTCAAGACTTTGGGCTATCGAGGGGTGGGGACAGTCGAGTTCCTTGTCGATGGCCGGACCTTCTATTTCATGGAGGTGAACGCACGTCTGCAGGTTGAACACCCGGTCAGCGAAGTGGTCAGCGGCGTCGATCTGGTGCGCACCCAGATCGAGATAGCCCAGGGCACGCGCCTCCGCTTCTCACAACATGATATAGTGCTCTCCGGGTATGCACTTGAGTGCCGTATCAACGGGCTTGGGGCGGGTACGATCAAGCGCCTGCGCTTGCCGGCCGGCCCCCATGTGCGAACGGATACCTATCTTGAGGAGGGCTCAGTTCTCTCTCCCTACTACGACAGCCTCCTGGCAAAGATCATCGTCAGTGCTAAAAACCGTACCGAGGGGTTGGCCGTCATGGAGAGAGCCTTGGATGAAGTGGTCATCGAAGGGATCCCCACCAACCTTGATGAGCAGCGCCTGATCCTCACAAGCCGGCGCTTTACACGCGCCACGCTCTCTACGAACCTCTACGATGAGGTCATCACGAACGGGAGGAGCAATGGCTGAGCTGTGTACGGCGTGCGGCCATGAGGTGAGGCTGGACCATTTCAAGATCTGCCCATCCTGTGGTCATTACTTTCCCCTCAATCCGGGAGAGCGCATCGCCCTCATAGGGGACGAAGGCTCCTTTGTCGAGATGGAGGGGACGATGGTGTCGGCCAATCCCATCAGCCTGGCAGGGTATGAGGAGAAGCTTGAAGAGCACCGCAAGAAGTCGGCGCTCAATGATGCGGTGACCATCGGCCGCTGTACCATCGAAGGCGACCGTGCGATTGTCGGTGTCATGGCCTTCTCCTTCATGGGCGGCTCGATGGGGTCGGTCGTCGGAGAGAAGATCACCCAGGCGCTCCTTGAGGGGGCGCTTGAGGGCGTGCCGGTCATCCTCTGTACCGCCAGCGGGGGGGCACGGATGCAAGAGGGGATCTTCAGTCTCATGCAGATGGCAAAGACGGCGAGTGCTGCGGCCCTGCTAGAGGAGACGGCGACCCCGCTCTTCATCGTCCTGACCAACCCGACCACTGGAGGGGTGACCGCCTCCTTTGCCATGCTCGGGGATGTCATCCTCGCCGAGCCCGGGGCTATCATCGGCTTTGCCGGACCGCGTGTCATCGAGGGGACGATCGGCCAGCAGCTGCCCGAAGGGTTCCAGCGGGCCGAGTTCCAGCAGGAGAAGGGGTTCGTCGATGCCATCGTCAATCGTACGGACTTGAAGCGGACCCTCTCCTTTTTGATCCGCACCCATAGGAGGGGGGAGGTGAGCCATGTTGGATGAGACTCCCCGCTTCACGGCCGCCGTCGATCGTATGGTAGCCCATACCCAGCTCTCCGGTTGGGAGCGCGTCCAGATGAGCCGTCGCCTGGGTCGGCCGGGGGCAATGACGTTCATCAAATTGATCTGTGACAGCTTCATGGAGCTCCACGGCGACCGCCTCTTCGGCGATGACCCGGCGATGGTCGGCGGCATCGGCCTCATCGATGGGCAGGCGATCACCTTCATCGGGAACCGCAAGGGGGCCAACCTCAAGGAGAACGTGCGCTACAACTACGGGATGAGCAATCCCGAGGGGTATCGCAAGGCGCTGCGCCTCGCCCGGCAGGCGGAGAGGTTCTCCCGCCCGATCGTCTGCTTCATCGACACCCCGGGTGCCTATCCCGGCATTGGAAGTGAGGAGCGGGGCATCGGGGAGGCAATCGCCCAGAACCTGAAGGCCTTCTCCACCCTCAAGACCCCCATCCTCGTCTTCATCATCGGGGAGGGGGGATCGGGAGGGGCACTGGGCATCGGGGTGGGTGACAAGCTCTACATGCTCGAACACGCCGTCTACTCGGTCATCACCCCCGAGGGGTTCGCCTCGATCCTTCTGCGCGACCCTTCAAAGGCTGCCGAGGCCGCCGAGGCGATGAAGATGACCGCCCACCACCTCAAGGAGTTCTCAGTTATCCACGATATCGTGGAGGAGGGAAGCGCTGAGGAGACGGCGGCTCGGATCAAGGCAATCATCAAGCGTGACCTGGCTGTCCTCTGCTCCAAGCCACCGGCCCATCTGGTCCGCTATCGGATCCGCAAGATCCGGGGCATCGGTGAGGTCAGCGGGATTGCCAAGACGTGGTGGAAGCCGCTCTTGGAGGTCTTCTCCAAGAGCGGGAGCCTCTCCTAGATCTTCGGGGCGATCTTCTCGAGGTTCTTGTACCCCCAGATGAAGAAGGAGCTGGTGATGAGGAAGGAGAGGCCATCGCTGACCGGCGCTGCCCAGAGGATGCCCTGCAGGCCAAATGCGTTGGCGAAGATCAGGATCGCCGGGATCAGGAAGAGGCCTTGGCGGCTGAGGATCAACAAGAGCGATGTCTTGCTGCGCCCGATGGCCTGGAAGAAGGAGCCGGCGATGATCTGGAAGCCGATGAGCGGGGTGAGCAGGAACCACGTGGTCAGGGCATAGGTGCCCAGCTCCAGCAGGGCAGGCTCCCTATTGAAGAGGCCGACCATCGCCTGCGGCCAGAGGCGGGTGGCGATCCAGCCGACGAGGACGACGGCGGTGGAGAAGATGATGGCCAGGCGGGACGCCTCGCGTACCCGGTCATACTTCTTTGCCCCGAAGTTGAAGCTGATGAGCGGCTGTGTCCCCTGGTTGATCCCGATGACCGGCATCAAAAGCAGGGTCTGCAGGCTGTTGACGATCCCCATTGCGCTGATACCCAAGTCCCCACCGTGCGCCATCAGGGTCTTGTTGAGGATGACGTTGAGCAGGCTGCTGACCAGCTGCATCGAGAAGGGCGGGATGCCGAGGCTCATGATCATCTTCATGACCGACCACTGTGGCCGGATTGCCTTCAGGCGGAGCCTCACCCGACTGCGCTTGCCCAAGAAGTAGGAGAGGACCCAGATGAAGGAGAAGAACTGGCTGATAATCGTCGCCAGTGCCGCCCCCTCCATCCCCCAGCCAAAGCCGAAGATGAAGATCGGGTCGAGGATGATGTTGGTGCCGGCTCCGAGGAACATCGAGAGCATGGCAATCTTGGGGCTGCCATCGGCGCGGATGAAGTGGTTCATCCCCATGCTGGTGATGGCAAAGACACTTCCCATCAGGATGATACGCAGATAGCTCTTTGCATACGGCAGGATCTGCTCACTGGCACCGAAGGCGCGCAGCAACGGCTCGACGAAGAGCATGCCGAGGATGACGATCACAATCCCCGTTCCGATGAGGAGAATGACTGCGTTCTGCAGGACTGCGGCAGCCTCCTCCTCCTTGCCCTGTCCGAGCCGGATGGAGAAGAGGGTCGCCCCTCCGATGCCGTAGAGCACCCCCATGGCCAGCAGGATGATCATGATGGGGAAGCTGATGGTGATACCGGCAATCCCATTGGCACCGAGGTCCGGTGCGTTGCCGATGTAGATGCGGTCAACGACGTTATAGAGGGCGTTGACCATCATGCCGACGATTGCCGGCAGGCTGAAGCGCCACAGCAGGCGGGGGATGGGTTCGATACCGAGTGGGTTCTGGGCGGGCGTAGCAACGTTCACATCAATTGGTTCCTTCTTCAATGCGCTGTAGCAGCGTGTGGAGGGTGGCAGAGAGGTGAGCATACTCCTCATCCCCGATCACGCTTCGGCTCTCGTCATTCCATGCGTCGACGAGCGGCTCGATCTCCCCTTGCAGGCGCTTCGCCTTGTCGGTGAGGAAGAGGCGGTTGCACCGCTTGTCTCGCTCGTCGTTGATGCGCCGCACATACCCCTTGCCCTCCAATGACTTCACTGCCCGTGCGATGGCAGCCTTGTCGATGGAGAGGGTGAGGGAGAGCTCCTCCTGGGAGCGGTCCTCCCTCTGGTAGAGGCTGCGCATGATACCGACCTCACCGCTGGTGATCTGGTAGGGTTTGAGCACCGTGTTGAGGTAGGCGATGTTACGCCGGTGGAGGATGGCCACCAAGCGGCCCAGGCTCTCTTTCATGGAAGCTACTCTATCGAGATTTAGTTGACGAGTCAACTATTAATCGCTTGTTTTCACCGCTGCCATTCACTGTTTGTGGTATACTTGGCCCACTATGGATAGAAGACCGACGATTGCACTGCTCTATGACTTTGACAAGACCCTCACCACCCGTGACATGCAGGAGTACACCTTCATCCCTGCCCTCGGCCTCAGCGCCGAGGAGTTCTGGAGGCAGGCGAATGACCTGGCCCTCGAGCAGGGAATGGATCGGATCCTCGCCTACATGAAGTTGATGCTCGATGAGTCAAAGCGGCAGAGGAGACCGATCAGGAGGAGCGACTTCGTCGCACTCGGCACCGGGCTTGAGTTCTTCCCGGGCGTTGAGGCGTGGTTCCCCCTGATCAACGCGCAGGCGGAGGCGTTGGGTCTTGAGGTGCAGCACTTCATCATTTCAAGCGGCCTTACGGAGATCATCGAAGGATCGCCGATCGGCGGCTTCTTTGAGCGGATCTACGCCTGTGAGTACCTCTATGATGAGAACGGAGTGGCGGTGTGGCCGAAGCTTGCCGTCAACTATACGGCCAAGACCCAGTTTCTCTTCCGCATCAACAAGGGTGTCTTGGAGGTAAGCGAGGATGAGGCACTCAACGCCTATACCGCCGAGGCGGATCGACCGGTCCCGTTTCGCAACATGATCTACATCGGCGATGGCCTGACCGATGTGCCGACGATGAAGCTCGTCAAGGAGAGCGGCGGCTCATCGATTGCTGTCCACACCGAACGGACTCGACCTGTCGCCCATCGCCTGATGAACGAGGGGCGAATCAACTACTACGCTCCTGCCGACTATCGGGAGGGGAGTGAACTCTGTACGCTGGTGAAGACAATCCTTGAGATGCTTGGGCCACAGAACCGCCTCGAGTACGAGGCCTCGCGCATGCGCCTAGATGCCCTTGATAGCCGCCTTCATCAATGAGGCGATGAGGTTCATACCCCGGGGATTGGGGTGGACTCCATCGGGCAGGAGCTCATCCTCCACTCGGATAGGATAGGCGCCGAGGTCGATGAGGTGGGTATCGGGATATTCACGAACAATGTCCCTGACCGTCTCTGCCAGGTCAAGCTGGGTCCACCCGGTGGCGTTTGGGGTAGTCAATGATCGGTCTGTGCGCTGAAGCGGTGTGCAGAAGAAGAGGGTGCTCTGCCGATGGCGCTCCCGCATCGCCTCGATCAACTGGCGATAGGCATGTGCGAAGATTTCAAGAGTTGTAGGTTGGTCGGTCTGCCCCCAGTCATTGGTGCCGCCGAAGACGATGATGAGGTCCCCTCCCAATCGCTTCTGACGCCGCTCGTCAATATAGCAGGATGAGGGGGGGCGGGTACCGGTGCGGCTGACGCGCGATCCTGAGTAGGAGTCGTTGCAGAGAAGGGCCAGATCCAGCCGGTCGGCCAGCATCGACCACCACGTCTGCGTGGCGGTATTGACCCCAAAGCCGGTGCGGGGATAGAAGACCTCATTGCCTTCAGGGTTGCAGCCGATGAAGGTAGAGATGGAGTCTCCGAGGACTGAGAAGGTTCGTCTGCCCATGGGGCAACTCTACCCCACTGGGCCACAGAGGGCAAGCGCCTTTGATAGATAGGGCGTTCCGGGCCCCTGTGCCATCGAGGTGAAGACGCGATCAGTATTGATTCCTCTGCTTCCTCACCATCTCCTGCTGTGGTATTCTTTCGATATGGATACCAAAATCTCACTGGTGGAAGCAGGAGCAGTCTCCAAGGCAGGGGAGCTCTTTATAGAGGCGTTCGGCCATAGGTCGGTCCTGTTGGTAGGCGACGGCAATACAATGAGGGCGGCTGGTCTGCTGACCATCCGCTCCCTGGAGCAGGCAGGCCTTGCGGTGCGGCAGCTGGTCTTTGACGCCCATCCACGCCCCTATGCAAATGAGCATGCCATCCGAAAGGTTCGTATGAGTCTGGCGTTGGATGATTCGATTGCCGTGGCGCTTGGATCGGGAACTCTCAACGATGTGACCAAGCGCGCGAGCTTTGAATTGAAACGACCGTACATGGTGGTCGCTACCGCCCCCTCGATGGATGGATATACCTCATTCGGGGCGGCTATCAACTTTGAGGGATTCAAACAAACGATGGCCTGTTCTGCCCCTGTGGTGGTGTTGGGTGATACCAATATCCTTAAAGAGGCGCCAAAAGCGATGATCGCTTCCGGTTTTGCCGACTGCATGGCCAAGTTCACGGCGGGGATGGATTGGATTTTGGCCGACCTGGTGGGCGTGCACCCCATCCGCCCCGATGTATGGGATATGGTGCAGATCCCGCTGCGCCGTGCCTACAGTCAGGCCCAGCAGATCGCCCACGGTGATGGCAGGGCCATCGCCAGCCTCTTTGAATCGCTGGCAGCCAGCGGCTATGCGATGCAGGTGATGGAAGATAGCAGGCCGGCAAGCGGCGCTGAGCATCTGGTCAGCCACTGCTGGGAGATGGAGCACCTGGCCCTCGATGGGGAGGAGGTCAGCCATGGCTTCAAGGTGGCGGTGGGCACCATGGCGATGGTACTGCTCTATGAGGACCTGCTCCGCCTCGATGAGAGTGAGTGCTATGGGCAGGTCCAGCAGAGCTGGCCAGAACGGGAGGCGGATATCCGCTCCCACTTCACAGATGAATGCATTGTTCTACAGACGCTTGCCATCGCCAAGGAGAAGTTTGTCGAGGGAGAGTCGCTTGTCGAGCGCAGGCGCCTATTGGCAGGGGTCCTTCCAAAGCTCAAGGAGCGCATAGGCGAGCAGTTGCCCCCCTTTGATGAGCTGCGTTCAGCCCTTGCGCTTGTCGGTGCCCCTACCACAGCCATGGAGATCGGATCGGATCTGGATGGCCTCAAGCGAGCGGTGCGTGGTGCACAGATGATTCGCAACCGGTACACTATATTGGACCTCTACTACGAGCTGGGTCTCTACGATCGTGCACTCAATGTATTGGAGGGGTTGGTGTAGGGGGCTATAGTTCGAAGAAATGGGGCTTATCACGTATAGTGGCATACAACTGTTTCTATGCTCACCGGCTATACTGTTGGCACGTGGGAGGGTATCACGGTGCACCGTGTCACCGATTGGCTCCTGCAGGAGTGAAATCGGCTTGACAGCCTCCATCCGATAGCCCATGGTAGTGGTATGAATTGTACCTACCTTGGACACAGTGCATTCTTGGTGGAGGGCGAAGAGCTATTGCTCCTCTTCGACCACACTGCAGGCCCCTTTGCGCTTCCTGCTACAGAGAAGGCCCTGGTGGTCTTTGCCAGCCACCGGCACAGTGACCACTACGACCCCTCGATCTTTGAGTTTGCCTCCCATCCAGCAGGAGCCCACTTCGTCCTCTCCTCCGATATCCCCGCCTCCGATGTGCCGGACGGCCTTGATGTGCACTGGATGGGGCCACATGAGCAGCATGAGGTGGCGGGTGTGGGGATCGAGACCCTGCGCTCCACCGATGAGGGGGTGGCCTTTGTGCTCGAGGTCGAGGGCAAGCGCCTCTATTACGGCGGGGATTTGAACCACTGGCACTGGGAGGGGGAGAGTGAGGCGTACAACAGCGCGATGGCGAGGGCGTACCGGGCTGAGCTTGATCGTTTGCCGGCCCATCTCGATATCGCCTTCGTCCCCGTCGACCCGCGCCTCGGGGAGGCGTACAGCCTCGGGGCGAAGGATTTGCTGGAGCGTGTTGCGGTGGATGTGTTGGTCCCGATGCACTTCTGGGGTGATGGCAGTGTCTGTTCGCGCCTGAGGGGAGAGCTGGGGGAGTGGGATGGAGAGGTAGTAGCGTTGGACACGAGTCCCTATACATGGAGGATTGCATGATATTTCGATTTGCACACAACAACATCAACGTCATAGACCTGGAGCGGTCGCTTGCATTCTATGAGGAGGCGTTGGGTCTGGTGGAGGTACGGCGCAAGGAGGCGAGTGACGGCTCCTACACCATCGTCTTCCTCGGCGACGGGGAGTCGGCCCACAAGCTGGAGCTGACGTGGCTGCGCGACTGGGAGAAGGAGTCCTACAATCTCGGGGACAATGAGTTCCACCTCGCCTTCGAGACTGATGATCTTGAGGCGGCACGGGCAAAGCACCGGCAGATGGATTGCATTATCTACGAGAACAAGGCGATGGGGATCTACTTCATCGTTGACCCCGATGGGTATTGGCTTGAAATAGTCCCCACCAAGCGTTAAGGCGATGTTCCCTTGAGTTTATAGCTCACAGTGGTTATCATATACCTGCGCTGCAATAGAAGCGTGGGGGTGGGTGGGATGCATGTAGAAAAGCCGAAATCGGCTTCTTTTTTGTCGGATCTTCAACGAGAATTCTCCGGGTACAACAAGACAAAGTTCAGCAAGGACCTGATGGCGGGTCTAACCGTGGCTGCGGTCGCTCTGCCCCTGGCCCTCGCCTTCGCCGTGAGCTCCGGCCAGAGTGCCGCCAGCGGAATGATCACGGCGATCATCAGTGGCCTGGTCATTGCCGGCCTCGGTGGGGCCTCCTACCAGATCTCCGGCCCGACGGGGACCATGGCGATGATCCTCATCACCGTGGGGGCGCACTATGGTATCGAGGGGGTGCTCTTTGCCACCTTCCTCAGCGGGGTGGTCCGCCTGATAGCAGGGGTACTGAAGGTCGGAGCCCTGGTCTCCTACATCCCCTCGCCGGTCGTCACCGGCTTTACCAGTGGGATCGCCATCATCATCGCCTTCGGCCAGATCGACCCCTTCTTCGGGGTGACCAGCACCGGGACGAAGATTCCCGAGATGATCGCATCGTACGTTCGCGATGGGTTTTCAATCCAACCCGCTGCGCTGGCCTACGGCCTCTTTGTCGTCCTCTTCATGATCTTCTGGCCCAAGAAGTGGAACGCCAAGATCCATGCGAGCCTGCTCAGCCTCATCATCGCCCTCATCGCCCAGATGGTGCTGAGCCTCCCGGTCGCTGAGGTGGGAGCCATCCCCCGCACGCTGCTCGCAGATGATCGCCTCCACCTTCTTTCTCTGCCGTGGAACCACTTTGGCGCCCTCATCTCCCCTGCCATCTCGATTGCAGCGTTGGGGATGGTGGAGAGCCTGCTCTGTGGTACCTACGCGTCGAAGATGAAGAATGAGAAGTTCAATGCAACACGGGAGCTCTACGCACAGGGGATAGGCAACGTCATCATCCCCTTCTTCGGCGGCATCCCTGCCACCGCGGCCATTGCGCGTACCTCGGTTGCCATCAGGGCGGGGCAGCAGACGCGGCTGACGAGCATCATCCACGCCCTTGCCCTCCTCCTGTCGATGTTCTTCCTCGGCCCATTCTTGAGCCGCATCCCCCTTGCCGCCCTGGCCGGTGTCCTGATCGTCACTGCCTGGCGGATGAATGACTGGGTTGCCATCAGGGGAATCTTCCATAAGCGGATCAAGACGTCGATGGCCCAGTTCCTGATTACGATGGGAGCGACGGTCTTCTTTGACCTGACCGTGGCGATCTTCGCCGGCATCGCCTTCTCGATGGTGATGTTCATCATCAAGAGCCACAAGATCTCCATCGAAATAGACCCGGTGGTCTCTGAACTCGAACCCGGGGACAAGAAGACCACGGCGGTCTATGTTGATGGCACGCTCTTCTTCGGTAGCCAGAATCAGCTGACCCACGTCACCGAGTCGCTCATCGAAGAGGGGACAGAGCGGATCATCATCAGCCTGAGGGGGGTCCCCACCATCGACCACAGCTCGGTCAACGAGCTCAGCGAGATTGTTGGAATGTGTAAGTCCCGGGGTGTGGAGATCTTCCTCGTCGGGCTGCAACATCCGGTGCATTCACTCATGGAGCGCCTCGATTTCATCCCTCTGGTGGGAGAGGAGAGGATCTTCACCTCGATGGTGAAAGCCCTGGATGCGATTACGTAAAGCGGCTGGTGAAGATCCGCTGGTACTGCTTGGGGCTCATCCCCATGACCTTGCGAAATTGACGTGAAAAGTAGTTGGGGTCCGAGAAGCCGCACGCTTCTCCCACCCCAGCCATCGAGAGCCCGCGCTCCTGGATCAGGGTGCAGGCTCGTGCTATGCGCTTATGGATGTGGAACTCGATGGGGGAGAGGCCGGTGGCCTGCTTGAAGGTGCGGTTGAGGGTGCTGCTGCTCATCGCCGCGATGGTGGTAAGCTCCTCGGTTGACAGCGGTCTATCGAGGTGTTGATCCATGTAGGCGATAACATCCCAGAGCTGGCGGGCTGTGCGATTCTGCTTGCTGGGGGTCTGGTCAAAGATCCGGCTCAGTGAGACGAGTACTTCGAGTAGGTAGGCGTAGGCGAGGATGCGGCTCCCCGAGCCGTAGGAGAGGTCATCACTCTCCTTCTCCAATAGCTGGATAATGGGCAGCAGTTCGGTGAGTTGGGCGGGGACGAGGTGCATCACCGCCACCTCCTTGGAGCCGAAGATCGAGGTAAAGCCCGGTAGTTGTTCAAGGTCGAAGGTCTGTTTCTTGACCACGCTGTCGCTCCAGATGATGTTGTAGAGGACCAGGTGATCGATGTCACGGTAGCCGTGCTGGGCCCCCGGGGGCACGTAGAAGACCGACCCCTCCCCGAGGGTATGATCACCCTGGGGGGTGAAGGTAATGCCGCGTCCACTCTGGATGATGACCAACTCGTGGAACTCGTGGCCATGGAGACGATAGGCGATCTCAGGGTCACGCTTCATGACTTTCAGCTGAAGGGAAGGATCGTGGAAGTAGGTGGTCTCTTTCAGGATTGTCGGCTCCATGGCAAAATGGTCCGATAAGCCAATGACTTTGTCAAGAGAAGTCAGGGAGACACATATAATCGGGCCTCCCATTTGACCAATCCACATCCAGCCTCTATGATAAGGGCGTCGGGGGAGCTTCATTGCCAATCGGCGAAGTCAACTTCTTCCCCTATTTTTACTCTTTTGGGGGGTCTCGATGAGCTTCTTGCTGGACGGCCTTCTCGCTACAACGTGGAAACAATTGGTTATGTATGGGGTGGGCTCTCTGCTCATCTACCTCGCCATCGCCAAGAAACTGGAGCCGGCACTGCTGTTGCCCATGGGCTTTGGTGCTATCTTGGTGAACTTGCCCTTCAGTGGGGCCGTGACACAGATGATGGCCGGCATCGGAGAGGTCGAGGGAATCCTCGACTGGCTCTTTGCCCTGGGTATCAATGCAGCCGAGGCGATGCCGCTTCTGCTCTTCATCGGCATCGGGGCGATGATCGACTTCGGTCCCTTGCTGGTCAATCCCAAGCTGATCCTCTTCGGGGCGGCAGCCCAGTGGGGGATCTTCGCCACGATCAGCGTGGCGACGCTCTTGGGCTTTAATCTGGTCGATGCCGCATCGATCGGGATCATCGGGGCTGCCGACGGGCCGACCTCAATTCTGGTGGCCCAGGTGTTGGGCTCCCAATACATGGGGCCGATCGCCATCGCTGCCTACTCCTATATGGCACTGGTGCCGATCATACAACCGTTTGCCATCAAGCTGGTGACGACGAAGAAGGAGCGGATGATCCATATGACCTACAACCCCCGCGCTGTCTCCAAGCGGGCGAAAATTCTCTTCCCGATCATCGTGACCGTGGTTGCCGGCTATGTGGCACCGGCGTCGGTCTCCCTGGTAGGGCTGCTGATGTTCGGCAACCTCATCCGTGAGTGTGCGGTGCTCGACTCCCTCTCGGAGACTGCCCAAACAACGCTGGTGAACCTCATAACCCTCCTCTTGGGGATCACCATCGCCTCGACGATGAAGGCAGAGGGGTTTGTGACCGTCCAGACCGCGATGATCATGGGCCTGGGCCTTCTGGCCTTCATCTTTGACTCGATCGCCGGTGTGCTCTTTGCCAAGTTCCTGAATATCTTTACCAAGAAGAAGATCAACCCGATGGTAGGAGCGGCAGGCATCTCCGCCTTCCCGATGTCCGCCCGGGTCATCCAGCGCATGGGTCAGGAAGCGGATCCCCAGAACCATCTTCTGATGCATGCCGTCGGTGCCAACGTCGCCGGCCAGATCGCCAGCGTCATCGCCGGCGGTGTCATCCTGGGCATGGTGCCCGGGCTGTTGTAGGAGCGTGAGATGAGTACATTCAAACTATCATTGATCTTGATGGGGCGGGGGATGGTTGCGATTTTTGTGGTCATCCTGTTGATCTACCTGGTAATCCTGGCATTGGGAAAGCGAGAGGACAAGAAGAAGGAGGGGTGAGCCCCTTCTTGTATCCCACTCCGCCGGTGCAGGTCCCTCTCAAGGACCTGCACCGACAGATCCTATTCAACTACTCCTGATTCGGTATATTCGACCTCTATTCTTGCCTTCTGCGATCAAGAGGCCGTCGTCTACCATTTGATTGAGTAGCGTACTGGCCCGCGTTTTCTTGATCTCCAAAAGGGAGCATACATCAGCGTTGGTACAGGTCCCGTTGGTGTCAAGAAATGCAATAATCCGTCGTCTTTGTTCTTCTGTGGCTGTATAGTATTCCTTCCCAGGTTCCTTTATATCGCCGCTTTTGCTTACAAAAATCAAGAGGATTCCATTCTGTGAATGGTGTTTGTTTTGGCCGGAGTTTTCGTCTCTCCCTTATCTAGGAACGATTCTCCATCACAGAGCGTTGGGGGGCGATGGATTCGAAGATACCCTTCTCCTTGTTCTTGCGGCAGTTGTCCCAGCAGAAAATCCGCCCGCTCATCGTCAAGAAGACACCCGGGGGAAGGAGTTGCACAGCCGAGACGGCACAGCCGAGATTGAAGATGGCATCAGAGCCCTCCAGGGAGTTGGGGATCATCGCGCCGGTGAGGACCACCGTCTTGGTGTGG
>Ga0116183_1004377_pt1 | contig 13856 bp, 5 predicted proteins | sample AD_UKC078_MetaG_FD_89753 | JGI IMG/M metagenome (GOLD analysis project Ga0116183, IMG submission 89753) | Active sludge microbial communities of municipal wastewater-treating anaerobic digesters from USA - AD_UKC078_MetaG | ecosystem: Engineered > Bioreactor > Anaerobic > Digestate | place: USA... | reverse complement strand
GCCGGAAGCAGTCGTTCGCTGGCGGTCGGTAGGTGGTGCCGCAGAGGCACCTCCACAGGAGTTTTTTTACAGCGTCAACGTTTGATTTGAGGCGCGAGCGAAGGGTTAGGCCGCATCGGGCTGCTCGGCGGTTGATGCAACCGCGCTTGAATTGGGCTTTGAGAACCAGAGGCGCGCCGAACGCAAGTGCACCGAAGCCATTGTGTGGAGTGCCGCCTGGAATTCCTGCAGAAGCCTTATGGACGATGTGTCAGCAGTAGGTAGTGACCAACGCAAGTAACAAAGCCCAAACGCAAACGGATTTCCAGCTCTTTCATTGAATCAGCGGTCAACCAGCTGATTGACAAGAGGATGTCCAAGTCGCAGCAAATGCGATGGAATCCAATCAGCGCTCACCTGCTGCTGCAAGTCCGGGTGCCGCTCGTGGACTGGATGCTGAGAGACGACTTCGCTCGTTGGTACGACGGCTTTCCCTCCAACACGGCCACATTTATTCAGCATGCTTGACAGACCCCACCAAATCGAACGCTCTCGTCACTTATTGCACTGAAAACAAGGGGCCCCCTGAACACCCCTTTGTCCGACCTGGACCGCATTGACCTCAAAATCCTGCGCTGCCTGCAAGAAGACGGGCGCATTTCCATCCTCAAACTGGCCGAGGTGGTGGCCCTGTCGCCCACGGCCGTGCTGGCGCGGGTGATGTGCCTGACCAATGAGGGCTACGGCCTGGGCTACGAAGCGCGGAACTATACAGTGATGAAAGAAGTGAAAAGCACAACCCGCCTAGCGCTGGGGTGAGCGCATGCGTGTTGTTGGGCAGAACGACTGCCCACGGCAAGACCTGGCGCGTGTGGTTTAAGGGCTACATGGCTTGTGCATTTGTGCGCACTTTGGGAACCTTGTGTCAATTTTTTTTCCGGCTTCATGGCGCATTAGCCTGCCTCAGTTATATTCGCGCGGTGTAATGGTTGGTTATGCAATTTGTAACGCGGGCAGTGCGCTGCTCGGGCGTTAATGTTTCAAAGCAAAAATGCTATTTTTATGATAGCAGCTTGCGCAATTTTGACGAAGGCTAGAGCCTAAAGAGTGCATGCTTTTCCCTTGGCTCGACGCTTAATAATGTGGATAGTGCGATGAATGTTTTGAATTGGTTGAAGCGCGGTGGTACCAAAGCCATGTTCGCGGTGGCATTGCTGTCGGGCGCGCAAGTGGCGTGGGCGGCTTTGGGGGCATCGGTGACCTTGGCTACCGGGTCTCCCACAGACATCTACCCAGGCGAAACCACCACGCTGCGCATCACGCTGTCCAATAGCAATAGCATCAACCCAATTACCGGTGTCGGCTTCTCCAACACCTTGCCCGGAACCTTGCCAAATGGCCTCAAGGTGGCAGGCGCACCGAGCTACACCTGCACGGACCCCGCCACTGCCACGACTTCTGCGGGGATAGGCGCTTTGACGGCGGTAACGGGCACGCAGGCGGTCAGCCTAGTCGGCGGCAGCATCCCCGCCAAGTTCGGCGCCACCGATGGCACCTGCGTGGTTGATATCCCGGTTACGGCGGGCACCAGCACAGGCAACTCTGCCACCTACACCTACACCGTTGCCAACGGGGCCGTTACCGGCAACGACGGCGCGGCAGTAGCCAACTCCGGCGCGGTCAGCCAAAGTATCAACGTGAGGGCACTAACCAAGCCCAGCATCAACAAAAGCATGACCAGCACCAACCTCACGCTGGGCGGCGCCAGCACCACGCTGACCATCACCGTCACCAACCCCAACCCGGTGGCCATGACCGGTATTGGCATCACCGACGTATTTCCAGCGGCCGCCAACCCCAATGCCGGCGGCGCTTCGCAAGGCATCATCAGGGTTGCGGCAACGCCTGCCGCCATGGCCACCTGTTCTGGCGTCGGAATTGCACCCACGTTCACACCGGCTTCCGGTGACACTACGCTTAGTGCAACCGGCGCAACCGTTGCCGCCAACGGCAGCTGCACTATCACGGTGGCGGTAGAAGCTAACCACACCGGTGGCGCCTATAGCCGGACCCAAACTAACACCATCAACGCATCCACCGAGTTCAGCAACGATGTGGGCCTGCCCGCGGCAGCCAACGCTACCCGAAGCATGACGGTGCAATCGCCGTTGGCGGTGTCCAAAACCGGGCCGCTGTCGCTGGCCGCAGGGCAAACCGGCCAGTTTGTGGTGACCCTCACCAACAGCGGACCGGCACCGCTGACGGCCAATTTCACTGACAGCCCAATTGATGGCATTACAGGGGGCCTCTTTGGTCTAACTACGACCGGCGTGGCTACAACCTGCGGCGGCGCGACCGCCATCACCGCCAGTAACGAAGGTGTCTCATTAACCGGCGGCACCATCCCTGCCAACGGGAGCTGCACGGTGACGATTGATTTCACCGGAGCCCTGCAAACGACCAACACGCCGCAGGCATTCACCAATACCTTAGCGGCAGGCGCCGTGGACGTTGGCAACCCTGCCATCGTGAGCCAGGCCAGCAGTGCGACGGTCACCATTTACGACACGTTGAACGTCAGCAAAGCTGGCCCGACACCCAGCAACGCCACGGCGGGCGGCCCGGTGCGCTACCAGGTGACGGTGCAGAACTGGAGTACGTCGGACATGTCCAATGTGGCCATTGCCGACGCCCTGGCCAACAGCCAGACTTTTCTGACCGGAACAATTGGCGGCGTGAATTTCACCCCCAGTGTCTCCGCCGGCTGCGGCACGGTCAGTACCGCTAGCGCCCTGGGTTCTGCCACGGCAAACCTAACCATTCAGACGGTCCCGCAGCGCACCAACGCCACCACACCGGGAAGCTGTACTGTGACGTTCTGGGCAATGACATCGACCGCTGCGGCGGTCAACTCGGCCTACTCCAACCAGTTGTTGGCGGGCTCGGTCTGCCATTCTTCGGGCACGGTTTGCAATGGCGGCGCGTCCAACAACGTGACGGCCAATACGGCCGCGGTGTTGGCCGTCACCAAGGCGTTTAGCCCGGCGGGCCCTCTCAATGAGGGTGCCATCACGCGCATGACTATCACGATGAGTAACCTGTCGGTCAATGCACTTACCAGTGTGGCCATTAGTGACAACCTGCCGTTGGCCAATAGTGGCGGCGGTCAGATGCGCGTGGCCAGCCCCGCCAACGCGGCCACCACCTGCACCGGTGGCCCGACGATTACGGCCGTAGCAGGCAGCACATCGGTGCAAATGAATAGCGCGACCGTCCCTGCCCGCGCGGGCGCTGGAACCGGTGCGGCAGGCACCTGCAACTTGCAGGTGGACGTGGTTGCCCCGGCGGGCACTTACGCCAACACCGCCTCGGTGCTCGGCTCGCAGACATATGCCGATGGCGCGACAGCTTCCAACGTGGGACCGGTCACAGCGAATGCCAACATCACGTTCAACTCCGCACTGTGCAGCGCCGGTTCGCCCTGCACCAAGACCTTCAACGCCGCGTCGGTGTCCTCGGGCGGGCGATCGACCGTCACGCTGCGGCTGGTGAACGCCGGTGCACTTGCGCTGACCGGCGTGGCCGCCACCGACCCACTGCCCACCGGAATGGTGGTGGCCAACCCGGCCAACGCTTACACCACCTGCGCCGGCAGCACCACGGTCACCGCTACCGCTGGCGCTAGCAGCGTAAACCTGTCGGGCGCCAGCATTGCAGGCAATGGTACCTGTGACTTGGTATTTGACGTCACCGCCACGGGTGGCGCCAACTGGGTCAACACCATTCCTGCAGGCAACATCACTGCCGACGGGGGCGTTGCCAGCCAGACCGCCGTGGTGGGCACACTGAACTTCACGGCACCGACCACACTCACGGTGGCCAAAGCAACCAGCCCCAGCACGCTGACCTTTCCAGGGCAAGTCAGCCAGTTGACCATTACCGTGACTGGCGGATCCGTGCCGGTTACCGGTTTGGGATTCACGGATTACTTTACTGCGGATGGCACCTCCGGGGCTGCTCCCAATGGCATGGTCATTGCCCCGTCGCCATCGGCCAGCACCACCTGTCCTTCGGGTACGGTCTCGGCCACCGCAGGGGCGGCCTCGCTGCGACTCAGTGGCGCCACCCTGGCGGCGAGCACCGCGTGCACCGTGACGGTCAATGTCACTTCCACTGCAGTGGGCGGCGTCACCAACTACATCCCCGCCGGCGGTATTCAGACCAACCAGGGACTGACCAACGCGGGGCAGGCTAGCACCAGTCTGACCACACAAAGCAACATCGGCATTGCTAAGCAGTTCACGCCCAATGTGGTCAAGCCCGGTACGCGTTCACGCCTGCGCATCACTTTCTACAACCCCACGGCCCAGCCGGTGACCAATCTGTCGGTTACCGACACGCTGCCCGTGGGCGTGACCGTGCCCAGCGGCGCCAACCCGAGCTCGACCTGCACGGGGGCTACCGTCTCTGCCCCCACAACCGGCAGCGTGCAGGTATCTGGCGCCAGCATTGTGGCGGCATCAGGGGGCGTTTCGGCGTCATGTTATGCCGAGATCGATGTGTATGTAGCCGCCGCTGGCGACTACATCAACACCATTGGGGCTAGCGCCGTTAGCGCTACCGTGGGCGGCACCAGCGTCACCAACTCGCAGCCCACCAGTGACACCCTGCGCGCCAAGGCGCCGCTGGTAGTGCACAAAGCCTTTACTAATCTGACGCTGGATGCGGGCAACCCCGCGCCGTTTACCACCGGGTCGGACACCAAGGCGCCGGGAGCAGCGGCGGTGATGACGATACGGCTTGAAAACCCGAACGCTGCCGCCTTGACGCAGGTAGCCTTTGCCGATACGCTGCCCGCCAATCTGGTGGTGGGCACCACCCCGGGTGCCAGCACCACGTGCACTAGCGGGGTAGTAACCGCCACTGCATCGGGCACCTCCGTGCGACTGAGCGGCGCCATATTGGCCGCCAACAGTAATTGCACGGTAACCGTGAATGTGTTGAGCAATATTTCGGGCTCGTACACCAACACCATTGCAACCGGTGGAGTGACGTCCTTCGAGGGCGTGACCAACGAAGAGCCCACCAGTGCCCAGGTGGTAGTCTCGACCCCGCCTACTGTAGGCAAGCAGTTTTCGCCAACGGTCATTGCGCCCAGTGGCACATCCACACTGACTATCTTTCTGGGCAACAGCAACGCCAGTGCGGTGACGCTCAGCGCCCTCTTCACCGACACCTTGCCCACGGCGCCGGGCAATATCGTGGTGGCAGCCACACCCAATGTGGTCAAAACCTGCCCGGGCGCCGTTACTGCCGCAGCGGGGGCGGGCACCATCAGCTATGCCAATGGGGCGCAAGTGCCTGCGGGTGGCTGCACGATCAGCGTGGATGTAACCGGCACCACGGCAGGGGACTACACCAACAACATTCCGGCCGGCGCACTGGTGACCAACTTTGGCAACAACCAGCAGCCCGCCAACGCCGGCTTGACGATCAGCACCCTGGGCTATGTTGCGGGCAAAGTATTCAAGGACAACAATGTCACGCCCAACGGCACGTTTGAGCCTGCCACTGACACACCCATTAGCGGTGTGTCGATCGAATTGCGCAGCGGCGCCACCTGTGCCGGGGCACTGGTCACGCAAGTGGGGCTGACCAATCCGGCCACCACCGACGCGATGGGCAACTACACCTTTTCCGGTCTTGCTTCGGGCACCTACTCGGTTTGCCAGCCTACGCAGCCCTTGAGCACCCTCAACGGCACCACCACGGCAGGCAGCATTACGTCAGTGTCGGGCAGCACGGGTACCGCGGGCACGGCCTCCAACCCCAGCGCCACATCCAGCCAGGTCGCAAATATCGTGCTGGGCGGTGGAGGCGGCGGCTCCGTCAGTGGGTCACCGAACAACAACTTTGCCGAGATTATTCCCTCCAGTATTTCAGGCACGGTGTTTCTGGACCAAAACAATAATGGGGTGCAAAACGGCGCAGATACGGGCATCAGTGGCGTTTCCGTGGAGTTGTTGGACAATGCCGGCGCTGTGGTGACCACCACGACTACCGACGCTTCGGGCAATTACAGCTTTACCGGCCTAGCACCGGGAAACTACGCGGTGCGTGAGCCAACCCAGCCTAGCGGCTCTTCCAACGGTATCACCACCGCGGGCGCGGTGCCCAACGGCGGTACGCCGGGCAACGCAACGGGTGTGACCACGGTGCCCAGTACGATTGGGGGAAGCACGCGCATCACCCTGCCACCCAACGCCAGCGCCACCGGCAACAACTTTGCGGAGATCCCCAACGGTCGTACCCTGTCGGGTCGAGTGTTCCTGGACTACAACAACAGCGGTACTTTGGATGGCCCAGACTATGGACTCGCCATCCAGACGCTGAACCTGACCGGGACCGATGCCAACGGAAATGCCGTGACGCGCACCACCACCACGGGTAGCGATGGCCGCTATAGCTTTACCGCGCTGCCCGAGTCCAATGGCGCCGGCTACACCGTGACGCAGCCCACCCAACCCACAGGCACCAACAACGGCATCACCACCGCCGGCAGTACGGGGGGCACAGCAACCGCCCAAGGCACCACGCCCAGCGCCATTGCAGCCATCAACCTTGCAGGTGCCAATACCGTGTCCGCCAACAACGATTTTGCCGAAGTGCCTGGGCCGGCCCCGGACCTGGCAATCGCCAAAACCCATAGCCCAACCAACTTTGCAGCCGGTAGTTCTACGGGGTATTTCACCATTACGCCCAGCAACGTAGGCAGTGTGGCTACCAGCGGCACCATCACCGTTGTAGATACGCTGCCCACCGGAATGACAGTCGCTGAAACTCCCACGGGCAGTGGCTGGACCTGTGCGGGCGCTGTGGGGGCCAGCAGCTTCACCTGCACCAGCGCGTCAGTGATTGGCGCCGCCTCAACTGGGCAGGTCATCACCGCACGGGTGGCAGTAGCCTCCGGCCTGGAAGGACAGATTCTGACTAACACCGCGGTCATCTCCGGCGGTGGTGAGCCGCCTGGATTGACGGGCAACAACACCGCTACCGACCCGGTAGCGGTAGCCACAGTGGCCGGTGTACGCGGGCGTGTTTGGCTGGACAAGGACCACGATCGGGTATTCAGCGGTGTTAGCGCCAATGACTCGCCCCAATCGGACTGGAAGGTAGAACTGCTACTCAATGGCGTGCTGGTGGCCACCACCACCACGGGCAGCAACGGCAGCTATTCTTTCACCAGCCTGGCGCCGGGTTCTGGCTACAAAATCCAATTCCGTCATCCCACCACCAACCTCATCTGGGGGCGCGCCGTACCCAATGAGCAAGGTACTTCCTTTGCGAGCGGCACGACAACAGGCACTACCAACCTTGGCACAGGCATTCGTTCCGGGGCCAACCCAGCGGGTGCCGTGGTAACGGATGGCACCTTGTCCAACCTGACATTCACCTCGGGAACAACCACCGTGGAGCAAAGCCTCCCGCTGGACCCAGCCGGTGTGGTGTATGACGCGGTCACGCGCCAGCCCATTGCCGGCGCGGTGGTGACTATTACCGGCCCAGGCGGCTTCAACCCAGCCAGTCACCTGGTAGGTGGCACCGCCGCCGTCACCACGGGCGCCGATGGCCTCTACCAGTTCTTGCTGAATCCAACGGCGCCTTCGGGCACTTACAGCCTGGCCATTACGACCTACCCAAGTGGTTATTCCACCCAGCCGTCCAACCTGATTCCAGTGTGCACCAGCACGCTGACGGTGGCGAACCTGCCCGACCCGGCGTCGGTGCAGTCCAGCGCCAGCGCGCCGACCACTGCAGCGACACCCCATACCGCGTCTGCATGCCCTGCCAGTACTGCGGCGTTAAACGGCACCAACCAGGGCAGCACGCAGTACTACTTCAACTTAAATATTACGGCGGGCACATCGGCCAATGTGGTTAACAACCATATTCCGCTGGACCCCTTGTCAGCCAACGGCTTTGTGCTGAGCAAGACCGGTGACAAGCGCATCGTCGAAGTGGGTGACACCGTGCGTTACACCATAGAGGTGCGACTCAATTCGTCCGGCGTGCTACCGCTGGTGACCGTACGCGACCGTCTGCCAGCAGGATTTACGCTGGTGCCGGGCACGGTGCAGGTCAATGGCGTGGCAGCGGTTGATCCGCTGGGCGGACTGGGTCCGGTGCTGGGCTTTAACGTGGGCATGCTGCGCGGCTCCACCAACACCACCAGTACGGCGCCGCAGGTCATCAAGCTGCAGTACCGCGTGCGTGTGGGCGTGGGCGCACAGCAGGGCAACGGCATCAATACCGCCATTGCCTATGGCTGCTCCACGGCGGGAGGCTGCCTAAATGCCACGACTTTGCTGCCGGTGGCCAACAGCGTGGCCTCCAACGAAGGCCAGCACAAAGTGGAGGTGACCGGCGGCGTATTCACCGACGAAGCCTGCGTGCTGGGCAAGATCTTTGTGGACTGCAACAACAACCACGTGCAGGACCCCGAGGAGCTGGGCATACCCGGCGTGCGCCTGTACTTTGAAGACGGGCACTATGTGGTAAGCGACGTAGAGGGCAAATACAGCCGCTGCGGTGTTTCGCCGCGCAGCCATGTGATCGCGCCCGACCCCAGCACGTTGCCACAGGGCTCGCGCCTGACCACCACCAGCAACCGCAACCTGGGTGATGCCAACAGCCTGTTTATCGACCTCAAGAAGGGCGAACTGCACCGGGCAGACTTTATTGAGGGCAGTTGCTCCAACCACGTGCTCGAGCAGGTAAAAGCGCGGCGCACGCAAGGGGAGGTGCGATCGGTGGAGACCGAGCGACCTGGCACAGGGCCGGGCCTGCAGTTCAAGAGCAAGTCATTGCGCTACCCGCAGCAGGGCACGGACAGAGCGAATCAACCGCTGGTGCAGCCACGTACGGGAGCCAGCGATGCACGCTAATCAAAAGCCCACATCCGATTCATTCGCCATGCGTGCCTTGCCTTTTCACCAACACTGCGTAGGCCGCTCTATGCTGGCACTGGCGGTCCTGGCCTCTCTACCCCACGGGGCTTTGGCCCAAAACACGCAGCCTTTGTACCCGCTGGCCAATGCAGTTGGCGGCGCACCCGGACAACGCAGTGCGGTATTTGCAGGGCAAACGCAGGGCGCGGACTACAGCGTCAATGCCGAGGCTGCGCATTTGGTGGTCGAGGTGGCCTCCAACGGCATTCCTGCCGACGGCCAAACGGCTGTGGCGGTCACCGTGCGCGTGTTCGGCGCCGACGGCAAGCCCCTGGCCAATTCCGTATTTGCCACACTGGAGACTACCGGTGGGCGCTTCCTGCTGCCCGGTGCCGCGACCGACGAGGCTGGCCCCGGCGCGCGGGACGCCGACCGCACCACGGCGGGCGTGCAGCTTGAAGTGCGCCAGGGTGTGGCCCACTTGCGCTTGCTGGCGCCGGTGAACCCGCAAGACGTGCAACTGCGGGTGACGGTGGGTGCGCAAGAGGCGTCCGGTGTGGTGAGTTTTGTGCCCGACATGCGGAGCATGGTGGCCGCTGGCTTGCTTGAAGGTGTGATCAACATCAGCGGCAGTGGCAGCGTTCTAAACCCCGCGCGAAACAACGACGGCTTTGAGCGCGAGATTGCCCATTTCAGCCAGCTCTCCGACGACGGCAAGGTTGGCGTGGGCGCGCGCAGCGCGTTTTTTCTCAAGGGCGTGGTCAAGGGCGACTACTTGCTCACCGCAGCCTACGACTCGGACAAGGAGGTGCGTTCGCGCCTGCTCTCCAATATCCAGCCCGATGCGTTTTACCCGGTCTACGGCGACGCTTCGCTGCATGGCGATGATGCCAAATCGTCCACCGCGCTGTATGTGCGCGTGGACAAGGAAAAAAGCTACCTGCTGTACGGCGACTTTGCGACGGGCGACGGCTTTAGCCAGCTCAGCGGTGCTGGTGCGGTAGCGTCGGTGCGCCAGCGCAGCCTCGGCGCCTACAACCGCAGCGCCACCGGCGTGCGCTGGCACTACGAAAACAACAGCGGATCGGGCAATGTTTTCGCGATCAACGACACCTTGCGCCAGGTCATCGAAGAATTTGCGAGCCAGGGCAGCGGCCCCTACGGGTTGCGCAACGGCGGTGCCGTGGTGGGCTCTGAAAAAGTGGAAGTGGTGGTGCGTGACCGCAATGCGCCAGCGCGTATTCTCAGCACGCGGGCGTTGGCGCCGCTGGCCGACTACACCTTTGAACCCTTTAGCGGGCGCATTGTGCTCAACCAGTTCCTGCCGTCGCTGGACCCTAGCCTCAACCCGGTGTCCCTGCGCGTGACCTACGAGGTAGACCAGGGGGGGGATGCCTTCTGGGTGGTGGGTGCTGACGGGCAATTGCACATCAACGAGTCACTGGAGATCGGCGGCTCAGCGGTGGACGACCAAAACCCGTATGCAGCCAGTCGGCTTGCCAGCGCGAACCTGAGCTGGCGCATCGCCCCATCCACACTCATGGTGGTGGAGGTGGCGCAAACCGAAGGCCAAGTTAACACCAACCCGATCAACCAGAGCACGTTGCCGGGTATGAGCGGCAAAAGCGGAGATGTCTCCGGCCAGGCCTGGCGGGTGGAACTGGCCCACGAAGATGCGCGCACCGAAGGGCGCGTGTTTGTGGGCCAGTCGGACCCCACCTTCAATAACCTGGCCTCACCGCTGACCGGCGGCAAGTCCGAAGCCCTGGTGCGCGGCGCCCTGAAGTTGACGGATTCGGTCAAGCTCTACGCCCAGGCCCAGAGCAGCGACGACCGCAACCCCGGCATGGCCCGCCGGGACGCCGGCGACCTGGGTGCGCTACTCAAATTGAGTGAGAGCCTTACCTTGGATGTGGGACTGCGCGCCATTCGGGAAACCGAAGGCACCAGTGTGACCAGCGCCGCCTCGCCCTTCGCTGCGACTACGGGGTTAACCGGCAGTATCGCCACCGGATCGGGCGGCGGCGCAGTGGGCTTCGGCAACCAGTCAATTGATCCGGTCACGGGCCTGCCGCAAATTCAAAATGGCGGCCTGCTTGCCACACCCACCAGCGCCAGCACCCTTGGCTTGCGCAGCGACACGGTACGCGTCGGACTGGGATTTAAGGCCACCGACCGCCTCACGCTGGGCGGCGAAATTGAAAACGATGTGGCCGGACAAGAGCGCCGCCGCTACGCCCTGGGCGGCGACTACCTGGTGGCCGAGCGCACCCGCCTGTATGCGCGGGCGGAGCAGCAGACCGGGCTGTCGAGTCCTAACGCGGTAAGCACCGACGCCAGCACCACCAACGCGCTGGTTTTTGGTGCCGATACATCGTACTGGCGCGACACCCAGCTCTTTAGCGAATACCGGCTCCGCGACGCGCTAAGCGGCCAGGACGTACAACTGGCCTCGGGCGTACGTAACGGTTGGGACCTGGAGCCGGGACTGCGCCTGAATACGGCCTATGAGTGGACACAGGTGGTCTCCGGTGCTGCGCCGACGACCCAGGCAGCGTCCGTGGGACTGGACTACACGGCGCACCCGCTGTGGCGTGGCTCCACCAAGCTTGAGCACCGCATCAGCGGCGACATTGACGGCACTGCCGCCAACGAAGCCTTCAACACCACGCTGTGGCAGGTAATGGCAGCGCGCAAGATCAACCGCGACTGGACGTTTCTGGCACGCAACTACCTGCTTAAGACCGATTATCAAGTGGGTGGCGGTGTGCTGCAGGACCGCATTCAGGTCGGCGCGGCCTACCGGGATACCGACACCAACCGGGTGAATGCACTGGCTAAGTACGAGTACAAGACGGAGCAGGACGACAGCAACCCCGCCGTGGGGCCACTCAGCAGCAACGCGCACATCATCTCGCTGCATTCGGATTACCACCCTTCGCGCCCCTGGTGGATCAATGGCCGCTTTGCCGCCAAATGGCAGCAGGACCGGTTTGAGAACGGTGTTTCTGACAGCTTCTCAGCCCAGTTGTACTCGGGCCGGGTGGTTTATGACATCACCGAAAACTGGGACCTCGGGCTCATGGCCGCCATGCAGGTGGGGCAGTACGGCGCGCAGCAGCATGCAATGGGTGTAGAGGCCGGCTACCTGGTGCAACAAAACCTGTGGCTCTCGGTGGGCTACAACCACACGGGCTTTGCGGCTGACCGCGACCTGGCCGGTTACGAGTACACCCGCGAAGGTGCCTTTCTGCGCCTGCGCTTCAAGTTCGACCAAAACTTGTTTGCCGGCGGCAACAAAAACATCAACCGCGCGCTCGACCGCTGAATTCCTTTCGGAGTATTCCTATGCTGAACACCTCACGTTTTTCCCTTGTCGGCACCTTGTGTCTGTTGCTGACGGCGCCGCTGACCATGGCGCAAACCCAGCTCACGCCTGAATCCGAGCGCATTTCGGATATGGCCATCCACGCCGACCACCAAGCTTACGGGGCGCTGCAGGGGCGCATTCACCAGCTCAACGAGCACGGTGTGCCTGTGCGTGACTACCACCTGAGCAAAGCGCAGTGCTGGCTCGACGTGTCTCTGCACGAATACACCCGCAACGACCGCAGCGCTTTCCCGCAGGAGGCGATGACCGAGTCGGAAAAACTCATCCTCGCGCTGGAAAACAAGGTGCGCCCCCTGCCCATGGACACCCCGCTGGTCAACAACGCAGCGCGCCTGCGCCCGGACCTGTGGGAACGCACCGAGGCGCTGAAAAAGCACAGTGGTTTCAAATGTGCTTGGCCCCAGGTTTCGTGTGCTGAGGTGGAATTGGTGCATGCGGGCAATGAGTTCAACCAGCAGCAGTGGCGACACGCAAAACCCTATGTGCAAATTGCCGAAGATCTGGTGGCACAAGCCGACGAATTGGTGGCCGCGTGTGCGCCCCCGCCCGAGGCACCCAGGGCCGCCATAGTGGTGCCGCCAGCACCGTTGCCCGCGCCACAGCCCCAGCGCCTAACGCTGGCGGCACGTGTGCTGTTTGACTTTGACAAATACACGCCCGACCATATCCGCCCAGCCACGCTGGATGAACTTGACCAGTTAGTGGCCCGGGTCAAGCTCGAGGGCATCCACATTGAGTCGCTGGTGCTGGTCGGGCACGCCGACCGGCTCAACAGCACCGGCAAGCAAGACTACAACCAACAGCTATCGCAAAAACGGGTGAATACCGTGCGCAACCTGCTGGCAGCTCAGGGCTTGACGGTATCTAAAGTGAGCATCGATGCCAAAGGCGACACCGATCAGGTACTTGCCTGCAAGGCCCAGTTCAAAAAACAGGCTGAATTGGAAGAATGCCTGTTGCCCAACCGCCGGGTCGTCGTCGAACTCGTCGGCGTCAAGGGCTCAGCAAAATAGCATTTGCTGGCTTAAGAGGTGTGGCGGTGAGCAAATCAGGAAATTGGACCTGCACCGCCAATGACTGCTTCCGAGAAATCGGATCAATTTCGTTGTGCTCGGCGACTGGCTGCTAACGCTGCAGTGCCGGTCTACGATCTTCTCCATTGCGGACCTTCATCTCCAGCAGGTAGGGTGTACGCAACTATGACCGCCCCCAATCGAAGTTAGGCCGCTCTAACTTCGTTGAGCAGATCAGGGTGACGCTCAAGCACCTTGAACAACTTAACGAGGGCCAGCGGAGGCTTGGTCTTGCCGTTTTCGTAACGAGAAAAGGCATTGACCCCACCACCGAATATTTCAGCTGCCTGGCGCTGGTCTAGGTCGAGCCGCTTGCGCATGGTGGCAATGTAGGCGGGATCGACATAGGCCGCGTTTACCTGGCGCTGAAACTGGCCCAGCATTTCGCTGTAGCGGTCACCGTGTTCACGGTTCAGTACCACCTCACCGCAGGCCGGGCAAAAGTCACCCGTCACCGCTGGTATG
>Ga0116183_1004376_pt1 | contig 13858 bp, 8 predicted proteins | sample AD_UKC078_MetaG_FD_89753 | JGI IMG/M metagenome (GOLD analysis project Ga0116183, IMG submission 89753) | Active sludge microbial communities of municipal wastewater-treating anaerobic digesters from USA - AD_UKC078_MetaG | ecosystem: Engineered > Bioreactor > Anaerobic > Digestate | place: USA... | reverse complement strand
CTGAGCAAAGAGGTCAGTCAGGTGCAGGGTGTCGTCGCTCCGCAGTGATCCGTCGCTCCGCAGTGATCAGAAGCCCCGCCGGGGAGTCTCGCGCCGGCCACCGCGGCTCCCACTCCGGCCGCTCCCAGCACCGCCCGGCGCGAGACTCCCCGGCGGGGCTTCTGATCACTGCGGAGCGACGGATCACTGCGGAGCGACGACACCCTGCACCTGACTTACCTCTTTGCTCAGCGCGTCGATGGCATGGGAAAGCTCCTGACGCTGCGGTTCGGTGACGGTGTCGTAGAGCACGAACCCATCGCCGTCGCGGTACTTCGCCAGCAACGCCTCGACCGCGGCGAAGCGCTGATCCACCCGCTTACCCAGTTCCGGGTCACGATCGTCGAGGATCGGACGAACCGAGGCCACCGCGGTCTGGGAACCCTCCACATTGGCGTTGAAGTCCCACAGATCGGTGTGGCTGAAGATGTCCTCCTCGCCGGTGATCTTGGTGGCGGCGACCTCGTCGAGTAAGCCCTGAGCCCCGCCGGCGATCTGGGTCGGATCGATGGTCCAGTCCGCGGCACGGACACCGGCGTCGAGTTCCTTGACGTCGGCGACGAGTTGGTCGGCGACGGCAGCGGTGTCGGGCTGAATCCCGCTGACCCACAAGTCTTTCTCCAACCGATGGAATCCGGTCCACTGCTGGCCGGCCTCGACGTCGGCCTCACGCAGGTCGATACGTGGGTCCAGATCGTTGGGAAACGACTCGGCGACCGGTTCGATGCGTTCGAAGTAGGTCCGCGTGGTCGGGAACAACGCCTTCGCCCGGGCAACGTCGCCGGCCTTGATCACGGCGGCGAATGCCTCGGTGGCCGGGACCAGCGCTTCGGTCTGGCTGGTGACGTAACGCTTGTAGTCCGCGGCGGCCTGAGCGAACTTGCCGTCGGTGTCGACGCTTACCGCGGCGCCGGTCACCAGGAAGTCACCGCGGATACCGTCGCCGATCATGCCGGGCTTGCAGGCGGTGCGGTAGGTGCCGGGTTCGGTGAGGTTCACAATCAGCTTGCGCTGCAGGCCCGGTGAGACGTTCTCCACCTCGCCGAGCACCCGATCGCCGGTGCCGTACACGTAGAACTCGGTGGCCTTGCTGCCGTTGTTGGTGATGAGGAACGTGCTGGGCCCGGTGGCGGCCTCGGTCGCCGACAGCGCACAGGCCGTGTCGGAGGCGTCGACGGTGATCGGCTTCCGGGCCCCGTCGGCGGTGGTGGCCTCCTTGGCGGTGCATCCGGCCACCGCGAGGGCGGCCAGAACGGCTGCAGCAGTGCGAGAACGGTTGAAGTACCGGGTCATGCGGCGGTCCTTTCGGGGGTGGGACTCGGGTTTTCATCGGTGCGGGGTGGTGGTGCGCCCGCCGGGCGGAGGAACAACGTCAGCACGACGGCGAGATAGGCCAGCCAGCAGAGCAGTTGCAACACCGTCGGGGTCGGGCTGATGTTGAAGATGCCCTGGACGATCTCGCCGTACCAGGACGACCAGTTCATCCAGGTGCTGATATCGAATGCGCGGGCGGTGGCGCCGGGCAGCCATCCGACGGTCTGCAGCGCACCGACGCCGTAGGAGAGGATGCCCGCGGCGACCAGAATCAGGAAGACGCCGGTGTAAGAGAAGAACTTCGCGAGGTTGATCCGGACGGCACCGGCGTACATCCCCCAGGCGATCGCGGCGGCGATCGCGACGCCGATCAGCAGACCGAGCAGCGGCCAGGCGGTCTCGGCCTCGGCGTAGCCGACCATGAACAGTGCGGTCTCGAAACCTTCACGGCCCACTGCGAGGAAGGCCAGGGCCACCACCGCGCCGGCCCCGGTCTCCAGTGCACGGGACATTCCGGCCCGCAGTTCGCCGGACAGACCGGCCGCCGCCGAACGCATCCACAGCACCATCGATGTCACGATCGCGACGGCCACCAGCGAGGCCACCCCGGCAATCGCCTCGGCGGCCAGGTCCTTGATGGTGTAGGCGCCGAACTGGATGGTCAGGAACACCGCGACGGTCATGGCGATCGCGGCGCCAACCCCCAGCCACACCCACTTCAGGGCGTCGCGCCGGTCCGCCTTGACCAGGAACGCAACCAGGACCATGACGACGATTCCGGCTTCCAGGCCTTCCCGCAGTCCGATCAGGCCGCTGCCGAACAGTTGCGCGGGCACCGTCGGCGCCGCTGCGCTCAAACCGGTCATCGTGTGCTCAGCCCCCTGGCGCGTCGATTTACTTTGCCTTACCTTACTAAGGTAGTCCTTACCTTAGATGGCAGAGGGCGAAGCGCGAAATCCGCACGACAGGAGGACATTCGGTGCTGACGACCCCCGGGGAACGGCCTGGACCCACGGCGGCCGAACGGGTCCGCACCGTGTGCGCGCGGGCGGCGGCCGCCCAAGTGGCGGGGTGCGCCGGGGAATCCGTCGCCGACCCGGTGCCGTGCCCGGTTCACCATCTGCTGGAGGACGGGTCGTTCGCGCTGACGGTCCACAACCGGTCGGCACTGGCCGCCGCCGGCGCGGGCTCCCCCGTCGTCGTCGAGTTACTCGACCGCGCCCCGACGGCCGGCGACGAAGCGGTGCGCTCGCTGGTGTGGATTCGCGGACGGGCGCACCGCCCGTCCCCAGCGGAAATACCGCAGGTGCTCGACGCCATCGCCGCCCGCCATCCACACCCGGCCCTGCTCGACGTCGGCCACCGCGACACCCTGCTGGTGGTCAGCGTCGAGTCGATCGTCTTCGCCGACACGACCGGCGCGGAGAACGTCGACCGCCGCGCGGTACTGGCTGCCCACCCGGACCCGTTCTGCCACGCGGAGTTCGCCTGGGTTCATCACCTCCAGCAACACCACCCGGAGATGGTGGAACGACTGCGCCTGCATCTGCCGCGGCGTCAGCGTCAGGGCCGGATCCGGCTACTCGGCCTGGACCGTTACGGCCTGACGGTGAGAACGGAAGGGCCGAAGGGCGATTGGGAAGCCCGGGTTCCCTTTCTCATGCCGGTGAGCGACGACGCGACCCTGAGCCGGGCCCTGCGCGCACTGATGGCCTGTCCGTTCGGCGCCGGCCTGCGGCCTCGGAGCCCCGGTTGACCGGATGATCAAACGACGACTGAATCAAACGACGATGTGGGCAGCTGGCCACCCGCGCGCCAGCCGCTGGTCCGTCGTGACCAGCATCGAGCCGGTCGTATCAGCCAGTTCGACGTAGAGAGCTTCGGCGAAACGGAGGGAGTCGCGACGCGCCCAGGCTCCCGATACCAGCGATGGAAGCAGGTGCCGGGTCACGGGCGCCGATGCCAACCCATCGAGCGCACCCTCCACCTCCGCGACGGCGAGCAAGCCTGCGCGCTGCATGCGCCCAAGCGCCGACAGCACCTCGACGTCGAAATGAGCCGGCGCGTGCATGACGGTCCCGGCCAACCGTGCCCGCACCGCCTCGAACCGATCCGTGCGGGCGAGCAGATCGACCATCGCACTCGCGTCAACGACCACCGATTCGGGCGGCGACGACAACGGGGCGCTCAACCTCCGAGCTCATCGCGCGCGGCATCGATCGCAGCCAGCACATCGTCATGCCGGGCAGAGGTCGGATTCCCAGACAAACGACTCAGCCAGTGGTCTGTGGCGGAACGCTCCAACTCCGCACTGATCGCAGCTTGGGTCAGCGCGGAAACATTGAGATCACGCGCGCGGGCACGCTCGGCGAGGTCGTCCGGCACATAGACATTCAACCGAGCCATACACACATTTATACACACTTATCGGCAGCCGGCCCGTTCCCGACGCACTGCGCGCCCCCGCCGGTTGTGATGGTATGAGCCCCGTGGGCATCAAGGTGGCATTGGAACATCGGACCAGCTACAACTTCGACCGACTCGTGACGGTGCACCCGCATGTGGTCCGACTGCGACCGGCGCCGCACACCCGGACGCCGATCGAGGCCTACTCGCTGACGGTAGAACCTGCCGACCACTTCGTGAACTGGCAGCAGGACGCGTTCGGCAATTTCCTGGCCCGCCTGGTGTTCCCCAATCCGACCCGGAAGCTCAGCATCACCGTCGGATTGATTGCCGATATGAAAGTGATCAACCCGTTCGACTTCTTCATCGAGGAGTTCGCCGAGACCTTCCCGTTCGCGTATTCCAAGGCGCTGCGCGAGGACCTGGAGCCCTACCTGCGCCCGGTCGACGACGACGGCGAGGGGTCCGGTCCGGCGGAGTCGGTGCGTGCCTGGGTGCGCGACCACCCCATCGCCCCAGAGATCCGCACCATCGACTTCCTGGTCGGACTCAACAACGCCGTCTACGAGGACGTGAACTACAGCGTCCGGATGGAGCCCGGCGTGCAGACCCCCTGCCACACGCTGCAGACCCGGATCGGGTCCTGCCGGGACTCCGCGTGGCTGCTGGTGTCGATCCTGCGGCAGTTCGGCCTGGCCGCCCGCTTCGTCTCCGGCTATCTGGTGCAACTGACCTCCGATGTCGAAGCCCTCGACGGCCCGTCGGGTCCGGCCGCCGACTTCACCGATCTGCACGCCTGGACCGAGGTCTACATCCCCGGAGCCGGGTGGATCGGCCTGGACCCGACCTCGGGGCTGTTCGCCGGGGAGGGACACATCCCCCTGGCGGCAACCCCGCACCCGTTCTCAGCCGCCCCGATCAGCGGGGCGACCGACCGCTGCGAGACCACCCTCGAGTTCTCCAACACCGTCACCCGCATCCACGAAGATCCCCGCGTCACCCGGCCCTATACCGACACGGCGTGGGCGGCGATCACCGCCGCCGGGGCAAAGGTCGATGAGCGCCTCGCCGCCGGCGACGTCCGGCTCACCATCGGCGGGGAGCCGACATTCGTGTCGATCGACGACCAGGTCTCGGCGCAGTGGACCACCGAGGCCGACGGCCCGCACAAACGGCAACTGGCCTCGGCACTGGCCGCGCGGCTGACCGCGGCGTGGGCGCCGCACGCCCTGATCCGATACGGCCAGGGCAAGTGGTATCCCGGAGAGCCGTTACCGCGCTGGGAGATCGGGCTGCACTGGCGCTGTGACGGCGAGCCACTGTGGAAGGATCCCGGACTGCTGGCCGATCCGTGGCAGAAGGCCGAAGCACCCGCCCCGGCCGACAGCCCCCAGGATTTGCTCGCGGCGCTGGCCGCCGGACTCGGGCTGCCCGGCAGCCAGGTGCGCCCCGCCTACAACGACGCACTGTCCCGGCTGAGCGCCGCCGCCCGAATGCCCGCTGGTGCGCCCGTCGAGCCCGAGGACGACCTAGCGACCGACTCCCCGGCCCACCGCGCGGCGCTGCTGGCCACGTTGGAGGAGCCCGCCACCGAACCGGCCGCCTGGGTCATGCCACTGCACCGCCGCGATGACGACACCGGCTGGGCCAGCGCCGACTGGCGGCTGCGCCGGGGCCGCATCGTCCTGCTCGACGGCGACTCCCCGGCCGGTCTGCGGCTGCCGCTGGACTCGATCAGCTGGCGGCCGCCGCGAGAGACCTTCGCCGCGGACCCACTCGCCGCCGGGGACGACCTGCCGAGCGGACACGGTGCGGCCGACGCCGCCGTCGAGGACGCCGACACCGCACCGGTGACCGCCGTGGTGGCCGAGGTGCGCGACGGACACCTGCACGTCTTCCTCCCGCCCACCGACGCCGCCGAACACTTCCTCGATCTGCTGGCCCGGGTCGAGGCTGCCGTCGCCGGGACCGGGCGGCCGGTGGTCGTCGAGGGGTACGGCCCGCCGCCGGACCCCCGCCTGCGGTCGATGTCGGTCACCCCCGACCCCGGGGTGATCGAGGTCAATGTGCCGCCGACCGCTGGTTTCGCCGAGCAGGACGAGCAGTTGCGCACCCTGTACGAGCAGGCCCGGCTGGCCCGGCTGTCCACCGAGTCGTTCGACTTCGACGGCAGCCACGGCGGCACCGGTGGCGGCAACCACATCACGCTGGGCGGCGCCACCCCCGCGGACTCGCCACTGCTGCGCAGGCCCGACCTGCTGGTGTCACTGTTGACCTACTGGCAGCGCCACCCCTCGCTGTCCTATCTGTTCGCCGGACGGTTCGTCGGCACCACTTCGCAGGCGCCCCGGGTCGACGAAGGCCGTACCGAGTCGCTCTACGAACTCGAGATCGCCTTCGCCGAGATCGACCGGCTGACGAAAGATGCCACGACACCGTCCGTGTGGGTCGCCGATCGGGCCCTGCGCCACCTTCTCACCGACATCACCGGCAACACCCACCGCGCCGAGTTCTGCATCGACAAGCTCTACAGCCCGGACGGCCCCCGCGGCCGACTGGGCCTGCTGGAGTTGCGCGGTTTCGAGATGCCCCCGCACCACCAGATGGCGAGGGTCCAGTCGCTGCTGGTGCGAGCCCTGGTCGCCCGATTCTGGGAGGAGCCGCTGCGAGCCCCGCTGATCCGGCACGGGGAGAATCTGCACGGTCGATACCTGTTGCCGCACTACATAATTCACGACATCGCGGCGGTGTGCGCCGACCTGCGGGCACACGGCTTCGACTTCGAGACCAGCTGGCTGGACCCGTTCACCGAGTTCCGCTTCCCCCGGGTGGGGACCGCTGTGTTCGACCACGTCGAGATCGAACTGCGGCGGGCGATCGAGCCGTGGTACACCCTCGGCGAGGAATCCACCGCCACCGGCACCGCGCGCTACGTCGACTCCTCGGTCGAAAGGATCCAGGTCCGCACCATCGGGGCCGGTCGGCACCGCCACGTGCTGACCTGCAACGGTCACCCGATCCCCCTGCTGCCCACCGACAATCCCGACATCCAGGTCGGCGGGGTGCGCTACCGGGCCTGGCAGCCGCCCAGCGCCCTGCATCCCAGCATCACCGTCGACACCCCGTTGCGCCTCGAACTGATCGATCTGACCACCGGAACCTCCCGCGGTGGCTGCACCTACCACGTCGCCCATCCCGGCGGCCGGGCCTACGACACCCCCCCGGTCAACGCGGTGGAGGCCGAGTCCCGCCGCGGGCGCCGTTTCGAAGCGCACGGGTTCACTCCCGGCCCGGTGGATATCGCCGCGATCCGGGAGAAGCAGGCCCGCCAGGCCACCGATGTGGGAGCACCGGGCATCCTCGACCTTCGACGAGTGCGTACCGTTCTGCGGGACTGACGGTGCGGTGGACGACGGGAGGTGGACCGATGCCGGTGACCGGCCCCGCGCTGAAACCGCCCGGCCCGGACCCGGACCGCCTGTTGGCGGCCTACCGGGATAGCCGCGCCCACCAGCAGCTTTTCGAGGTACGTGACGACAGTCCGGTGCCGCGCCTGGCTGGAACGACCGGTTACGACGAGTTCATGGACGCCGGCGGGGAGGTGCGGCCCGCCTGGCGCGAACTCGCCGAGGTGTTCACCGAACGCGGCCACGAGGGGCTGACCCGACTGCGCGAGGTGGTGCGCAGCCTGGTCGACAACGACGGCATCACCTATGTCGACATCGACCCGGAGGGCGACGGCGAGGACGACGGCGAGGGCGGACACGACAGCGCTCCGCTGCAGGCCTGGGACCTCGACGGCGTTCCACTGCTGCTGTCGGCCGCGGACTGGGACACCCTCGACGCCGGGATCGTGCAGCGGTCCCGACTGCTCGACGGAATCCTGGCCGACCTCTACGGCGAGCGCCGCTCGATCACCAGCGGCATCCTGCCGCCGCAGTTGCTGTTCGGCCACCCCGGCTACCTCCGGGCGGCGCGGGGCGTCAGCAACCCGGGCCGGCACCAGTTGTTCATGCTGGGCTGCGATATCAGCCGGGCTGCCGACGGCCGGTTCCTGGTCAACGCCGACCGCACCCAGGCGCCGTCCGGGGCCGGATACGCGCTGGCCGACCGGCGCGCGGTCGCCCGGGCCATCCCCGACGTCTACGAGCGCATCGGGCCCCGGCCTTCCTCTCCCTTCGCCCAGGCGCTGCGACTGGCGCTGATCGACGCCGCACCGGCCACGGCCGAGGACCCCGTGGTGGTTGTGTTCAGCCCGGGTATCCGGTCGGAGACGGCGTTCGACCAGGCCTACCTGGCGACGGTGCTCGGCTTCCCACTCGTGGAGAGCGCGGACCTGGTGGTCCGCGACGGCAAGCTGTGGATGCGCTCGCTGGGCACCCTCAAACGGGTCGACGTGGTGTTGCGACGGGTCGACGCCGAGTACGCCGATCCGCTCGACCTGCGACCCGACTCCCGACTCGGTGTGGCGGGCCTGGTCGAGGCACAGCGCAGAGGCACCGTGTCGGTCGTGAACACCCTTGGCAGCGGAATCCTGGAAAGCCCGGGCCTGCAGCGGTTCCTGCCCGAACTGGCCCGGGAGTTGCTGGGCGAGCAGCCAACACTGGACACCCCTCCGCTGTACTGGGGCGGCATCGACGCCGAACTCTCCCACCTGCAGACCAGGATGCCTTCACTGCTGATCAGGTCCGCCGTGGGCGGCCGCACGATCGTCGGCCCGACGCTGTCGGCGGCCGATCGCACCGAGTTGGCAGCCCGGATCAGTGCCCAGCCCTGGCAGTGGGTCGGTCAGGAACTACCCCAGTTCTCCTCCGCTCCCACCGATCACCGCCCCGGCGGACTCTCGTCGGCCGGCGTCGGGATGCGGCTGTTCACCGTGGCACAACGCAACGGCTACACCCCGATGGTCGGCGGACTGGGCTACGTGCTTGCGCCGGGAGCCGATAGCTTCACGCTGAAAAGCGTTGCCGCCAAGGATATCTGGATCCGTCCGCCGACCCGGGCCGCCGCCGAGAAGGGGCCGGTCATTCCGTCGATGGAACTGCCCAGCGGCACGAAGTTCATCAGTTCCCCCCGGGTGCTGTCCGACATGTTTTGGATCGGCCGCTACTCGGAACGGGCCGAAGGTATGGCGCGGCTGCTGATCGTGACCCGGGAGCGATATCACGAGTACCGGCACCGCCCCGAGTCCCTGGCCGCGGAGTGCGTGCCGGTGTTGCTGGCGGCGCTGCGCACGGTGAGTGGAGCCGAGACCGAGATCGCGGCCGACGGTTGGGCGACGGTGCGGTCGCTCACCGTCGAGCGACACCGGCCCGGCTCACTGGCGCATTCGGTGGAACGGCTCGGCTCGGCCGCCCGGGCGGTGCGCGACCAGATGTCGAACGACACCTGGATGGTGCTGGGCGCCGTCGAACGGGTGCTGGCAAAGCAGGCCAAGCAGTCGTCCGGCTCCCGGCGCGGCAGCGACGACAGTCAACTGGCCAACGCCCAGCAGCGGACGCTGGCCGGGATGATCGCGCTGACCGGGGTGACGGCGGAGTCGATGGTGCATGACGCGGGCTGGACGATGATGGACATCGGCAAACGGATCGAGCGCGGCCTGACGCTGGCGGCGCTGCTGCGGGCAACCCTGACCACGGTGCGTCCCGACGAGGCCGAGCAAACAATCACCGAATCCGCGCTGGTGGCGTGCGAGTCCGCGGTGATCTACCGGCGACTGAATCTGGGCAGGGTGAGCGTGGCCGCCGTCACCGATCTGGTGCTGCTGGACGAGGACAACCCCCGGTCCCTGATCTACCAACTCGACCGGCTGGCGGCGGATGTCCGCTCACTTCCCGGCGCATCGGGATCGTCGCGGATTCAGCGTCTGGTTGAGCGGATCCGGGCCCGGCTGCGACGCCAGGATCCCGCCGATCTGGAGGAGGTTGACGGCAAGGGCCGCCGCGCCGCCCTGGACGAACTGCTGGAGGGCGTCCAGCTCGCACTCACCGAACTCTCCGACGTCATCTCCGCCACCCAACTGTCCCTGCCCGGCGATATGCAGCCGCTGTGGGGTCCTGACCAACGCCGGGTCATGCCGTGACGACTCCCGTCGGCGCCCCGGGCGGCACCCGCTGTTACCAGATCACCCATCGCACCGAGTACCGCTACTCCGCCGTGGTCACCAACTCGTACGGCCGCGGCCACCTCACCCCCCGCGACAACGACCGGCAGCGCCGGATCAGCTTCGATCTCGACATCGATCCATCGCCCGCCGACCTCGCCACCAGCCGGGACGCGTTCGGCAACATCAGTTCCTATTTCCAGGTCACCGATCGCCACCACGCCCTGACCGTCGTCGGTACCTCGGTTGTGGAGGTGGATCCGCCGCCTGCCGAGGTGTACGCGGGCGGCCCGGCGCTGCAGCCCTGGGAAGCGGCCCGCCCGGCCGGGGCCGGTGGACTGCTGGCCACCGAGTTCACCCTCGACCTGCGCCCGCCCGAGATCACCGAGGCGGTCCGGGACTACGCCGCGCCCAGTTTCGCCCCGGGCCGGCCGCTGATCGAGGTGCTGACCGACCTGAACACGCGCATCTTTGCCGATTTCACCTATCGGTCGGGGTCGACGACGGTGTCCACCCAGGTGGATGAGGTTTTGAAGGTCAGGGAAGGGGTATGCCAGGATTTCGCGCGCTTGGCGATCGCCTGCCTGCGGGCCAACGGACTGGCGGCGAGCTATGTGTCGGGGTATCTGGCGACCGATCCCCCGCCGGGGAAGGAACGAATGTTCGGCGTCGACGCCACCCACGCCTGGGCCGCGGTCTGGACCCCCCAGAACCGCTGGCTGGGCATCGACCCGACGAACTCGGCGTTGGTCGACGAGCGGTACATCACCGTCGGCTGGGGTCGCGACTACGCCGACGTGCCGCCACTGCGCGGCATCATCTACACCGACTCCGAGTACAGCGTCATCGACGTGTCGGTCGACGTCTCGCCGTGCGGCACGCATGCGTGACTTCCTGTGCCCCAACTGCGGGCAGCACCTGGCTTTCGAGAACTCGATGTGTCTGTCCTGCGACCGCCCGGTGGGCTTCTCCCTGACGGATATGGCCTTTCTGGTCATCGACGACGGCAATGGTGGCGGACGGCCCGGATTCGTCTCCGCCGGCGAATACCAGCTGTGCGCGAATCTTCATCTGGCGGGCTGCAATTGGTTGGTCCGCGTGCAGCCGGTGCGGCAGTTGTGCAGGTCGTGTGTGCTGACCAGCACACGGCCCGCCGATGACGACTCACCCGGACTGGCGGCGTTTGCCGAGGCCGAGCAGGCCAAGCGCCGGCTGATCACCGAACTGCACGAACTCGGTCTGCCGATCGCGGGTCGCGATCAGGACCCCGCCTACGGTCTGGCGTTCGAGCTGCTGTCGAGCTCCACCGAGAAAGTGTTCACCGGGCACGACGACGGTCTGGTCACCCTCGACCTGGCCGAGGGCGACGACGTCCACCGCGAACAGCTTCGCGTCGCGATGGATGAGCCCTACCGGACACTGCTCGGTCACTTCCGGCACGAGATCGGGCACTACTACTACTTCCGGTTGCTCGAGCGCTCACCGGGCAAGGAGCGGTTCACCGAACTTTTCGGCGACCCCGACCTGGACTATCAGGAGGCGCTGGATCGGCATTACCGGGAGGGCGCGCCGGCGGACTGGGAGGACCGGTACGTGTCCTCCTACGCCACCATGCATCCGGCCGAGGACTGGGCCGAGACGTTCGCCCACTATCTGCACATCCGCGGCACGCTGGACACCGCAGCCGCCTACGGGCTGGCCCCAGCCAACGCGACCTATCAGCGAAGGGTGCTGGGCCCCAGCGGTTTCGACGCGATCATCGAGATGTGGCTGCCGTTGGCCTGGTCGTTGAACATGGTCAACCGGACGATGGGGAAGCCCGACCTGTACCCCTTCGTCCTGCCGGTCGCGGTGCTCGAGAAGATGCGCTTCATCCATACCGTCGTCGACGAGGCGTCCCCGGGCTGACATCGTGACTGCCGTCGCCTCGGAGGACTCCGCGCACCACGCCCTGCCGGTGCACGAGGTGGTGCTGCTGTTGGAGACCGATCCGCGCCGCGGACTGTCCGCAGCACAGGTGGACGAGCGTCTTGAGCGGTACGGACCCAACGCGCTCCCACCCCCGCGTGGTTCGGGCCTGCTGGTCCGGATTCTGCGGCAGTTCCACCATCCGCTGATCTACGTGCTGCTGGTGTCGGCCGTCATCACCGCCGTCCTGCGCGAATTCGTCGACTCGGCAGTCATTCTCGGCGTCGTGATCATCAATGCCATGGTCGGCTTCGTCCAGGAGTCCAGAGCCGAGGCGGCCCTGCAAAGCCTGCGCGCCCTGGTGCACACCAAGGCGACGGTGGTCCGGGACGGGCACCAGCGCAGCATCCCCTCCGACGATCTGGTCCCGGGGGATCTGGTTCTCCTCGAGGCGGGCGACAAGGTTCCCGCTGATCTCCGGGTCTTTCGCCACGCCGAGTTGCGCGTCGACGAATCCGCGCTGACCGGGGAGTCCCTTCCCGTCGTCAAGAACGAGGTCGCACTCCCCGGCGCAACCCAGGTCTCCGATCGGCTCAACATGGCCTATTCGGGAACCCTGGTCACCGCCGGAAGCGGTGCCGGCATCGTCGTCGCGACGGGAGCGGAAACCGAGATCGGCCAGATTCACCGTCTGGTCGGCGCGGCAGAGGTGCTGACGACGCCGCTCACCGCCAAATTGGCCCGCTTCAGCATGATCCTGACCGCCGCGATCCTGGCGTTGGCCGCGGCCACCTTCGCGGTCGGTCTGCTGCGCCGGCAGGACGCGGTGGACACCTTCACCGCCGCGGTGGCCCTGGCCGTCGGTGCCATCCCCGAAGGGTTGCCGGCCGCGGTGACCATCACGCTGGCGATCGGTGTCGCGCGGATGGCCCGGCGACGGGCAGTGGTCAGACGTCTACCCGCCGTGGAGACCCTGGGCAGCACCACGGTGATCTGCGCCGACAAGACCGGCACCCTGACCGAGAACCAGATGACGGTGCGCGAGATCTGGACACCGGATTCGTTGGTCATCGTCACCGGCAGTGGTTACGCCCCGGTGGGCGAACTATGTGGCACCGATGGCGGTGCGGTGTCTGTCGAGGACAATGCCGCGTTGTACTGGACGCTGCTCGCCGGAGTGGCATGCAGCGACGCGGCCCTGACTCACCATGAGGGGAAGTGGACGATCGCAGGCGACCCCACCGAGGCGGCCATGGTGGTGGTCGCCGCCAAGGCGGGCCTGACCGCGGATCAGATTCGTACCGGCCATCCACGGGTCGCGACGGTGCCGTTCAGTTCCGAGCGCCAGTACATGGCCACCTTGCACAGCCACCACGACGGCGGTCACATTCTCTTGGCCAAGGGGTCGGTGGAACGCCTGCTGCAGCTGTGCGACACCCAGCTGGGGGGCGACGGGACCCGGCAGCCACTGGACCGCGCTGCAGTGCTGGCCACGGTAGACAGATTGGTGCACAACGGGTTTCGGGTGCTGGCGACCGGAGTGCGCACCAACGCCGATCAGACCGGCTTCGATGTCGACTCCGTTGCCGGACAGCTCACTCTGACCGGCCTGCACGCCATGCTCGACCCGCCGCGCGAAGCGGCCAGAACCGCGGTGGCAGCCTGCCACTCGGCGGGTATCGACGTGAAGATGATCACCGGAGACCATGCGGGTACGGCCGCGGCCATCGCCACGAGCGTCGGGATTCTCGACGATGCGGACCCGCCGCCGGGAGCCGTCCTCACGGGCGCGGAGTTGGCGGCGCTGAGCCCCGGCGAACTGCCCGAGGCCGCCGAACGGGCGCGGGTGTTCGCCCGCGTCTCACCCGAGCAGAAGCTGCGACTGGTGGAGGCACTGCAGGACCGGGGCCACATCGTCGCGATGACCGGCGACGGCGTCAACGACGCTCCCGCGCTGCGCCAGGCGGGCATCGGCGTCGCGATGGGTCGTTCCGGAACCGAAGTCGCCAAGGACGCGGCCGATATGGTGCTCACCGATGACGACTTCGCCACCATTGAAGCGGCGGTCGAAGAGGGTCGCGGCGTCTT
>Ga0116183_1004374_pt1 | contig 13863 bp, 9 predicted proteins | sample AD_UKC078_MetaG_FD_89753 | JGI IMG/M metagenome (GOLD analysis project Ga0116183, IMG submission 89753) | Active sludge microbial communities of municipal wastewater-treating anaerobic digesters from USA - AD_UKC078_MetaG | ecosystem: Engineered > Bioreactor > Anaerobic > Digestate | place: USA... | reverse complement strand
ATCTATCTGGTTTAATCCCTTTCTAAAGAGCTCAAATGAGCGCTTTTTATCAGCAGTGTCAAGTTCAGAAGTATTACCAATTACGAGGATACCCTTTGGCTTAGCGGTCATCAGATTGTTATCCCGCTCATAATCAAATCGTTCTCTAGTCGTATTGGTTCCCCATGCTTCAATGTATCCTTGTACCTGAGCAACAGCATCGGCTAAATCAGAAGATATCGGGAATGCGTGATTTCGGCACCTGCTGCCGAGCAAAGGTGTTGAAGGCTTCTTGATCTCAACCAATACCACATAACGGGCGTAGCCTTCCGATGCCGCGAGGAAATCTACCACCTGTCCATTGCGATTCATAATATCCTTCCCTCCAACAAGGACCTGCTGATTCAGCATAGTCAGGCAGTAATATGAGAGCCCATATCCAAATATCCAATCATTCTCTGAGAGCAGTTTTTGCCAATAAGCCTCATCATAATCCTGCGAGAGAGCATATTTGAATGTTTCCAGTTCTGTCTTTCTTGATGCCTGAATCTGTGCATAGGAAAGCTTTGTGGCAAGATCCGGATTTGACTCGACCAATTGCCGCCAAATATCCTCGCCATAATTGCCATCAATCAGTTTCTTTATATACTCTTTTTCCCGACCGTTAATAAATACAACTTCATCTTCTGACCCCACGACCAATGATTGATGGCCTTTGGGAAGGCCTTCTTTCCCAACAGCATAGCTGGTGTCCAGCGCTTTTTTCAACTCCTTGGTCGCTGCGCAGCTCAGGTCAAACCTGACACCCTCTCCGGATTTCAATGTCGCCAGATTGATTGACTCTACAGGTTCCCAAGTTCCTTTCCTAGACTTGCGTTCATGAAGAATAGTGCAATGGACATACGCATCCTTGTCATTCGGATTGTTGACAAGCTTTGCGTAGGCCACTTTTCGTGTGGTGTTTGACTCCTCCAACACAAAAGGAGTGACGATGTCCGAAGTTACGTGCGAACTCTGGGCTGTGTAAATCTGATCTGCCATACTATTTCATCTTTGCCAACCATTGCTCAAATTTCTGTTTATCCTCATATCCGCAACAGGAGGTACGTATCATCTCAAAATAACAGTTGCTCTTGAGTTTCATTAAGTCTGTGCCGGTAAGTTCACGCAGTTGTTTCAGAATCTGGAGTCTTGAACCCTCATCGTAAGTAAAAAAGGTCACATTCTTTTTCTCTTTCGAAGGGATGACACCATTGCAAAGGCCCTCGAAGAAATCTCGAAAATACGGGTAATCAATCTTCCCCATCGAAAGACCGAAGAAAACGATATTATCTGCAGAAGGCAGATCTTGCTGAAGATTGTTCGACTTATAAGACGGCTGATCAATCTTACGTAAAAAACCGTAGCCATCAATTAGCTGAGCATCGCTATTAACTCCTAAGATGATATCATCATTTTTTACTGTACCGTGAATCGGAGTGTACTGGAGATTATATTCTACGTCATCGTAGGATGAAACGTCAAGATACAGTCTTGCTGCAATCCTTCGTAGATTTGTATAATTGAAGGAATATATCGAATAGTCCTCATTATCAAGAACGGCTTTTAGAGCTATACTTGCTACAGAGTCACGATCAGCCTTTGTCTCCTTTGGAATGCGATTGATGAATTGAGTAAGGCTTAATACGAGTGTATCAAAGTCATTTCTATCGGAGTCAACTGGATATGAACCACCCTCCGGCACAGCTTTGCCATCTGGGAATGCTGCATAATTGTATAAAGCCATCTCCAAATCTAACCACTGTTCGGATTTTGCACAGTGGTTAATATATGCTCCCAGCCCAGATGAGGCATTACCAAACGGCCATCGATTATTCCTTTCCCAAATAGCGTAGAAATCAGAATACTTCGTTTTGAATTTCACGTCTAAATCAAAACCGTTTCCGATAATGAACACAGTATTAGCCATCCATTCAATTTTAATTATATCAAGTGATTGACCTTGATTTTCTTGTAGTTCTTGGTATCTAGACCTAGAAGTCGCATAGTGTCATCCTTGATGATAAGTTCGCCTTTCTGGAGTGTGGCAATGTCTGATTTGATGTCCTGGAATTCTTTGCCGGTGACACCGAACAGGTCTTTGATCACTGAGTCGTTGATGGACTGCTGCTTCATGATGAGCGGGTACTGGGCATTGGCGTAGAAATCGAAGTATTTGCTCTTGAAAGAGTCCATGTTCTGGGTGGCAAGGATGATGCTGAGACCTTTGTTACGTCCGACGGCAATCAGATTGCGGAGCGGGTGGTTGTCGAAGTCCAGCATATAGTGTGCTTCATCGATGATGGTGAAGTGACGAATCTGGACGCGGTCTTCATCGCGGGCCTGCTGGGGCAGAATCTCGTAGATGTTGTTCAGTTTTGAGATGACGAAATAGACAATAGCTTTGGCCAGGGGGCCATCCTTTGGGAACGCGTCCATTTTGATAATATGCGATTCTTCTATGAGGTTGACGCGGTCTTCCGTATCAAAAATGTTGTTGCGGACCAGCTGTTTAAGAACGGAGGTTACACTGTCATCTTTGTCTTTCTGGAGCTTATTCTGGTACTCGGTAAGCATTGCCCTGAATGTAATAGGAGCGCCCTTAGTCTTCTTATAGGCCTCGACGATAGCTTCGCTTAGGCGATTGCTCATGTTTGCACTGATGGACGTACGGTCAACTGCGCAGAGAGCTTCGGCCATTTCCGTTGAGTAGAGGTTGATTTCGTTAATGGGATGTCCAGTGAAATCCTTGAATGGTGTAAACGGAATAGGGCGCTGCACCGGATCCCAAATGCAGGAGCGGTTTACCTCGAAAATGTCAAGCCAGTGGGTATTCTGAGGGTCGGAGAATTCGCCTTTGTAGTCAAACAAAAGGAAGTTTACCGGGTATGGCGTATCTGTTGAGAGTGTACGGAACTGCTCTATGAGCACGGCGAGAAGATTTGTCTTTCCGGAGCCGGTAGTGCCGGCAACCAGTATCTGCGAGTTTTGGATGCCTTTTCCGTTGATGTTGAGTTTGGCTTCAAGTTCGTCGGGATAATGACCGATAACGAGGTCCAGAGCAGGGATGCCGCTGGAAGCGCCTTTCTTTCCGGTAGCAAAGAACAAGAATGAGTTGAGATTGTTCTCTTCCATCAAGTATTTGAGTCCGTGACGCATCTCGAAGGCGACGATGCGTGAAACGGTAACAAAGTCTCTCCAGTCAACATCCACATCTTTGTAGCGAAGCTTCAGAAGACCGGCAACCAGAGGCTTGAGGTTATCCTTTGTCAGGAAGGACGGGACATAGTGCTGGTTGTTCCTGTTAAGGAGGATGTTTTCGTAGTCAGATGGCTTACGCTCTCCCTTCAGAGAGAGGCCCACAAGGAGGCAGATACGCATCACCTTGATATGCGGGAAAGACGGAGCCGCATTATTATCCACTTGTTGTGCCAGGTTGAACTTCTGTTCCAGTAAGTTTTCGAGAGGGGTAATGTCCTCAATGATGCCCTCGGGCTGGCGGAGGTTGTCAAGTATGATTTCCATAAGCTAGTCTGCTAATTGAAGTCCAAAATAGCCGTCCTCGACGGTAGTAAGCTGCCGCTCTACATCGCGGTTGAGGGTGTATGATCTGGCCACAAAAGGCTCCAGTTTCTTGTAATCGGAGTCTTTACGAATTTCAGATGTCGTACATAGAAGTATGGTCTGGTCAGCTAAATTCGGGAAATACTCCTCCATCAATGCATCACGACTCTCTTCGTCCAGAACACCCATCACAGTGTCAATCATCACCGGCGGGTTGTAATCACCCAGGTTGCGGAGCACCTTCAGCAGAACCTGTATGAAGATCTGCTTGGATGCAGCATTGAGCTGGTTAAGGGAAATCTCGTTGCCAGCCTTGTGGAAGAGTTTGATGGAGAATCCAGCAAGACGGTCGGACAGCTGAACACGTGCGATGCAATCTTTGTAGGAGATAAGTAGTTTGTTGAGTTGTGTCTTCATTTCCTCCTCGATTTGCGCTTTCTTCTTGGAAAGAAGGACGTTCTCAACTTCCTCGAAGAAAGGTTTCAGTTCAGCAAGGGTGTCGTACTTGAGGTCCGGTTCCTGCTGCAGCTGGATGTCAAAGGAGTGAATACGCTTTTCAAGGCGTTCGATTTCATTGGAGGCATCATCATTCTCGTCTTTGAGTCGCTGAATCTCAGACTCATCATATTCGTATTCACGGATGACAGTCTCATTGCCTCCGGCCTGCATCTCAACGAGTGTACGAAGCTGCATTTCATCGTCTTTGAGCATTGAGATTCGTTTATCGATATCACGCTTGGACTCGTTGAGGGGGATGAAACCGTTGAATGTATTTGCAGTCAGGATACTCTTGAGGGCATCAAACTCAGCCTCATCCAGGAAATCAAATCGATGGTCGTGCTGGAGAGGTTCCTGCTGGGCTTCCAGATGGGCAACAATGTCCTCGGTGGTGACCGTTTCAGGACAGAGAAGTTTGGCTTTCATATAGGAAAGAATCCTCTCGGTGACGTCGGTCAACTGCTCCGTTGAGAGGACCTTGTGTGCCAACTGCTTAGACTCTTCTTTCCCACGGATGATTTCGGTTATCTCCAGATGAATCATCTCGGCTATCTTGGGCACTATGACTTGCACTTCAAGTGAATCAATGACCGCGCGCATCTGGTCATTGTAATTTGCCGCAGCCTTCTTTGTCTCATCGATACGTGTCCGTAACTCTCCAATCTTTATCTTGTTGTCGGCCTGGGCTTGTTGGCCAGATTTAGCAATGTCATATTCCTCTTTGATGTTGGCCATGTGCTTATAGAGGCGGTCCATCTGTGCGACATTTTCATCCTTCTTCTGCTCCAGGTCACTTTTGCGCTTGCATAGGTCGTTGTATTCCTCTACTTGCTGCTGAACTTTCAGCCTTCGGGAAGCCCATTCCTGCTGGAGTTTTTCAGCGACCCTCTCCAGCTGGACGTATTTGTTGAATCCCATAACATTCTGGACATTCTCGCGGATGGTCTGGGCAAAGACATTCTCTTTCAGGAGATCGCTTGCCTGCATAGCGTCGAAGAGGAAGTATTTGCTCAGTTCCTGCGGAAGATTGGCTTTGATAATCTTGTTTACCTGCTGTTCAGCCTGTGCACGCTGAGCGAGAGGAGTAGCCGTTCCATATACAAACTGGGAGCCATTGAGGTTGAGAGAAACACTCTCAACAGGGCGGTCTGACGGATTGAGGATATATGTCCGGCGAAGAACATAAGTCTGCTCCACGCTAAGGACCATTCCCGTAAATGTCAGCTCTAGCATGATTTTGGGCTCGGCCGTTCCGATGGCGCCGTTGTTGAGCAATTCCCGGAAATGCTCTTTGTCTTTGATTTTGAGTCCGTATAATGCGCCGCAGATGGCTTCAAACAAGGTGGTCTTACCACCTCCGTTCATACCGCCAATCAAGATGACAGGGCGATCCTCGGAAGGAGCCAAGTTCAGGTCAAGATCCAGATAGGTCTTGTAGTTGTTGATGCGAATTCTCTTGATAATCATAAGGCTACTCCGATTTAATCTTGGCGATGGCCGCATTGATAATGGACTCCGTCTCTGCGTCAGTCATCTCAATCGTATCCACCTTGGCTTCGTGATATTTCCGGAGGAGTTCCTCCATTACCCAGTCCTTGTCCAGGTTGTGGGACTCGCACAGGGTTGCTATGGTCTGCAGGTCATTTTCCCTGATGCCATAGTGAATGAATTTACTGTCAAGACCTTTTGCCATAGTGCAGGTTATTTAATCTGGTCCGGGAAGAATGCGCTCCACCCGGTCAAGTCGGTTGTATTTTCAATTTTGAGCGGAGAATACCGCCATACGCCAAATTCCTCGATGATGATGCCGCCTTTCAGATACTTGTCGGCATTCTCGGGCGATTCCATATAATCGAAGAGGGCGTTGTGTTTGTTGGGACCATTCTTGTCGCTGCCGATAGATTTGGTATCAAAGAGGAAAATCTGGCCATTCTTCATCCGGATTACAAAGTCCACATAGAAGAGAGCACGGTCGCCATCAATATTGATATAGGGGACGGCATAATTCATCTTTCCGCTATCACCATTCTTGTACCACCAGTCTATATAGGCTTTGTTTTGCTCCAGAAAATCCTCAAAATGCTTCTCAGGATCAGAGGGCGATTTGACACGGATAAACGGTTCAAGCGCATGGTTTACTACCTCCGGTACAATGACATTTGCATCTTCGTTATACACGCGGTCAACGGGGACTTCCCAGTCGTAGGAGATAAGATCTCGCTGGGCAGCCTTGCGCAGTGTCAGCGTGTGCTGATACTCTTTAAGGGCGTCTTGAATGACGGCGGTAAACTTAGGTTGGTTCTCGTTGTAGAGGATGACCTTGATGCCTTCATATTCGTTTATCTGGAACAAATCTTCCAACGCTTCCAGCAGGGCGTTCTTCAATACCCCAACGCTAGTGTACTTTTCCCAATGTGTAAGTTGCTTCAAACAGAATGCATCGAGCACCCGGTTCAGTTCGGACATTGTACGAGCAAACTTCGCACGATTCTCTACCTCAATAGTTCCAAGTTCGTTGGTTATAGTAACGTCCTTGGGAATATTCACAACGATGTTGCGAACATTGAGGTTGATATGCTGTTCTGCTTTCGCCCTGTTCTCAATCACTTGCGTATCTAGGGTCCCTTGCTGAGCGGTTTCAGAAACGCCTCCGGTCTCGAACAATGAAAACAGCGTCGGCTCGTAAAGCAGCGTCCAGGCACGTGCCATCGTGTCTTTCAGAACTCGTTTGAAGCCAACGCCAAGACGCATACGGTCGGAACCTTTACGTTCGGTATAGACGGATTTGAGGGAGATGTTCTTCAGGTTCTCACGGCGACGGGCCGAAAGCGTGGAGATATAGTTCATGTCGTCGGCCACGATCTGAATCTTCTCACGGCTGAGGTCGGTGTAAACATAGCCCTTGTTGAGAGAGGGCTCAGTGTAATACTTTTGCTCCGGCATACGCATGATGCGGCCGACAGTCTGGGTGGTAAAGGTAAAGCTATCTACCTTGCGGAAAATCAGTAGGACCGCTGCACGAGGGCAGTCCCATCCCAAGGCAATTGCCTGTTTGAACAGCAGAACTTCTGTGAGGTTGTCGAAAGATTCAATCCCTTCCAGGTTGGTCTTTTCTCCGGAGAGCCAGACTGCCAGTTTGCCGTTATTGGTATTGATGCCATAGGTGGCATCAAGGCAGGCGACGACCTCCTGGCGAATGGTTTCATCATCTGTGGTGTTATTCTCGGAATTATCGTTCGGCAGCTGGATGAGAAGGAGCGGATTAATTTTGACGCCCAGTTTGGCATAAGCCGCCGCTAATTCCTTGCGCTTGGATAGGGCTTCCTGAATGAGCCATTCAGTTGCGGTGAGGCCACCCGTCTTGGAAACGTCAATCTGAGGGTTCAGTACTACCTGTTCCTTTATCATCTCTTCTCGTATGACTTCGTCGCGATAGACGGTGACCATCTCATCGCCGCGGGTAATCGGCGTGGCTGAAATGCGGATTTCCAGTTTGGGCTGTATGTTCTGAAGGACCAGCTCCGACTTCTTTGCATTGCGGCCACCGAACATATGCTCCTCATCAATGCAAACGATGATAGGAATTCCGTGATCTTCCTGGGTGCGACGGGTAAGGTCGTACAGGGATGCCGACTGCTCCGTTTCCCGAATCATCAGGGCATTTTCCTTGTTGATGCTTTCCCAGTTCACAAACAGGATTTCACCCGGTTTGATGTAGCCATCTGCAGAGTGATCCAGCTCGTCATAAATCACGGGTCGCAGGACGCGCGATTCCGTGAAGTAGTTCTTCATTTTGAAGTAACTCTGCTGATGGAGTTTGTTGGGAGCCACCCAGATGAAGGCAACTTCATTCACGACACTGTCGGTGCGCTGAGGGAGTTCTTCGGCGATACGTGACAGCATTTCAGAGGCCATCGCGGTCTTTCCCGCTCCGGTAGGAGCCTTGAAAACAAGGGTTTTACGACTGCCGGATGTATTGAGGAGGCGAATAACCTTGCCGACAAGTTCATCGACGGCACGGACTTGATATTGGATTTCTTTCATCATGGCAATTCTTACTATCCGAATTTAAGGTTCAACTGTCCCTCTGGAGAGGGAATACTATCGGACTCTGGGGCCGCAGCCGCCGCAGGTGTATCATCATCTTCTGCTTCAGGTAATTTCACCACCTTCTTTTTTGGAAGAACTTTCCGATATGCATTGTAGATGGCAGCAGGAAGAGCGCACAGCTCCACTTTGTCGAGCACGTCAACGAATTCATCTTCGTAAGGGTAGTTACCCGGCGAGAAAACATAAACCAGCATTTTTCCTGGATAGTCCATCGATGCAATCAATTCAGCGATGGCAGGTATGGCCTCTTCTTGATATACAACCAACATCCGCTTTTTCCCGTCATCGAAGAAACGAGCAATTTTGGCATTCAACTTCTTTCCTGAGAGCGTTTGAACTTCCGAATAAAGTTCATTCTTAATGCAAAGTAACTCTGTAGAGGCATACATCAAGTCTCGCATCCCTTTACTCGTGCGCTCTCTGCCGACGAAATCAGTTTTGAAATAACGAAGGTTATTTTGAGATTTCGGCAAAAGGCCTGGAGCATTCTGCTGCGACTCAATCACTTTCTTGTTTCGGATATATGTAACCTCTTCACAAATATTATTCTCATTATTCGAAATTAGAATACCTGTACGAAGACCTCCATCTTCTGCATTTTGAAGCATTATTGCATGAAGCGTTGTTCCAGAACCGGCAAAAAAATCAAGAACACGAATATTTTTGTTATCATAAAACGTCAAAAGCGTACGTATCAATGACAGTGGTTTCGGGTTATTGAATTTTCGGAAAAGTGAATCTTCAACATTCCTCAACTCAGCACTACCAGTTGAATTAGTAAACCGACTATCCGACATTAAATCTGAAGTGTGGAATATCAAGTTTGAACTCCGTGGTACCATCTTGTTGGTTTTATCATCGAACCGTTTATCAAGATATAATTGCATCCTCAACGAAGATCCTGTCTCAACAAGAATACCCAGTTTTGCAGCCGCTTCCATACGCTCGCGGGTCCATAGCCAACGATTGCGGACGCCATTTCTGTCTACTGGTGAATAAACGCGACCGTTATACTCAAAATCGTAGTCTCCTCCTGCTGAGTAACCTTTAGATTTGTCAGCTAGAATTGCCTTTGTATCACCTTCGATATAAGTGCCGATATCATCCTTCCTAACCCTAGATTCGTCAATATCTCTGGCAATATTATGAGCAAAATCCTCTGAAAAAGAATAGCATATTAAATAATCATGGGAGATATCCATATGCTTCTCTTGAGCAGAACGCTGTAACTTTGTAATGCGTGGGATTGAAGTCACATAGTTATCGAGACCAAAAACCTCGTCGCATAAAAGCTTTAATTGAGCCTGTTCATTATCATCAATCGATATAAAGATTGTTCCCTCTGATGATAGCAATGATTTTGCAATCTTCAGCCTTTTCTCCATGAAGGACAACCACTTTGAATGGCGATATCCATCTTCTCTATCTACATATGCATCATTGTAAATGAAGTCCCTATTGCCGGTATTATACGGCGGATCAATATAGATGACATCAATCTTCCCGGCGTGGGTATAAGTCAATGCCACCAGTGCTTCCAAATTATCTCCCTCGATGAGAATGTGATTGGGAGCGTCCGGATCATCGGAAATAATCGCTCGCTCTTTGACTTCCTTGAGGACGGGAAGTTCTGAGCGAAGCCTTTCTTCAACTTCCTCAGGTTTATCCTCCCAGACCAGGCCGTATTTCTTATGCGTGCGCAACAATTCCAACAATGCGGATTTCTCCTCATTGGACAACTCTTGGAGAGACTGGATTTTACGCACCAGCTCGTTCTTGTTGTAAGCCATTGCTATATGTTCTTTACAGGGTGTTCTTGCTATAATTGACAAATTTAGCGATTTTTATTGATATTTATGGAAGGAATTGGGATAAATGGCTCCAATGGTCTGTGTGAACGGGAGTTCGGGTGTATGGAATTTTGCATAAAAAAACTTCCATCAATTGCTGGAACTGATGGAAGTGAGGGATTGATGGATATCCTTCGACAAGCTCAGGATGACAGGGAGATGCCCGATCGGGTCGGGCATGACGGAGCATTCAATACCTCTTCAGCACATAATTGACAATTCCCTCAACGTGCAGCGCAACAATCGCCCGGCGTCCTTCGTCGGATTCCAGGAAGAGGCAGTCGTCGGAGTTGTCGTGGAAGAGATTCTCCGTCAGGGCTGCTGCACAAAGCGTATTCTTCAGGATGTAGAAGTCGGATTCCCAGTCGGGGTCCCCGTCGGAATAGTCCTTCCGGAGTTTATGACCCGGCAGCCAAAGGGCAGCAGCGCGGTAGAGGCAATCTGCCAGATGGTCACCTGCCGTCTGGCCACGGGAGGTGTAGCAGGCCCAACCGCGGGCGTTCATCCACTGCTTGCCGTTGCCGGCAGCGTTGGTGTGGATGGAGACCAGGCAGACATTGCGTTTGCCCAGCTGCCGGCACCAGGTGTTCACTCGCTCGGTGCGGGCCCGGAGTGAGACGTCGTATTCTTCCGGTGTGACCAGGGCGGCATCGAAACCCCGGTACTGGAGGTGCTGGACCACCGCAGCAGCGATTTCACGTGTGTATTTGTACTCCCGGAAGACGCCGTCCGGAGAGCATTTGCCGGGGGTATTGACCCCGTGGCCATTGTCGATAAGGATTTTCATTGTTGAGGTGATTTAGGTGGGTTTTCGGTTGGTTTGTCGTTGCGCTCGTAGTAGCCCTGCTTGATGCGGGTGAGGACGCCTTTTTTGCACCATTCGCCGATGTAGCGCTCGGCTGTTGGTTCGGGGATGTGGAGGCGGGTGGCCAGCTCCTTGAAGGCCTGTGTGGTGAACGTTCCGGGCAGGCTGGAGAGGAACTGCTCTTTGCGCTTGGTGCCTTCGGCAGCGGGCTTGGAGAGCTCGGCGCTGGAGAGTTCCTGGTACACACGGATGGTGTGCTTGATGAGGACGCGGGCGATGGCCATCGAGGAGGCGAAGTCTTCGTCGTCGCAGAGGAGGGTGGAGCCCAGCTCGCCGGTGTCGTGGCAGCGGAGGGCCGTGAGGACCATTGCGATGCGGAAGGTGATGAGGCCCAGACGGCGGACGCTGGCTATGATGTCGTCACCAAAGAGGCTGTGAAGCTCGGCCTGCAGGGAAGTGTAATAGTCGTTGAAGGCGTGCTGCTGGTCCAGGGTGAACTGGAATTCCATCTCGGGCATTCCTTCCAGGTCCTGGTAGACGTGGGCGAAGGACCAGCCGATGTCGTCGAAGATTTCGTCGAGGGTGGAGCCGTCGATGCGGGCAAACACGTCAAGCCATTCCAGCTTGAAGTTGATGTAGTAGAAGATAAAGCGGGAGAAGAGGCCGTTTTCTGCGTCCGGGATGAGGGCGGAGATCTGGCGGGGCGTGCCGGAGAGGACGGTGGATAGGCGAGGGCGCAGGAGCTCTACGAATTCCCGGTCCTTGCGGCGTGTGTAGGAGATGGGCTCGTGGTGGAAGGCTTTGCGGAAGCCGTCGGAGAAGTTGCCGTAGTCGGAGGCGAAGACGTTGGCCAGGGTGTCACCTTCGGTCTCAAACATCAAGGCGTTGCCGCCGTTGTCGGAGAGGATCTGATAGACGGAGGTGGCGGAACTGTTGGCCGGGATGATGAGCATACGGAGGGGCGGTTCCTCCGGAGGTTCGGCGGCATAGTCTTTCTTCTTGTCGTGTTCGTAGCGGGCTTTCTGGATGCGGTATTCGTCCATCTCGGCCTTGTAGGTGTTGCGCAGCTGGTCGTGGATGGGCTGCACGAGGCGCCGGCATAGGGAGAGCCTGCCTTTGCCGGCGGATGCGGGTGCCGTGACGAAGAGGAATAGGTTGGGGAAGACCTGGCGGCCGCCATAGACGCCGAAGATCTTGGGGAGGCAGCTGGAGAAGGAGACGATTGAGCCCAGGAGGAGGACGTCGGCATCTTCGTCGGAGTTGGCCTGACGGACGACGGCTTCGAGGAGGTCCGGGAGGTGGCCGTAGAGTTCCTGGGAGAAGGTGGGCATCGGCTCTGGGCCGGGCGTTTCCATCAAAGCATCAGTTCCATCGGTTCCATCAGTTGATGGAAGTGGTTTGGCAGGTTTCGGGGGCCTGATGCTGACGTTGATGCCGTTTTCTTTGGCGAGCTGGAAGAAGCTTTTGGGCGTGACGCCGTGGCCGCGGGCTTTGAGGCAGTTATTGTATTGGTTGTCGGCCTCCTGGGCGTTGTAGTCCGGATAGAAGCGGCTGAGGCGGTGAAAGTATGGCCTGCCGCCTTCGCCCAGGGCCTCAACGAGGGCGAAGCCGAGACGGAGCCAGTCAGCGTAGGTGGCCGTGATGTCAGTGCCGGTCGCCTCGATGCGGCGGGTAATCTCCTCTATCTGTTCTTCCAGGAAGGAGGTCCAGCGGCTGTTGGTGGGCGCCACGTCCAACGGGTTGCGTTCTTTGGGCTTTTCTGGCTCGCAGAAGGCTTCCGGGAGGTCGTCTTGCCAGTCGGCGGGGTTGAATTCACTGTTCATCGTTGAGGTATGCTTTCGGGTCCCAGGGGAGGAAGCAGGCGCGGCAGATGTCTTTGCCTGACTGGTCCACGGGGACGTGGTAGGTCTTGAAGACGTAGTTGGCTACGGCACGGAACCACTGGGCGTGGACGCATTTGGTCAGATCGATTTCGATGATCCATTTGAGGCCGTCTCCGGAGGGACTGCGGAAGAGAAGGCGTGTCTTGAGCTGGGGGTCGTTCTTTAGGGCGAGGAAGAGGTCTTCCAGGCGCTGGACGTGGTCGAAGTCGAGACAAAGGAGGCCGCTGTGTTTGATGAGTTTGTCTTCTTTGCGGGCGCTGAAGGTGCCGGAAAAGGTGCAGTAGTCGAAGCGGTCGGCCTTGAAGGCGCGGGCTTTCCGTGCATCTTTGATGCTCCTCAGGTCTTGGGTGCGGTTCTTGGCGTAGCTGCCGGTGATGTAGTTGAAGGCGTCCTGCAGGGTGATTTGCTTGTAGGGGATGGTGTTGCGGATGGGGGCTTTGAAGAAGGAGAAGTGGGGTTCTTCGGTAAAGGGGGTCTGGAAGAGGAGACCTTGCCGGGGTTCTTCTCCAAGGTGGAGGTAGAGTTCCTGGTTGATGACCTGCAGGAGTTCCTCGCCATCTTTCTTGTAGAACCGGGCGGCAAAGTCGAGGAAGTTGCCGTCAGGGATGTGGCCGGAGGCGTCGTGATGCCGAGCGATGCGGTCCGGAAGGCGTGTGCCGTTTGGTATCTTTTCCATCCAGATGTGGAGACTCTGGCGGGAGTTGTCCCAGGGGTTCTTAACCCAACCGCATTCGTCTCCCTTTACGTACATCAGGGTCTCTTCTGGGTAAAAGTTCCGGAGGATGTGGGTATAGACGGTGGTGCCGTAGTGGGTGTCGCGGATGACGTTCTCGCGGGTGAGATGGCGGTCTTTGGGGAGCATAGGCCGTTACATCTTCTTTGAGTTGACATAATCGTCGGCGATGTCGCGTATGTCTTCCGCGGATCTGCGCTGGCGCTGTTGCTGCCAACGGTCAATCGCTTCTTTGCTGAAGGAGAGTTTCTTGGAGGATTTGGTGTAGGGGATTGTCCGGGCGCATACCCAGCCATAAACGGTGGCCTTGGCTGGCTTTTCGGGCAGGTATTCGCAGAGTTCGTTGATGTCCATCCATTCTTTGTCCTTTTTCTTGGGGGTGAGCCTGTCGAACTTGTCATT
>Ga0116183_1004361_pt1 | contig 13890 bp, 10 predicted proteins | sample AD_UKC078_MetaG_FD_89753 | JGI IMG/M metagenome (GOLD analysis project Ga0116183, IMG submission 89753) | Active sludge microbial communities of municipal wastewater-treating anaerobic digesters from USA - AD_UKC078_MetaG | ecosystem: Engineered > Bioreactor > Anaerobic > Digestate | place: USA... | reverse complement strand
CATGATGTTCCTCCGTCTCGTGAAAACTAAAAATAATCGGAGGATTTAGGAGGATATCATGATTAATAAAATTATAAACATTGTAAAAAATGATTTAAGTGGAGTTTTAAATAAATCTCAATTGGAAGAACTAGAAAAAGTACTTGAAAAAAGATTAAAAGGAGTACTTACCGAAGAAAAGAGTATTGAAGATACAAAGGAGGACTTACTAAAAACATTTATTTCTGCAAAAAGAGTGGAAGGATGTTCAGAAAAATCTTTGCGTTACTATTATTCAACTATTAAAAATATGCAAGAAAGCATTAGAAAAGCAGAGGCGTTTATTACAACTGAGGACTTGAGAAATTACCTAAATGAATATCAACAGGTCAATTCTGTAAGCAAGGTGACTATGGACAATGTAAGAAGAATTTTATCAACTTTCTTCTCTTGGCTTGAAGATGAAGATTATATCATCAAAAGCCCAGTAAGAAGAATCCATAAAGTCAAAACTGGTAAAACAGTTAAAGAGACTTATACAGATGAATCTTTAGAGCTAATGAGGGATCACTGTGATAATTTAAGAGATTTGGCTATTATTGATTTATTGTCATCTACAGGTATTCGAGTTGGTGAGCTGGTTAAATTAAACAAAGATAATGTGGATTTTGAAAATAGAGAATGCATTGTTTTAGGAAAAGGAAATAAGCAGAGAAAGGTTTATTTTGATGCTAGAACAAAAATACATCTACAAAAATATCTGTCTGAAAGGGAAGATAACAATGAAGCATTGTTTGTATCACTATCAAAGCCATATGAAAGATTGTTAATAAGCGGAGTTGAGATTAGACTACGAAAAATAGGTAAAGAACTAAATCTAAATAAGGTACATCCTCATAAGTTTAGAAGAACACTTGCGACTATGGCGATAGATAAAGGAATGCCAATTGAACAGGTGCAACAACTACTCGGGCATCAAAGTATCGACACTACTTTGCAGTATGCAATGGTAAATCAAACAAATGTTAAAAATAGCTGTAAAAAATATATTGGTTAATTTCAAATCTCAATTTATCGAGATGATTGGTGCCGCTCCTGAATATAAGGAATTATCGACTTTTGGAACAATTGGAACAGGGACAACGCCTTCAATGAAAGTAAAGGAATATTATGAAAATAATGACATTCCTTTTATTAAACCAAGTGATATGCCAGACTATGGAGTTGTTGAATTGTATGATTCAGAGTTTCATCTAGATAATCGTGCAGAGGCTGATGCAAGAATGATAGATGCTGGAGCACTTCTAGTAACATGTATTGGTTCAATTGGGAAAATGGTTATAACTAGAAATAGATGTTCCTGTAATCAACAGATAAATTATTTAATTCCAAATAAGGACTCATCAGTGTTATATGTTGCACATGCTTTAAATGCGAGAAGGCAAGAACTAATAGACTATGCCAAAGCACCTGTGGTTCCAATTATTAACAAGTCTGACTTTTCAAAGTTTAAGATTGCTTATTTGCCTTATGAAAAACAATTAGAATTTGTGAACTTTATAAAACAGAGCGATAAATCGAAATTTGACTATCTGACAACGTAAATATAAATGAAAAAGGAGGACAAAAAATGTCTACATTTAATGAAGATAACACAATAGAACAAATGACGCTTAAAGCGTTGCAAAACAATGGTTGGACTTATATCCCATCAGAAGAACTACCACGTGATTTCTCTGATGTATTAGTTGAACCTATGGTTAAGGCTGCTCTTATCAGATTAAATCCTGAGATTGCTGAAGAGCCTTCAAGAGCTGATGAAGTAATATATAAATTAAGAAGTTTAATAATCTCTGTTCAAGCTCACGATTTAGTAACATACAATGAAAAATTCAAAAAGCTTATATTTGAAGAGAACTCATATCCATTTGGTAAAGACGGAAGAATGATACCTATCCGTTTCTTTGGAACATTAAGCAAAGAAGACTTAGCTCTTAATGAATATGTTGTTACAAATCAATGGGTATTCCCATGCGAAGAAGGCGGAAAGCGTCTAGATATCGTCCTTCTAGTAAACGGATTCCCAGTAGTAATTGGTGAGTTAAAAACACCTGTTAGAAGTGCTATAAGTTGGGTTGATGGAGCTTCAGATATTCTTAACTATGAAAAAAGCATTCCTCAAATGTTCGTAACAAATGTATTTAATTTTGCAACTGAAGGAAAAGCATTCAGATATGGCTCAATAAATGCTCCTGTAAACTTATGGGGACCATGGCATACCGCTGACCATAAAATCGAAGGTAGCTTAGCTGATGTAAAAATAAGCATTGAAGATATGATCACACCAGAAAAAGTGATGGATATCTTTGAGTTCTTTACAGTTTTTGCAACAGACAAGCACTATAGAAAATACAAAATCATATGCCGTTATCAACAATATGAAGGAGCTAATGCAATCGTACAAAGAGTCGTTGCTGGATATCCTAAGAAAGGCTTAATCTGGCATTTCCAAGGTTCTGGTAAATCATTACTTATGGTTTTTGCAGCTCAAAAGCTTCGTATGATTAAGGAATTAAAGAATCCTACTGTAGTAATTGTTGATGACCGTATTGATCTTGAAACTCAAATCACAGCAACATTTAATGCAACTGATATCCCTAATTTAGAGAGTGCATCATCTAAAGAAGAATTAATTAAATTCTTTAAAGGTGATATGCGTAAAATTTTGATTACTACAATTTTCAAATTTGGTGAAGTTGATGGTGAATTAAATGCCAGAGACAACATCATTTTGATGGTCGATGAAGCACACAGAACACAAGAAGGAAACTTAGGTGAAAAGATGAGACTTGCTTTACCTAATGCATTCTTCTTTGGATTAACTGGTACTCCAATCAATAGAGTTGATCATAACACATTTAATACTTTTGGAGCAACGGAAGATAAAACAGGTTACATGAGTAAGTATTCGTTCTCTGATTCAATTAGAGATGGTGCAACACTTCCATTAAGATTTGAGCCAGTGCCTGTTGATTTACATGTAGATCAAGAAACATTAGATGCTGAATTTGATGCTCTTACAGAAGGCTTAACAAAGGAACAAAGAGCTGAATTATCATCAAGAGTCAACATGAAGGCAATTTTCTATAATCCTTCTCGTATTCAAAAAGTATGTGAACATATTGTAAAGCACTTTAGAGAGAAAATTGAGCCTAACGGATACAAAGGTCAAATCGTTTGTTACGATAGAGAAACTTGTATCAGGTATAAAGAAGTATTAGATACATTAATGGATCCTGAAGAAACAACTGTAGTTATTGATACAAATAACGATAAAGAAGATAGATTTAAAATGTTCCGCAGAACCAAAGATGATGAAGGCAAGGTTTTAGATCAATTTAGAGATCCAAAGAATCCTCTTAAACTTGTAATTGTAACTTCAAAACTTTTAACAGGATTTGATGCTCCAATTCTTCAAGCAATGTATCTAGATAAACCTATGAAAGATCACACATTACTTCAAGCAATCTGTCGTACAAATAGAACTTATGATGATGGAAAGAGCTTCGGTTTGATTGTCGACTACACAGGTATCTTTGATAATGTTGCAAGAGCACTTGATTTCGACGAATCAACAATGAAGAAGATCATTACAAATATTCAAGAAATTAAAAAGCAATTTCCAGCTTTACTTAAGAAGTGCTTAAGTTATTTCATGGGAGTTGATAGAACCGTAGATGGTTGGGAAGGTTTAATGGCTGCACAAGAATGTCTACCTACAAACAAAGAAAAGGATGCATTTGCAGCTGACTATAGAGTTTTAAATAGAGCTTGGAACGCTTTATCCCCAGACGACTTCTTGAAACCTTATATGGCTGATTATAAATGGCTTTCAAAAGTTTATGAATCAGTAAAACCTACAGATGGAACAGGTAAACTAATCTGGAACACTCTAGGTCCAAAAACAATCGAACTAGTCCATAAAAATGTTTATGTTGGCGAAGTTCATGATGATGAAGAAATACTTAATCTTGATGCAGATATGATTGATAACTTCATAGAGAAAGGCGGAGATCCAAAGAAGAAAGCAAAACAAATTGAAATCAATCTTGTTGCTAAGATTTTAAATCACTCAAATGAAACAAGATTTGTTAAGCTTGGCGAGAAACTTGAAGAACTCCGTATGAAGCATGAACAAGGATTAATCACAAGCATTGAGTTCTTAAAGCTATTACTTGAACTTGCTAAAGAAGCTGCTGAAGCTGAAAAAGAAGTAGTACCTGAAGATGAAATTGATAAAGGTAAAGCAGCATTAACAGAACTATTTAACTCTGTTAAAAACCAAGCAACACCAATAATAGTTGAGAGAATCGTCAAAGACATCGATGACATTGTAAGAATAGTTAGATTCGATGGTTGGCAAAACACAACAGCTGGAAAACAAGAAGTTAAAAAAGCTTTAAGAAGCGTTGTTTGGATTAAATACAAAATTAAAGATATCGAGGTTTTTGATAAAGCCTATAGATACATAGAACAATACTATTAAAAAGGAGGGATTGCGATGGCGGTCACGTTAGAAAAATATATCGAAGACAATTATTATGACCTAGTGTTCAATGCGGTTCTACGTTACTATCTTAACAACAAAGGACACATGGATTTACATACGTACGCAGTCCCTTATCCAACATACATAAAATTAACAGAAATATACATTGATAGCGTTAAGTTTAAAGATGATATTTTTGGTAAAGAAACAGAATTCAAATTAGATGTAGATGCAGAGTTCACGCTTAAAGGCGATAAATCTAATGACTATGAAGAAGATACAAAAAACAGAAAATTCATAGTGACTTGTACTGGCTTAATAGATAATCCTAAACACTTTATTAAAATTATTGATGTTGATGAAAAAGATAGAAGTCCTTATCCATATAAGCAAGGTCTATCTAATCTTTTGATTCCATACATTCCATTTGAAGATTTGGATTCTAGAGCTAACGATTTTTTAACAAAGTATTGTCCAGAGGCATTGAAAGAACCTATGGCTTTACCAATATCTCAATTGCTTGAGAAAATGAAAGTTACTTCATATCATGCACCTTTAGGAAATAAGATATTTGGTAAGGCATTCTTTGCTGCTTCTAAAGAAAAAGTTTATAACGGAGATAATGAGGTTGTTGAAATCGAAATTCCAGAAAGAACAATTTTGATTGATCCAGATGTATTTTTCTTTAGAAACATTGGCTCATATAACAATACTGCCATCCATGAATGTATCCATTTAGAATATCACTCAAAGTTTTTTGAAGTGCAAAAGTTAATTGATGAAACTAAGAAATCAATTGTATGTAAGCAAGGCAAACTTCCTAAAACACTATCTGGTCCTTATCAAAAAGCATTAGATTTAATGGAATGGCAAGCAAGTATGCTAGCTCCTAGAATATTAATGCCAGAGAAAACTACACGAATAAAATATGAACAAATCTTAAGTGAAGTTAGAGATGATTATCCAAATTTCCTAAAAGGAAAACAAATGGATATAGTTATTGAGAAATTAGCCGACTTTTTCAGAGTATCTAAACAAGCTGCAAAAATTCGACTAATTGATCTTGGAATTGACACTGCACAAGGTACATCAAACTTTATTAACGGGAAAATTTATCCTAGCTTTTCATTTAAAGAAAAATCACTAGATAAAAACCAAACATATGTAATTGATTTTGTAGACTCAATTATTCAAATCAAAGCTAATCCTCAACTTGATGAATTATCTAAAGAAGGAAAGATTACATATGCAAATGGAATGGTGGTTATAAACAGCGAAAAATATGTCACCAAAAGTCCAACTGGAGAGAAAGTACTTACAGATTATGCATTAAACCATGTTGATGAATGTGCGTTTGTTTTCACGAAACAATCTAGTTCAAATGGTGGTGTATATAACAGTTACCTTGATTCTATTTGTTTCCTTTGTAGAAGTGATGAAACAAAAGATTATATTCATTCTACATACGAGAGAAAGAATCAAACGAATCAAAGATTGATTTCACTTGCAGAACAAGTTGAAGATGAACAGTGTGATAATGAAGAAGCACTATATATGATTAAAAATATGAATGGCACATTTAGAGAAGATTTTATGTTTCTAATAGAACACTTAGAGTACACTCATAAAGATGGAACGCCAAATTACTCTGCTATAAAAAGAGAAACTTATATAGATGACAAAACGATTGAAAGTTATTTGTCAGGGAAAACAAAACCTCCAAAGAATAAAGTTCTAGCTATTTGTGCAGCGTTTGAACTTCATCCAAGAGTGTCATACCACTTCTTAAAGAAAGCTGGTTATGATATTCAAAATAGTATGGACCTTGATGACTATTTATACTGCGGATTAATTGAAAGACATTACAATGAGGGCCTTAATGGATGGAATGAAAGAATCGCTAAATTAAATAGAGCTGAATTACTGTTATAAATTTTTCTCGGAATTTAATCCGAGTTTATAACTCAAAAAAAATACACAATTAGACCTATTTTATTGCTTTATCGACTAAAGCAGTGAGATAGGCTTTTTTTATGCCTATTTTTTCTCGGAATCGGCTCCGAGGCCAAAATTTACGTTTTGATATACTTAACTTGAAATCAGAAAAAGTATCGACGGATATGTCTTTTGTGGTTTCAAAAAAGGGATATTACGTGAGTAATAAACCGACTATGTTCTAGTACTTGCAACACTAGAACAAGCACCTTACATCGAGTTGCAAACGATGGTGCAATAAGGTGCAAAAACAATTTAATAAGCAGATCCAACTTTTGCACAGGAGGGCTGCAATAACTGAAACGGAAGTCAAAAATACTGCCGTTCTTATTGCTATGCCTTCCTCTTGGGAACTGCTCTATAAGAAGCCTTCGTTTCAGTAAAGCAAATTACTCAAACGGAGGTTTTTTAATGATTGAGTTAAAAGAATATTACACAACAAAAGAAGAAGCTGTAGCTGCATTAGCAGAATACAACGAAGGTAGACCAGAAAAGGAACAAAAAGCTTATATCTACATGTATGACAGCTATCAAAGAAAACGCATGTACATAATTTGTGAGCTTGAATACTTTTATTGGTATAGGAATCAAGAACGTGGGGAGAGAAGAAAACGTGATATTGAAAGTAGATGCGTTGTCCCTTCAGCTCACTTTGGATTAAAGAAATGCATGGAAGACTGTAATAACTGTCCTTATGGAAAACTCAAAAGAGATGGTGCTCCATTATCTCTTGATTATATGTACACAAACAAAGATGGTGAGGAGTTTGAAATCGAGATCGAAGATGAAAGTCTAAGTGTTGACGAACAAAACGAACAAGATGAACGTATGGAATTTGTAAGACAATTACTCGATGAACTTAAAGGCATTGATAAGCAAATAATCGACTTATTCCTTGATGGAAAGAAGGATAGAGAAATCGGTGAAATATTAAATATCAATGTAAACACCATCAAAACCAAACGAACAAGAATAATCCAAAAACTAAAAATAAAAATTGAAGAAAACTTTTGAAACCTTTTGCTCGAACTCCGCCATTGGATACTAGGAAGGCAAATAAGACCTTTCAAATTCTAATAAGGAGGTTGAGCTATGTACTCAAACAAAAAAGTAGCTAGGGATAAACATTTGCTTACTGACCATGAGATGGTTGGCGATCTTCTCATGATATCAGCAGTCAGTAAAGCCCTGGCAAGATCAATCGTACTTAAAAGTACAAAGATGGAAGGCAAAAATGGAGGTAGAGGCTATGACAGAAAAAAGAAGTCACAGTGTTCTGGCTCCTAGTTCAAAGGAATGGATACATTGTGGTTTTGCCACGAAGTTCCTCGCAACCAAAGAAGAAGAGACAAATGAAGCATCTGAATTTGGTACTGAGTGTCATGCATTAGCAGAGTTTTACATTAAAAAGTCTTTAAAACTTGAGGATTTTGATGAAAAACCAAAGACACTAGAAGAGTTAAAAAGCGGATTCAAACACTATGATGAAGAGATGGAGTCGCTTGCAAATTCATACGCAGATTACGTTATTCAAACTGTGGACTATGAAGAGAAACGTAATGGTAAAAAACCACTTGTATTCGTTGAGCAGTATTTAGAGATGGACTATGGTGGAGCCGATTTTGAAACTCATGGCACTGCTGATTGCATCATTATTTCTGGAGACACTTTAACAATAATTGACAACAAGACTGGTTTTATTCCAGTGAAAGTCATTGAAGAAAATGAACTAAATAGTCAATTAGGAATCTATGGTCTTTATGCATACAAAGTGTTCTCTGAAATCTATCCAATTAAAAAGATCAGATTTGTCATTTATCAAGAGCGAATTCATAACATTGATGACTTAACAATTGATATTGAAGATTTGCTTGAATGGGAAGTTTCAGTTTTAAGACCTGCAGCTAAAGAAGCACGAAATCCAAATGCCAAAGCTGTAAGTGGAAAATGGTGCAAATACTGTCCTGGAAGAGCGATATGTTTACAAAGAAAAGAATCAACTATCGATACTGTAAACATTGAGAAAAAGCCTGAATTAATGACGGATTCTGAGATTGAAGAGTTGCTTCCAAAACTAGATCAAATAATCGATTACTGTAATTCAATTAAAGAATATTGCTTAAAGAAGGCTGTTGAAAACAACAAGAAATGGAAAGGTTATGTCTTATCAGAGACAACGACCAAAAGAAAGATTAGTGATGAAGAAGCGGTAGCAAGGATTATTCAAGAAGCTGGATTTAATCCATATGCTGTTAAGAAATTACTATCAATTACCGAGCTTCAAAAGCTAGTTGGCAAGAATCAATTTAATGACTTAGTTGGTGCATATATCGTGAAACCAAAAGGTCAGCCTGTTTTAGTTCCTGAAACAAGAACAAATGAATCAACAGTGGAGGAAAAATAAAAATGTTGAAGATAGAAACTGGTCAAGAAATAAGACCATTAAAAGTAGTTATTTATGGTGCTGAAGGTATAGGAAAATCAACATTCGCATCACAATTTCCAGATCCTCTTTTCTTAGATACAGAAGGAGGAACAAGTAGTTTGAATATAAGACGTGTTAAGTGTGGCGAAGGCTGGGAATACTTACTCTCTTGTTTAGAAGAAATATTAAAAGAACCAAGCATCTGCAAAACAGTAGTGGTTGATACTGCTGACCGGGCAGAAGGATTATGCACTAAGTTTGTATGCGAAAAATATCGTAAGGCAAACATTGAAGAATTCGGATTTGGTAAGGGATATGTGTATTTATCTGATGAATTCTCTAAGTTATTGTCTTTGCTGGATAAGTTAATTGCTGCAGGAATCAATGCAGTAGTAATTGCTCATGGTAAGCCTAGAAAGTTTGAACTTCCAGAAGAAGCAGGACAATTTGATCGTTGGGAAATGAAACTCACAAAGCAAGTAGCACCTTTACTTAAAGAATGGTGTGACATGCTCTTATTCTGCAACTACAAAACTTATGTAGTAACAACTGAGAACAATACCAAAAAAGCACAAGGTGGCAAACGTGTAATTTACACATCTCACCATGCTTGTTGGGATGCTAAAAACCGTTATGGTTTACCAGATGAATTAGATTTAGATTTCAAAGGAATATCCCACTTATTTAAAACAAAAAGCCCACAAAAACCGCCTGTTTTGCAAGAAAAACAAGAAAGCGAACTTCTTATCAAAGTAAGAAAAATGATCGCAGACAGCGGCGTTTCTGAGGCTGACGTTGAAAGAATCGTAAGCGAAAAAGGTCACTATACTCCTGAACAACATTTAGAAGATTATTCAGAGGACTTTGTGGCTCGTTGGATTATTCCAAATTTCAAGAAAATCGTAGAACAAATATCAAAAGCAAAAGGAGATAAATAATTATGGATACAAATAATATTAATCAAATAATGGATTGGGAAGACTCTCTTTCTAACGATGGTAATGAACTAGTATTGCTTGAAGAAGGCGATTATAACTTTGTTGTCACAAACTTTGAGCGTGGCAGATTTCCTGGTGGCCAAAAGATACCAGCTTGTAATAAAGCAACTATCACAGTGCAAATCACAAGTGATAATGGGTTGACTTCAATTAAGTTTGATTTGCTTCTTCATAGAAGTGTTGAATGGAAACTATCAGCTTTCTTTAGATGTATCGGTCAAAAGAAGCATGGTGAAAAGGTAACAATGAACTGGAATAAAGTGGTTGGTTCTCAAGGCAGAGCTCATGTTACACAAAGAAAATATACAAATAATTATGGTGAGGAAAAGACTATAAACGACATCAGCAGATTCATTGATTTTGATCCTAAATTCTTTGAAGGCGAAAGCCCTACATTTGTTGAAATAACTAACAATGACGATCTTCCATTTTAAGGAGGTCTAACACATGTATTCGTTAAGACCTTATCAAGAAGATGCAGTACAAGCTGTGCTTGGTGAGTGGGATGAGGGGCATAAGCATACATTGCTCGTGCTCCCTACAGGCACAGGTAAAACTGTAGTCTTTTCAAAAATAATAGAAACAAAAGTCAATGATGGCAAGCGTGCATTAGTTCTTGCACATCGTGGTGAATTATTAGATCAAGCACAACAAAAACTCTTACTTACATCTGGTTTGACTGCTTCGCTTGAAAAGGCAGAGTCAACTAGTGTTGGAAGTGAAGAGCCTGTAACAGTTGCATCTGTTCAAACATTATCACAAGAAAGAAGACTCACTAAATTTCCTAAGAATTACTTTGATGTAATAGTGGTAGATGAGGCACATCACGCCATGAGCGATACATATCAAAGAATACTTACACATTTTGATGCGGATGTTTTAGGTGTTACAGCAACTCCAGATAGAGCTGACCAAAAAAATCTCGGTCAATATTTCGATTCAAAAGCTTATGAATATACATTGCACCAAGCTGTAAGAGATGGATATCTATGCCCTGTCAGAGCTCAAATGATACCTCTTGAATTAGACATTAGAAATGTTGGTCTATCAAATGGCGATTATGCGGTCGGTGAGATAGGAAGTTCGCTTGAACCTTACCTAAATCAAATCGCACTTGAAATGCTTAATTATTGTAAAGGCAGAAAAACAGTAGTCTTCTTACCTTTGGTAAAAACATCACAAAAGTTCTGTGAATTACTTAATTTACATGGTTTAAATGCTGTTGAAGTAAATGGAAACTCAAAAGACAGAGAACAAATATTAAAAGACTTTGAAGCTGGCGAATATGAGGTTCTTTGTAATTCAATGCTTTTAACTGAAGGTTGGGATTGTCCAGATGTCGATACCATTGTTGTTTTAAGACCTACAAAGATTAGAAGTTTATATCAACAGATGGTTGGACGTGGTATGAGGCTTGCTCCAAATAAAAAAGAGTTATTGCTTTTGGATTTCCTTTGGATGACAGAACGTCACGATCTATGTAGACCTTCAGCTCTTATTTCAAGAAATGATGATATTGCGAAACGCATCGACAAAATGATGATGAACAATGAATCAGGCATAAACATTCTTGATGCAGAAGAACAAGCAGGTAAAGACATCGTTCGTGAACGTGAAGAAGCACTAGCAAAACAACTAGCAGAAATGAAGAAAAGGCAAAGAAAACTTGTCGATCCACTTCAATACTCATTATCAATTTCAGCTGAAGACTTGGCAGATTATACACCAACATTTGCATGGGAGTGTGGACCTGTTACTGAAAGCCAAAGAAATGCTCTCGAGAAGTTTGGAATCTATCCTGATGAAATCGAAAACTGTGGCAAAGCCTCACTAATATTAACAAAGTTAATAAACAGAAAAGAAAATGGTCTTGCAACACCAAAGCAAATCAGAGCTTTAGAAAAATATGGATTCTACCATGTTGGTTTATGGAGCTTTGATGCGGCAAGCAAAATGATATCAAGAATAGCAGATAACAGCTGGCAAATTCCTAGAGGAATTGATGTTAAAACTTATCAACCAGCGTAAGGAGGCAACATATGGAAAGTAATAATTTATTAGAGGCACTTAAGTGTATCGATGTTGCTTCTTTATCTTACCAAGAATGGATAAACGTGGGTATGGCTCTCAAAAATGAGGGCTATTCCTGCGATGTCTGGGATGAGTGGTCTAGAAACGACACAAGATATAAACCTGGTGAATGTGAAAGAAAATGGTCTGGCTTTAGTGGTTCATCAAATCCTATTACTGGTGGAACAATCGTTCAAATGGCCAAAGACAGAGGCTATATTCCTTTCAGATTTGAAAATGATGGATGCTTAGATTTTGGTGATGTCATTGAATACGATGGCGATGGAACAACACTTGAAATCCATAAAATTGAAACACCAGTAGAACAGCTAATTAAATACATAGAAACTCTATTCAACGAAAACGAATATGTAGGATATGTTACGAATGATGTATGGCAAGATACCGATGGAAAATATATGCCATCAAAAGGCAACTTTGATAGAACTGCTGGTGAGCTTATTGAATCTCTTAAAAAATATCCAGACGATTTAGGAGCAACAATTGGTGACTGGAAAAATGAATGTGGTGCTTGGATAAGATTTAATCCTGTTGATGGAAAAGGCGTAAAGAATGAAAATATCACTCGTTTTACTTATGCATTAGTTGAATCAGATGATATGCCACTCTCTGAACAAGATGCTCTTTATAGAAAATTTGAACTTCCCATCGCATGTTTAGTTTCAAGCGGTGGAAAGTCTATTCATGCCATTGTACATGTTGATGCAGAAAACTATGAAGAATATCGAAAAAGAGTGGACTTTTTGTATGACTTCTTAGAAAAACATGGACTTAAAATTGATAAGCAAAACAGGAATCCATCAAGATTATCAAGGATGCCAGGAGTGACAAGAAACGATAAACAACAAACTTTAATTGCTACAAATATCGGTCGCAAATCCTGGATAGATTGGCTTGATTATGTTGAAGGAGCCGATGATGAGCTTCCAAGTCTAACAAGGCTAACAAATGATCTATTAAAGAATCCACCAAAACTTCCAGATGAACTAATAGAAGGAGTGCTTCGCATAGGACATAAAATGCTTATTTCAGGTAGTTCAAAAGCTGGTAAGAGTTTTTTGCTTATGGAACTTTGCATTGCTTTATCAGAAGGAATTAAGTGGATCAATAGATTCAAGTGTAAAAAATCAAAGGTTCTCTATGTTAATTTGGAGATCGATTCTGCAAGCTGCATAAACCGTTTTATTGAAATCTATAAAGCGATGAAGATAACACCAAAACATAGCGAAGATATCGTTATTTGGAATCTTAGAGGACACGCAATACCTCTAGATAAATTAGTACCAAAGTTAATAAGAAGAATTGCTAACCAGGGCTTTGATGCTGTGATTATCGATCCAATTTATAAAGTCATTACAGGCGATGAAAACAATGCCTCTGAAATGGGACAATTCTGTAATCAATTTGACAAGATTTGTAATGAACTAGGTTGCTCATCTATTTATTGCCATCACCATAGTAAAGGTGCTCAAGGCTTCAAAAAAGCAATGGATAGAGCCAGTGGAAGTGGTGTCTTTGCACGTGATCCAGATGCACAACTTGACCTTATTCAATTAGATACCGACCAAGATTTCATGCTTAAAAATGCTGATAATCCAAACTCAACAGCGTGGAGACTTGAATCAAGTCTTCGTGAATTTGAAAACTTTAAGCCTGTAAATATCTGGTTCAATTATCCAATTCATACACTTGATGAAACTGGTCTTTTAGCTGAAATCGGTGCAGAAGGAAGTCCTGAAGCTAATCTTGCCAAGTCTGGAAAAAGAAAATCAACACCTGAAAGAAGACGTGAAGAGTTTTGTGACGCCTACGATGCACTTGTTGGAACAGGCAGTGGTGTTGATATAGCAGAT
>Ga0116183_1004344_pt1 | contig 13937 bp, 17 predicted proteins | sample AD_UKC078_MetaG_FD_89753 | JGI IMG/M metagenome (GOLD analysis project Ga0116183, IMG submission 89753) | Active sludge microbial communities of municipal wastewater-treating anaerobic digesters from USA - AD_UKC078_MetaG | ecosystem: Engineered > Bioreactor > Anaerobic > Digestate | place: USA... | reverse complement strand
GCGCCAAATTTTTGAGTGATCACATTCACCACATAATCCTGAAAAGCTTTCGCAATTCGGCTTACCATAGCGGTTCCGATTAATAATCCCAAAAAGTAAAAAACGCCGTGGTAAATATCGGTTCCGTACAAATAGTCGTTTAGATTTCTGGCCAGAAGTTTTTCTTTATCAAAAAAATTAGGATGCGTTACCAATTGATCGAGAATATTTCCTGTAATAGCGGGACCAAACAAAGAAAAAACCTGATTAATGGTCGCGAGAAATAAAGATAAAATGAGCAACCATTGATGTGGTTTTAAATATTTGAGAAGTGTTTTCATTTTTAAAAATAATAAGATGCAAAATTACAGTTAATAATTGGTTTGTTCAGGACATTCTATAGATTGTCTCGATACCATTTGTATAGGAAATGAAAAATGAATAAATTGCAGTTTAACTTAAAACTATGCTCACAAAAGAACAAATCGCCCAAAGAATTTCCAAAGAAGTAAAAGATGGTTATTACGTAAACCTCGGAATCGGAATTCCGACTTTGGTTGCGAACTTCGTTTCTCACGACCTTTCCGTAGAATTTCAAAGTGAAAATGGCGTACTCGGAATGGGACCATTTCCTTTTGAAGGTGAAGAAGATCCTGATCTGATCAACGCGGGAAAACAAACCATCACGACACTTCCCGGAGCTTCATTTTTTGATTCTGCTTTCAGTTTTGGGATGATCAGAAGCCAAAAAGTGGATCTCACGATTCTTGGCGCGATGGAAGTTTCCGAAAAAGGCGATATCGCAAACTGGAAAATTCCTGGAAAAATGGTAAAAGGAATGGGCGGTGCGATGGATTTAGTGGCTTCTGCAGAAAATATAATCGTTGCGATGATGCATGTCAATAAAGCGGGAGAAAGCAAAATTTTAAAAAACTGTACGCTTCCCTTAACGGGAGTTGGCTGCGTGAAAAAAGTAGTCACGGAATTGGCGGTTTTGGATATTACAACAAATGGTTTTAAATTGTTGGAAAGAGCTCCCGGAGTTTCTGTGGAAGATATTATCAAAGCTACCGAAGCGGATTTAATCATCGAAGGAGAAATTCCGGAGATGCAGTTTTAATCATAGCTTTTATCTAACAAAGAAATCCTTTTCAATTTTGAAAAGGATTTCTTTGTTATAATGTATTATTAATTTTATTTTAAAATCTCCTTCAAAAACATCATCGTGTGATTCCAGGCTCTTTTCGACATTACAGCATTGTAATCTGGTGATTCTGGATTGGTAAAGGTGTGTTTAGAATTCGCATACGTGATGATTTGCCAATCTGCTTTTCCTTCCTTCATTTCTGTAACCAAAGAATTGTAATTTTCTGGAGTTATGCTTTCGTCATCGGCACCATTTTCTATTAACATTTTGGTAGAAATTGCTTCATTTTTTCGAGCGGCATCTTTTCCAATTCCACCATGAATAGAAACGATTCCTGAAACTGGCATTTTTCCACGTGCAACTTCCAATGCTCCAGTTCCGCCAAAACAATAGCCAATTACTGCGATTTTATCAGGATTAGCGCCATTTTTTTTCAATTGTTCCAAAGCGAGAGCGATCCTTTTTTGGTACGCTTCAAAATTTTGTTTGTAGGAACCAGCCATTTTTCCTGCAGATGCATAGTCGGTCGGCGTATTTCCGACTCCATAAATATCGGCAATAAAGGCGATGTAACCTGCTTTTTCCAATTCTGCCGCTGCTGTTTTTGCTTCCTTATCAATTCCCATCCATGCTGGTAAAATCAAAACTCCGGGCAGTTTTTTTCCTGCATTCGAAGTGACCAAACCACTCAATTTTTGTGTTCCATCTTGATAAGAAACGCTTTTCAGTTTCTGACCGAATGCTGTTCCTGATGCCATGAAAAGTGATGCTAAAAATAAATTACGTATCATTTTATCTAATTTTATTAGGGTAAAAGTACATACAAAATGATCTACAATAATGACAAAATAGTAAATGATGTCGATTGATATTTTTAATCAGAAAACTAGCGCTATTTACTTATCAAAAAAGCAAAATGTAAGTATTGGTTTTTAAATTTAAAGATTTAATTTTGTTGTAATTAGAGTGGTATTACTTTAACAAATCTAATTTTTAAGGTTTAGATTATTATAGAAAAAACAAAAGGGTATGTCAAAATATAAAATCCAAAAATCACCTTTCATCGTTCCGACCACTGATGGAAAACTCATCGAAGAAATCTGGGGAAATTCGACCGGAAATTCTGGAATTTCAATTGCGCACATGGTTGCACCTCCCAATTGGAGTGAACCTTTTCAAACTCCCGAATTTGATGAATTTACCTACATTATTAAAGGTAAAAAACAATTTGAAATCGATGGGGAAATCGTTGTTTTAGAAACCGGACAAAGTATTCTTATCCAAAAAGGAGCGCGAGTGAAGTACAGCAATCCGTTTGAAAATCCTTGTGATTATCTGGCGATTTGTCTGCCTGCATTTTCGATGGATTTGGTGAATCGTGAAGATATTTAATGCAGAAGAAACAATGCATTTCTAAGATTATTGTTAAAATTCAATTCCCAAATCTCTCAATTCTTTTTCCAAATCTGTATCTTCTTTGATGTGAATGCAGATAAATCCCAGACTTTTTGCAACTTCAATATTTTTAAAATTATCATCGATAAAAACCGATTCTTCAGCTTTAATTTGATAACGATTCAATAAAACATGCCAAATTTCTGGATTGGGTTTGATGAGTTTCTCTGTGCCGGAAACCACGATTTTACCCTTGAAAATACTGAAGAAATCATAGTTTTCTAAAGCGTAGGGAAAAGTTTCTGCAGACCAGTTCGTTAATCCAAAAAGTTCATATTCTGAATGTTCTAGCTTTCGTAAAACTGCCACATTATCTGCAATTTCACTTTTCAACATCGTAGTCCAGTTGTCGTAATAAGCGCGGATTTCTTTCTCCCATTCCGGAAAATTCGCAACTTGAATTGCTGTTCCTTCCGCTAAAGTTCGTCCACGGTCTTGTTCGATATTCCATTCATCGGTCGTGATATTTTTTAGGAAATATTCCATTTTTTCATCGTCATTAAAATAATCTTTGAAAAAATAGCGCGGATTCCAATCCATCACCACACCACCGAAATCGAAAATAATATTTTTAATAGCCATTAATTGAAAGTTGTTTGATGAATGTTAATTGTTTTTACTTCTGAAAAAGATCGAAATCAAAGTGATTACTAAAAGTAGATGTAAATAAAAGGAATTTAGAATTAAATCGGTATAACTCATTTTAAAATTACTCAACGATATCAGAATCAAAATCTGCGCTCCGTACGGAATAATCCCTTGAACGTAACACGCAAATATATCAAGAACAGAAGCGCTTTCCTGAGGTTTTAGTCCATACTTTTCAGTAATTTCCTTGGAGACTTTCCCGGAGATTAAAATGGCAATGGTATTATTCGCCACGCAGAAATTCGCCACCGTGACCAATCCGCCAATTCCGAGCAGAGCCGTTTTTTTCGAATTGATGATTTTATTGATGTTTCTCAAGAGGAAATTAATTCCGCCCGCTTTTTCTACCAATGCGGCTAAACCACCGGTAAGAAGCGAAAGCAGAAAAATTTCGGTCATGCTCGTAAAACCTTCATAGCTGCTTTTGGCAAAATCCATGAGACCGAAAGTTCCGTAACCCATTCCTAAAACACCTGCGAAAAGCAACCCTGAAAAAAGCACAACGAAAACATTAATTCCGATAATAGAAAGCGCGATTACAAGTAAATAAGGAAGGATCAGGATGAAATTGTAATCCTTTTGTTCCAAGGGTACGGCGGAAGTTTCCTGACTAAAACCGATCGCAATCAAAATAACAATCGCAATAATAGCCGCCGGAAAAGCGAGTTTGAAATTAACCCGGAACTTATCCTTCATTTCACATCCTAAACTTTGGGTGGCCGCAATTGTGGTATCAGAAATCACCGAAAGGTTATCACCGAACATCGCTCCAGAAAGCAAAGCAGCCCCAATTAATCCTAATGGAGAACCGCTTTTTTCAGCTAAATCAATAACAATGGGACCCAAAGTGACAATCGAACCCACAGAAGTTCCGGAAGCGAAAGATAAAAATGAGGCAATCACAAAAATTCCCACCGGGAAATATGCAGCCGAAATATAATTTAAACCTAAATTCACAATCGTATCAACACTTCCCGTGGCTTTCGAAACCGTAGCAAAAGCGCCCGCTAAAAGGTAAATGATACACATGGTCAAAATTTTGCCATCGCCACAACCTTTCAAAAAAGTATCGATTTTTTCATTTACTTTTCCTTTCAGCAAAACAAAGGCGGAAACAATTCCGATCAAAGCTGCAATAGGAGAGGGTAAAGCGTAAAAATCCTGATTGTAAATTCCGAATCCTAAAAAAATTCCTACGAAGAGGAGCAGAGGTAAAATAGAGAGAAAAGTGCCGTGTGTTTTTGTCATGGTGCAAAACTAGGTCACAAAAAGTCAAAAAGCAAAAAAAGAGCGAAGTAAAAAATTTGGTGATGATTAAAATTCAAAGGGAGAAAATTCATACCCTTTTTCCCGAAACTTCGCAAAAATATGCTGCAAACCATTACTCAAAATGATTTCTTCTGCCTCGAGAATAGAATTGTATCGCGCAGTTTGCTCAAATGTTTTTTCGGTCAGTTTTATTTCTGGCGCTTTACATTCTACCAAAATTTTTGCCACTGTTTTTTCGGTCACCAAAAGATCAATTCTCTTTGTCGTTCCGTTGAGAACCAGTTTTTTTTCCAAAATTAAAGACGATAAGTTTCGGCCTTTTTTAAAATGAAAATAATGCACCCAATGTTGTCGTACCCATTCTTCCGGCGTAAGCTGAAGCCAGGATTTTCGCACCAAATCATAAATAAAAAACTTATCTTTGTCTCTCTTGATTTGAAAGTCAAAATCCTCATTAAAATTCAGTTTCGGAAGTTCCATTTATGAAAGAATTAGATTTAATCCTCAAAAATATTAAAAATAAAACGCTTTTGCCTATTTATTTTTTTCATGGCGAAGAACCGTATTTTATGGATGTAGCTTTGAAATCTTTTGAAAATGACTTTTTAGAAGAAGACGAAAAAGCCTTTAATCAAACCGTAGTTTACGGGAAAGATACTACGTATTCTGATGTGCTTTCATTAGCAAGACAATTTCCCATGATGGGTGATAAACAAGTCATCATTCTGCGCGAAGCACAGGAAATTAAAATGACCGAAAAGGAAGCTGAAGCCTTGAAAATCTATTCAGAAAACCCTGTGGAATCTACACTTTTGGTCATTGCTCACAAGTATAAAAAAGTAGATGCCCGCAAAAGTTTTGCAAAAAATCTTACGAAAAGTAAAATGCTTTTCGTCAGTGATAAAGTAAAGGATTACGAAGTTGCAAAATGGATTTCGGGTGAAATGCTAAAATTAGGGTTGAAAAGTAAACCTCCCATCGCCGCTTTACTTTCCGAATATTTAGGAACCGATCTTTCGCGAATTTCCAATGAGCTGCAAAAACTCAAAATGATTTTGAAAGAAGGCGAGATCATCGATGAAAAAATCATCGAAACTCATATCGGAATCAGCAAAGATTTCAATGTTTTCGAACTCATCAAAGCTTTAGGAAAAAAAGATTCTACGAATGCCTTTAGAATTGCGCATTTTCTCGGAAAATCTCCGAAACAGAATACTTTTCCCATGATGATTGGGAATTTGTACAACTTTTTTTCAAATTTGGTAATTTTTCATACCATTAAAGGAGAATCGCCCCAAAATCAAGCTACAACTTTGGGAATTCATCCCTATTTCATCAAAGATTTCGCTGAAGCAACTCGGTTTTATAACCTCAAACATTGCACGCGAATTATTTCTATTTTAAGAGAAATGGATTTAAAAAGCAAAGGATTGGGTGCGATCAATATGACAGAAAGTGAATTGCTGAAAGAGATGGTGTACAAAATTCTGCATGTGGATCAGTACAAAGTGAAGTTGTAATTTTTTTTGGGCGACTTCCCGATAGTTATCGGGACCGTCCTCCATTCCCGCTTTTTTGTTCCACTTCGTTCCACAAAAAGAGCTCCATTCAGGCCGGGTCGCAGTCTAGGATGCAAAAGAAAGTTTCGGCTAAAAGAAAAGTTTGAAAATTTCAAATACAGCATTTCGCGGATTCCAATCCCTCTTTTTAAATCAGAAATTTTCAGTCATTGAAAAAATTCATCGCCAAAAACTTCGAAACCCCAAAATAAATCACGATTTTTGAGCACTTAAAATTATACCTCAACTTTAACCCAATTTAATGGAAGAAAATATTTTAGACTGTGTCATTATCGGTTCTGGTCCAGCCGGATTTACAGCCGCAATTTACGCCGCAAGAGCCGACCTTAAACCTGAATTATACACCGGATTAGAACCAGGTGGACAATTGACGACCACCACAGAAGTAGATAATTTCCCAGGATATCCCAACGGAATTACGGGTCCAGAAATGATGATGGATCTTCAAAAACAAGCCGAAAGATTCGAAACCAAAGTTCATTACGAAACGATTACCAAAGCTGAATTTTCTACGGAAGTTGGCGGTACTCATCAATTATGGGCAGGAAATAAAGCAATATTGGCAAAAACAGTCATTATTTCTACAGGTGCAACTGCGAAATATTTAGGCTTAGACGATGAAAAAAAATATTCTGGAGGCGGAGTTTCAGCTTGTGCAACGTGTGATGGATTTTTCTACAAAGGAAAAGATGTAGTCGTAGTTGGAGCAGGAGATACCGCAGCTGAAGAGGCCACTTATTTAGCGAAATTGGTCAATAAAGTTACCATTTTGGTACGAAAAGACTATATGAGAGCTTCAAAAGCGATGATTCACCGTGTAAGCAACACGCCAAATATCGAAGTGAAATTCAACCATGAATTAATCGGAATTGAAGGCGAAAATTCTTTGGTGGAAAGAGCGGTGGTCATCAATAACCAAACTCAGGAAACTTCAAAAATAGACGTTCACGGAATTTTCATAGCGATTGGTCACAAACCGAATACAGAGATCTTCAAAAACCAGATAACGCTGGATGAGAACGGTTATATCGATACGATTCCAGGAACATCAAAAACCAATTTACCGGGAGTTTTCGCAGTAGGAGATGTTCAAGATAGTCATTACAGACAAGCGATTACAGCGGCTGGAAGTGGATGTATGGGAGCGATGGATGCGGAAAAATATTTGGGAGAAGTTTTTTAGTGTTGGAGTGTATGAGTATTTGAGTATTTTCGGTAATATCTTATGCTCTTTTTTCAATTACTCAAGAACTCAAGAGCTCAATTACTCAAGAACTCAAAAACACAAAAACTCCAGAACTCAACTACTCAAAATTCAGTGTCATGAAAAACCTCCTCTACATATTTTTCGGTGGTGGATTGGGAAGTGTTTTGCGCTTTTTGATTTCCAATTATACACAGAAGCTTTGGAACATCAATACCTTTCCGATGGGAACTTTTGTGGTCAATTTGATCGGGTGTTTTTTAATTGGGATTCTCACTTCCTATTTTATGAAAGTAGATCATTATTTAAAGTTTCTGCTGATTACGGGGTTTTGTGGCGGATTCACCACCTTTTCGACTTTTTCTGTAGAAAACTACTCTTTATGGCAAAGTGGTAACTATTCGATACTGCTATTTTATATTGTATTGAGTGTCATATTGGGTTTATTTGCTGTTTATGCGGGAATGCAATTGGCGAAAAATTAATTTTTCCTTTTGATAATGAAGGTTTTAAAATTTTTTTTAATAAATTATTTGGTCAATTTGTAAAAGGTCTTTATATTTGCACCACTGAAAAAGAGAAATCTTTTCTTGGAGAAATGGCAGAGTGGTCGATTGCGGCAGTCTTGAAAACTGTTGACTGTAACAGGTCCTGGGGTTCGAATCCCTATTTCTCCGCTCATTAAAAATGAAACCTACTGAAATCAGTAGGTTTTTTGTTTGTGAATCATTCTGGATCAGTAGCAAAACTTGAGGATTAAGCAAAATTTGGGATCAATACGCTGTTTGTTGTGTTTTTTTCAAAATCAATAATTTGGTGTCATCTTTAGGATTGAATTTTATCCAACACTTTCAGTTTTAGTCAACAGTTTCAATCGTATTTTTTCTTTAAATGCAAACTGACCTTAACAAGTAAAATTAATATCGGAACTTCAACCAAAGGACCAATTACTCCTACAAATGCTTGCGGAGAGTGAATTCCAAAGACTGCGATCGCTACCGCAATTGCTAATTCGAAATTATTTCCTGTTGCTGTAAAAGCGATAGATGCATTTTTGTCATAAGGAACCTTCATTGCTTTACCGATGAAAAAGCTAATGAAAAATGTTAGGATGAAGTAAACAATGAGCGGGACAGCTACTTTTATTACATCTCCCGGTAACTCTAATATTTTGTCACCTTTCAAACTGAACATTAATACAATCGTGAATAGCAATGCATACAAAGTTATTGGAGAAATGGCTGGAATAAATTTTCGGTTGAACCAGTCTTTTCCTTTTATTTTAATTAAAAAGTATCGGCTCAAAAATCCTGCAGTGAATGGAATTCCTAAATAAATGAAAACGCTTTCTGCAACATCTTTCATGGGAACATTGATATTGAAATTTCCTAATCCTAATTTTTGTGGCAATACATTAATGAAAAGCCAGACATAAAAACTATAAAATACCAGTTGAAAAATACTGTTTAGTGCAATAAGCAAGGCTGCGTATTCACTGTTGCCTTTCGCTAAATCATTCCATACGATAACCATCGCAATGCATCTTGCCAAACCGATCAGAATAAGGCCAATCATATAATCAGGTTCGTCGCGAAGAAAAATTATAGCCAAAACAAACATTAAAATTGGACTGACAATCCAATTAAGCAATAGCGAAACCGAAAGTACTTTTTTGTCTTTAAAAGCCATTGGTAAAAGCGAATAATCCACTTTTGCGAGAGGAGGATACATCATCAAAATTAATCCTATTGCCAAAGGAATATTTGTTGTTCCGACCGAAAGCGAATTGGTAATATTGGAAACACTGGGAATGAAATATCCTAAGCAAACACCGGTTCCCATGGCGAGAAAAATCCAGATGGTAAGATATCGGTCGAGAAATTTGAGTTTGGGTTGCATGCTTTATTTTTTAATTTGAGAAAAAACATAGAACATTTCTGAGGCGATCTGTAAACTTATTGCTGAGTAAATTTCCTTTTGCTGTGGCGTATTATCGGAGATTTTGGGATCTTCAAATGTTATGGGAATTCGTTTTTCTGCACCTGCAATATACGGACAACCGTTATCTGCTTGTGAACAGGTCAGAACTGCTGCAAATGTTGAGGAAGGATTAAACGGATGATCATATTTTTTAGAAAATGCGATAATTGGCGAACTGTTTTGCCCAAATTTAATAGCATACACAGGATTGGCTTCATTTGAAATTTGAATAACCGAAAATCCTTGGTCCTGGAATGTTTCTACCACTTTAGGGAACAATGCAGTTACTTCAGTACCTCCGGAATAACAAACCACATTCGGGATTTGGAAATGAGCCGCAGCAACTTGTGCCCAAACCTGCGACAGATGACTTCTGCGGGAATTGTGCGTGCAGATAAAATTAATATTGACGGGTAATTTTTTGAGCGTCTTTTCTTGGATGAAATCTACGAGCGGTTGAATGACAATTTTCCTTTCCTCACTGATGTTTTGTTGTTCCAGCAGGAGCGTAATGGTGTCTGATAATTTTGGATCACTCATCATTAAATTAATTTTTTTAACAACATCCAGTGTTTGGTGAGCAAGAATTGTTTTGTTTGACAGTAAGTTCAGTCAGATTCTTCTTGATCTTCTCGGAGGGAATTCCGCAAGCATCTTGCGCCAAGCAAGCGGTGGTTTTGTTTTTCAAAACAAATGTTTTTCCGTTAAATGTCAAATCGTATTTCCCAATCGTATCACTTTGATATTCAACTTCAATATCAAGATCTTCAATGCTTAATCGATCTTCAGAAAGCTGAATAATGCTGAGAAGTTTATTCGGTTTCAAACGATGTTCAAAATCATCGGCATTCCATAACTGGAAGTTTACCACTTTTTCTGACCGTATTTTACCGCCACAATCGATAAAATTTTTGCTGATGATTCCAACTTCGGTTACATGAAAATGGTCGGGAACAAAAGATCCGTTTTCTAATTCAAATGCAACATTTTCTAGTGTTGGCAAAATTTGTTTTACTTCTGATAATTTCATCTTTATCTATTTATAGTTTCAATGCAATATTGCGATATTATTATGCGGAAAACGCGCCTAACAGCATTTTTGTTCAGTAACGGTTTGTATAATTTTGACGAAATAGGTATTTAAAATCTCTATTGTTTTTTCATCAATACAATAGCAAATTGCGTTGCCGGAAATAGAACCTTTTATAATTCCGGCATTTTTTAGTTCTTTTAAATGCTGGGAAACGGTGGGTTGAGCGAGCGGCAATTCATTCACGATATCGCCACAGATGCACGCATTGACTTTCATTAAATATTCAATGATAGCAATTCTTGCAGGATGTCCCAAAGCTTTTGCGATGGTGGCAATTTGGTTTTGCTGGTCTGTGAAATGGTCTGTCTTTGTTGCTCCCATTGTTTTGTTTAATATTGCAATATTACGATATAATTTGGTTTTTACCAAAAATATTTTTTTAATCAAAGCAAGTCAAAACACAAAACCTTTTGTTTGAGAAATGGGATCGTCCAAATTCCAGAAGTTTATAATGTAACTTGTTTCTTCTTGACAACTACCGGATGATCAAATGTTAAATAGAGATTCGTTCGATCATTACTGCGCTGCTTTGTCAACAATGATTTGGGTTAAAGATGGAACCGAACCGCCGAAAACTTCCAGCAGATCATGCTGGAAATTCGGAAAATTACGTATTAAAAATTCTAATACTTGGCTCGTCTGTTCATTGAAAAACCCTTTAAAAAGGCAAATCGATACTTTCCGGATTTACAAAATCTTTCGTGTATGGATTCTCCAGAAAACTTAAAAAAGGTTTTTGAAACTGAATGATATCGCCTCTTTGAATCCCGTAAACAGACCAGTAATTGGTGAGCAACTGCGCGAAAATTTCTTCATCCCAAAATCCAAAAACCGGTCGGTTTTCAGTCGGTAAAATGGGAATTGCTTCAATCGAAATTCCGTCGTCCGTATTTTCAATTTTATATTCCGGTTTGTATTGCAAAATATAATCGGAGTAGTGAAAGCGTGCAAATAATTCTTCAAACTGAAGTGGATGCAAAACATAACCTTTCATTTTTTCCAGAATGTCTCTGTGTTTTTCGCCAATAATTCCGTTGTCCTGCAAACACGCAATAAATCCAAATCCATTGACCCCGAATTGAAACAATAAATTCACCGTATCATCGCGATAACTAATAATATCTGCAGAATATTTAAGGGGAAACAGCGCAATACTCCAGGGTTTTTCTCCTGTAAAAGAAATGGGTTCCACGATGGATTGCAGCATCAAATGAAAATTCCCGAAACGCTCCCGTAAAGTTTCGGACAGGTCAAAAGTTTCTCTTAATCTGAGTTTTTGCTGACTTTCGTACTGCATTTCGCAGTACAACATTCCGTAAACCATTCTTCCGGACCATAGAAAAATTAAATGTTCATCGAGTTCAGACATTCCTTCAAATCCTTTTTTGTAGGCAGTTTGCATGTTCTCTTCCAATTCCTCGAATGCTTTTTTCACCCTCGGTGAACAGGGTAATTGAAGATCTTGATAACGGTAAGACTTGCTTTTGTCCATCATTTCGATTTTATCCTCGCCAAATTTAAAATGCTCCATTAACCATTCCGGAAAAACGGACATTTTTTCCGTGGTTAGATCTCCCGTTAAGAAGCAAAATTGGTCATCGAAAATCAAATCCTGAAACGGATTAAAATAGGGTGAAGTCATAAATGAAAATGAAAATTAAACTTGAAAAATATTTGCAAATATAGCCATAAACGTTGGGTTAGTTTTCAGCTTTTGGTCTCAAAATTTTCTTACAGAGGGATTCCCAAATTTTACCTTACCTTAGTTTCACTAAAAATCATCAATGGACGAAAATATTTTAGGTTTAGTTGCGGGTGGAATTACCTCCGTTGCCATGTTGCCACAACTCATCAAAGTTTTAAAGGAAAAAGATGTGAAAGATCTGTCTTTATTAATGATCGTAGTTTTAATCACCGGACTTTCACTTTGGGTTTGGTACGGCTTTATGAAAGATGAATTGCCTATAATTTTGTCTAATGCCTTTGCTGTGCTGGTAAATATCGCTTTGCTGATCTCTTACTTTAAATTCCGGAAATAAACTTTAAGAGAGTATTAAATCCCTCAATAATATTTTATGCTTCGGATTGTTTTAGGCATACTTTTTTCTATCGGAAAGAAAAATGGTAAATCATGAGCACAAAAAATTTTTTTGAAAAATTTGCTAATTCTGCAACCACGTTCACCGGCAGTTCTTTTGCATTTATGGCTGCTTTGGCGATTGTAATTGTGTGGGCTGCAACAGGTCCTGTTTTTCAGTATTCCGAAACCTGGCAACTGATTATTAATACGGGTACGACTATTATTACTTTTTTAATGGTTTTCCTGATTCAGAAAGCTCAAAATAAAGATTCCAAAGCCATTCAGATTAAACTGAATGAACTGATTGCTTCCAATAAAGCTACGAGTAACAGGATTGTAAACATCGAAAATCTTACGGAAGAAGAATTAGATCAGATTCACAAATATTACGAGAAATTATCTACCGAAGCTGAAGAAGATGCGGATTTGCACGCTTCGCATTCGATTGATGCTGCTGCCAAAAACCAAGAGGAGAAATCTGAATATTTTCAAAGTAAAAAAGAATAAAAATAAAAATAAAATGCCTTGCTTTTTTAGGTCTTCTTTATCAAATCAATCTCCTTCTTCAGACTCAGAAACATCTCTTTTACCGTCATCATATCCAAAGTTTCCGTCTCGAATTCTGCTGTATTAATGCTACAAGAATATTCCCAGATTTCCACCAGATCCGAAAGTTTAATTTCGTAAGGTTTATACAGCGGATTATCCGAACTCACCGTAATGTTTTTAGAAGTTTTTTTCTGCAATCTTTTATAAACCACGCCTTCATTTTGGGTGATGAAAATATAAGTTTTGCCGATCTTTAAATCACCCACATTTTCCACATATTTTCCTACAATGAAGGTTCCGTCTTTAAAAGGCGGCATCGAATCTCCACTCGCCGGAAAAGCCCGGAATTTTCCGTTCCTCAAAAAAGGCAAAGAAATCGTTTGTAATTTCTCAATATATTCCGGATCGCTGTACCCTTGAAGATAACCCATTTGCGCTTTTGCAGGGATGATTTCTATTTTATTTTCGCCTCTTTCATCGACCGTAATCGGAAGAATCGTGCGATTATCCGGAAGTTGCATCATTTTTTCTAAAGTATATTTCCGCAAATCAATCCCCACTAATAAATCGATGCTTACGCGATAATATTTAGAAATTCTCACCAAAATTTCAATCGGCGGTTCTGTGGCGCCATCTTCATATTTAGCGTACCGACCACGCGTGATTAAAAGGTCGTCCGCAATTTTTTGTTGCGCGTATTTTTGCTGAGCTCTCAAATACCGCATGTTTTCTGATAAAATTGACATTGCTATAAATTATATCAACAAATGTACGAAATTTAGATATAAAACCTACTAATTTTGTCCGCATGGAAAGAGCAATTGTACACATGGATTTAGACACTTTTTTTGTGTCTTGTGAAAGATTACAGGAATCAAAACTCAATGGAATTCCCGTCATCATCGGAGGTGGCGATCGTGGAGTAGTAGCTTCATGTTCCTACGAAGCGCGCT
>Ga0116183_1004339_pt1 | contig 13947 bp, 13 predicted proteins | sample AD_UKC078_MetaG_FD_89753 | JGI IMG/M metagenome (GOLD analysis project Ga0116183, IMG submission 89753) | Active sludge microbial communities of municipal wastewater-treating anaerobic digesters from USA - AD_UKC078_MetaG | ecosystem: Engineered > Bioreactor > Anaerobic > Digestate | place: USA... | reverse complement strand
TGGCAGGGTCAGGATCAGCCTGCCTCGAACCCCGGTCAGGGGTCCGAGCAGCCCCCGGCCTGGCAGCCCCCGGCCTATACCCCACAGCAGTACCCGCAGTACGGCCAGCCCGCCGGGTACCCGCAGGGGCAGCCCTACGGTGCGCCGGGTGGCGCGCCGGCCGACTATCCGGGTCCCGGGTACGGCCAGCCTGGTCAGTACCCGCAACCGGGGCAGTATCCGCCGCCTTACGGTCAGTACCCGCCCGGTCAGTACCCGCCGGGCCAGTTCCCGCCGCCGGGACAACCGGGCCAGTACCCGCAATACGCACAGCCCGGCGCGGCCGACGCCTCGAAGAAGTCGATGAAGGTGGTCGGCATCGTGTTGGGCGCACTGGCGGCCCTGGTTCTGGCTGTGGTGCTGATTCTCGGGTTCTGGAAGCCAGGGTTCTTCGTCACCACCAAGCTCGATGTCGACAAAGCTCAGCAGGGTGTGCAGCAGATTCTCACCGATGAGGCCAACGGGTACGGCGCCAAGAACGTCAAGGACGTCAAGTGCAACAACGGCCAGAACCCGACGGTGAAGAAGGGTGACACCTTCACCTGCGAGGTGAGCATCGACGGCACCAAGCGCCAGGTGACTGTGACGTTCCAGGACGACAAGGGAACCTACGAGGTCGGCCGACCGAAGTAGCCGGGTGACCGGCAGGCGGTCACAGCGAGTCGATCGCCTTGTTCAGCCTGGCGATGGACGAGCCGACGCCATAGCGTTCGGCCAGTTCGGCCACCCGCTTCGGGTCTGCGGCGTGCAACGGTAGACGGTCATCGGCTGTCCCCACCTCGACCGGTGCGTCCCGGGCGACCCGCACCACCCGATCGGCTGCCGCGATGTAGTCGGCCGCGGCGTGGATGCGGGCCCGGAACGACTTCGGCACGTCCGACCGCGGATCGTCGACGACGGCCAGGATCGCCTCCAGCGAGCCGTACCGGCTCAGCATGGTTGCCGCCGTCTTCTCCCCGACACCGGGAACACCGGGCAGACCGTCGGACGGGTCGCCGCGCAGCAGTGCCAGTTCGGCGTAGGCATCCCCGGCCCGGACCTGCGGAACGCCGTACCGTTCGGCGACCTCGGCGGGGCCGAACATCGTCGCCTTGGAAAGCCCGCGCCCGATGTAGAGCACCCGCACCGTGACCGGGTCGTCGGCGACCAGTTGCAGCAGGTCCCGGTCGCCGCTGACCACCACCACCGGGTCGCGGCGTTCGGCGGCGGCCAGTGCGCCCAGGACGTCATCGGCCTCGTAACCCACCGCGCCCGCGGTGGCGATCCCGTAGGCGTCCAAGATCTCGAGGATCATGTCCACCTGGGGGCTCAGGTCGTCGGGCACCTCCTCGATGTCCAGCCCTTCAGCGCTCGACTCGGTGGCCAGTTCGTCGACCTCGGCGACCACCCGGTGTGCCTTGTAGGAGGGGATCAGGTCCACCCGCCAGGCCGGACGCCAATCGAGGTCGAGGCACACCACCAACCGCGATGGCCGTTCCCGGGTGATCAGCGTGGCCACACTGTCGAGGAAGCCGCGGACGGCGTTGACCGGGCGGCCGTCCGGCGCCGTGATCGACGCGGGGACGCCGAAGTAGGAGCGGAACCACATGCTGGCCCCGTCGAGCAGCAGGAGCGGTGCGGACACCACTGGAACGCTAGCCCAGCGACTGTGCGGCCAGTGCCCGCTCGGCGCGGATCACCGCGGTGACCGCATTGATCAGCGCCAGATGGGTGAAGGCCTGCGGGAAGTTGCCCAGGTGGCGTCCGCTGTGCGGGTCGATCTCCTCGGCGTAGAGGCCCAGCGAACTCTCGGCCGAGAGCAACTTGCCGCACAACGTCTTTGCCCGTTGTATTTCGCCGATCGCGACCAGCGCCGACACCAGCCAGAACGAGCAGATGGTGAAGGTGCCCTCCTCTCCGCTCAACCCGTCTTCGGTGTCATCGAGGCGGTAGCGCAGCACCATCTCCTCTTCGGTCAACTCGTCGGCGATGGCGAGCACGGTGTTGCGAACCCGCTCGTCGTCCGGCGGCAGGAAACCCATCAGTGGGATGAGCAGCACCGAGGCGTCCAGCGCCTTGGTCCCGTAATGCTGGGTGAACACCCCGCGTTCGTCGACCGCGTTGGCCAGCACGTCGGCGCGGATCTCATCGGCGGCAGCCCGCCAGCGCCTCGCCAGGTCCGTCTCGCCGCGAATAGCCGCCATCCGGGCGCCGGAATCGGCGGCCACCCAGCAGGCCACCTTCGAGGAGGTGAAGTGTTGCGGACCCGAGCGCACCTCCCAGATCCCCTGATCGGGGTCGCGCCAGTGGTCCAGTGCGCATTCGACCTGGGTGTGCACGATCCGCCACAGCCGGTCCTCGACGCGGCGATGGGTGCCGGTGTGCAGGTCGATCGCTCGGACGATCGCGCCCCACACGTCGTGCTGACGCTGGCTGTACGCCCCGTTCCCGATCCGGACCGGCTGCGCACCTTCGTACCCGGACAGGTGGTCCAGCGTCGACTCGGGCAGCGCCCGCTCACCGCCGACGCCGTACATCAGCTGCAGGTTGCTGTCGGCCGCGCCGGCGACGTCGGCGATGAACCGGAAGAAGTCGTTGGCCTCCCAGTCGAACCCCAGCGAGTTCAACGCCCACAGTGTCCCCGCGGTGTCCCGGATCCAGGTGTAGCGGTAGTCCCAGTTACGTTCCCCGCCCGGCGCCTCGGGAAGCGACGTGGTCGCCGCGGCGATGATCGCACCGGTCGGACCGAAGCTCAGGCCCTTCAGCGTCAAGGCGCTGCGTTGCAGGTGCCCGCGCCAGGGATGATCGGGGAACTTTCCACGATCGAGCCAGTGCTGCCAGTGGTGGCAGGTCCACCGGAGCCGGTGCTCGGCCTCCTCCAGCGTCCCCGGCGGGGCGTGCTGGCTCCACCACAGCGCGACGAACCGGCGCTCGCCTTCCTTGAGCAGGGTGCGTGCGGTGGCCGTCGGACCTTCGAAGCCCACGTTCAGATCCGTGGTCAATCGTAGTCGGGGCAGTGGGTTCTCGGCCGCGGGCGGATCGTCCGCCCGGCGGCCGTCGTCCACCCGGTCGCCGGCTCGCCGATCGAGGAAAGGCTCGGCGATCGCATCGTGGTAACCGTTCTCCCCGTAGGACCAGCGCGCGGGCATCCGGCCGTAGTCGAAGCCTGGAGTGCAATCCATCTCGACCTGGACCTGTCCGTTGACGCAGCGGATCGTCCGCAGCAGAACATGCGACGCGTCGTAGTCGGTGGGAGCCCGACGGTGGGTATGGGAACGTTCGTCCTCGTGGTGCCACGGCCCGACGAGAAGCGTATCGGTGACGACCAGCCAACCTCCCGGCGTCCACCAACTGGTTTCGAGCACCATCGTCCCGGGGATGTAACGGCGTGCCGAGGGCACGTCGACCCCGGCCGGACTGATACGGAAATGGCCGGCATCGCGATCGAGAATGGCGCCGAACACGCTGGGGGAGTCCATCCGCGGCAGGCACAGCCATTCCACTGCGCCGTTCGGCGCCACCAACGCCGTTGTCTCACAGTCGGAGAGGAATGCGTAGTCCTCGATCGGTGGGAAGTGACTCCAGTTCAACCCGATCGGTTGGGCGGCCCTGTCCATGATGTCCCGCTTCCATCGCCTGAGTGCTCGTGACCTGGCAGATAAACGGTACGCGCGGCCGGGTGCGGTGCGTGGCGGGTTGGGGTGGCGGTTGCCGACTAACCTGACGGTCGTGACCGAACGATGTTTCGAGAGCGATGTGTACGCGCGTCGCCTGGCCGCCGCCGCGGCTGGGGCGGCGAAAGCAGGCCTGGCCGGGCTGATCGTCACACCGGGCTATGACCTGCGCTACCTGATCGGTTCGCGGGCACAGACTTTCGAGCGGCTGACGGCGCTGGTCATCCCGGCGGCCGGGCAGCCGACGGTGATCGTCCCCCGGCTGGAACTGGCGGCGCTCAGGGAATCCGCCAGCGCTGACCTCGGACTGACGGTGCGGGATTGGGTGGACGGCGAGGATCCCTACGATTTGGTCGCCCTGTCGCTGGGCGGGCATGCCAGGGTTGCGGTCACCGATGCGATGCCGGCGCTGCACCTTCTGCCGTTGGCCGATCGGCTGGGCGCGGTGCCGGTGCTGGCCGCCGGTGTGCTGGCCGGTTTGCGAATCGTCAAGGACGACTCGGAGATAGCCGCTCTTCGAGCGGCCGGTGCGGCTATCGACCGGGTACACGCGCAGGTGCCGCAGTTCCTCCGCCCGGGTCGCACCGAGTCCGAGGTGGCTGCAGACATCACCGAAGCCATTGTGGCCGAGGGACATTCGGAGGCGGCGTTCGTCATCGTCGGTTCCGGGCCCAACGGTGCCGACCCGCACCACGAGTGTTCGGGCCGCCCGCTGAAGGTGGGCGACATCGTCGTCGTCGACATCGGGGGACCGGTCGAACCAGGCTACAACTCCGACTGCACCCGGACCTACAGCCTGGGGGAGCCCGACGCCGAGATCGCCTCCCGGTATGCCGTTTTGCAGCAGGCGCAGGCCGCGGCGGTGGCCGCTGTCCACCCCGGGGTGACCGCCGAGCAGGTCGACGCCGCGGCGCGTGATGTGCTGGCCGCGGCCGGGCTGGCGGAGTTCTTCGTCCACCGGACCGGGCACGGCATAGGCCTGTCGGTGCACGAGGAGCCCTACATCGTCGCCGGCAACGACCTGCCGCTGCGCCCGGGGATGGTGTTCAGCGTTGAGCCGGGAATCTACCTACCAGGGCAGTGGGGCGCCCGGATCGAGGACATCGTCATCGTGACCGACGACGGTGCCGAACCGGTGAACCACCGGCCGCATGAGTTGACCGTGGTGGGCTGAAGTTCAGCTGCGATCAAGCAACGACGAGGATCCCAACACCCTTTTGACAAGCACCTCGATGACCACCCGCCGCGAGTTGGGCTTGGGGGTTCGGTAGCGCTGGGCGTATCGCAACTCGGCGTCGCGAACGGCGTCGGGATCCCGGTTGACGCTGGCGGTTCCCTCCAGAGACAACCAGCGCGCCCCATCGACCTGCGAGAGCACTCCGAGATTGCTGCGCTCCGCGTTGACCGCCTTTTGGGTTCCGTCGCTGGTGATCACCCGGGCGATGTGGGTGTGCGGATCGAAGGTGAACCCCACCGCCACGACGTGGGGCGATCCGTCTGCCCGCAGGGTGGTCAGCATGGCGAGGTGACGTTCGGTCAGGAACTCGAGTGCCTCACTGCTGAGCCTGGTGGTGGTGTTGGCCATCGGGGGTCACGCTATCGCAAGGAATAATCCGATCCGTGCACGACACAACGAACACCGCCGGACCGGTGGTGATCTTCGGCGGCCGCAGTGAGATCGGGCTGCAGATCGCCACGCGGCTGGCACCGGGGTCGACGGTGGTCCTTGCTGCCCGTCGGGCCGAGGAGCTGTCTGAGGAGGTCGCCACCGTCCGCGCGGCCGGCGCGCGCGCGGTGCACACGGTCGGGTTCGACGCCGACGACCTGGCCTCCCATGGGGCAGTCGTGGACTCGCTGATCCGCGACTTCGGCCCGATCGGTACCGCTGTGCTGGCATTCGGGATCCTCGGTGACCAGGCTCGCGCCGAGATGGACCCCGCGCACGCGGTGGCCGTGGTGCACACCGACTACGTCGCACAGATCAGCCTCCTCACAGTGCTCGCCACCCGGATGCGTGCGACCGGCGGCGGCCGTCTGGTGGTGTTCTCCTCGGTGGCCGGCGTGCGGGTGCGCCGGGCCAACTACGTCTACGGTTCGGCGAAGGCCGGTCTGGACGGTTTCGCCTCCGGCCTGGCCGACGCTTTGCACGGCAGCGGGGTATCGCTGCTCATCGTGCGACCAGGGTTCGTGATCGGACGGATGACCGCCGGTATGGACCCGGCCCCGCTGTCCAGTACCCCCGCGCAGGTCGCCGACGCGACGGTGCGGGCGCTGGCCGCGGGGCGCCGCACGGCCTGGGTGCCCTGGGCGCTGAGGCCCTTGTTTGCCGGGATGAAGTTGCTACCGCAGTCGGTCTGGCGGCGGCTGCCCCGGTGATACTTGACCCGGTGATACTTGACCCGGTGATACTTGACAGTGTCCCCATGATCGTTGTCGTCGGCATCGGCGTCGACGGGATGTCCGGGCTATCGGCAGAAGCGCAGCGCGAACTACGCAGCGCCACAGTGATCTACGGTTCGCGCCGCCAGCTTGACCTGCTCGATGACACTGTCACCGCGAACCGTAGCGCCTGGCCCAGTCCGATGCTGCCCGCGGTGGAGCGACTCCTCGACCATCCACCGGCCGGTGACATCCATGTCGTCGCCAGTGGTGATCCGCTGTTGCACGGTATCGGGGGCACACTGATCCGGGTGCACGGCACGCACCGGGTGCGGGTGTTGCCACATGTCTCCTCGGTGACCCTGGCCTGCGCGCGGATGGGCTGGAACGCCCACGACACCGAGGTCATCAGCCTGGTCACGGCGCCGGTGCACACCGCTGTTCGCTCCGGTGGCTGCGCCGTTGTGCTCTGCCGGGATGCCTCCACCCCGGCGGAACTGGCTGCCGTCCTCACCGAAACCGGGCGCGGCGCATCGGAGTTCACCGTCCTTGAACTCCTTGGCGGACACGAGGAGCGAATACGGACGTGCAGTGCCGCTGAGTGGGCGGCCGCACCGCCGACCGTCGATGCACTGAACGTGGTGGCGGTCCGATACCTGCCCGAGGAGCCCTTCGGTGCGATCCTGCCCGACGATGCCTTCCTGCATGACGGTCAGATCACCAAGCACGCGATGCGGGCGGTGACCCTCGCCGCGCTGGCACCGCGGCCCGGTGAACTGTTGTGGGACGTCGGATCCGGATCGGGCAGCATCGCCGTCCAGTGGTGTCTCGGTGCCAGCGGGTGCCGCGCGGTCGCCTTCGAGAACAACCCCGAACGCCGGGAGCGCATCGCGACCAACGCCCGCCGTTTCGGTGCCGACATCGAGGTTCGTGGGCAGGCTCCGCACGATTTCGACGGTGCTGCGCGGCCCGCGGCGATCTTCGTCGGCGGGGGAGTGACGCATCCCGGCCTGCTGGATGCCTGTCTGGACCGGTTGCGGGCCGGTGGCAGGCTGGTTGCCAACGCCGTCACCGCGGAATCCGAAGCGGCGCTGGTGGACTGGCACTCCAGGCTCGGTGGCGAACTGTTCCGGTTCCAGCATTACCGGGGTGAACCGCTGGGCGGCTTCACCGGGTGGCGACCGGCGATGCCGATCACCCAGTGGGTGGTGAGCGTGCCATGACGGTGTACTTCATCGGGGCGGGACCCGGTGCGGCGGATTTGATCACCGTTCGGGGCCAACGGCTGATCCAGCGCTGCGGAGTCTGCCTCTACGCCGGCTCGATCATGCCCGACGACCTGCTTGCGCTATGCCCGCCGGGCGCCCGGATCGTCGACACCGGCCCGCTGACTCTCGATGAGGTCATCGACACCCTGTGGGCCGCCGACAGCGAGGGTCAGGACGTGGCCCGACTGCACTCCGGCGACCCGTCGCTCTACAGCGCGCTGGCCGAGCAGTGCCGAAGGCTCAAGACGCTGGGCATCGGGTACGAGATCATCCCCGGTGTGCCGGCTTTCGCTGCCGCCGCCGCTGCACTCGGCCGCGAGCTCACGGTGCCGGGAGTCTCGCAGACGGTGACCATGACCCGGGTGGCCACGCTGTCCACCCCGATGCCGGAGGGCGAGGAGCTCACGACATTGGCGGCGTCGGGCGGCACTCTGGTGATCCACCTTGCCGCGCATCGCATCGACACGGTCGTGGCCGATCTCATTGCTGCCGGCCGACCTGCTGACACCCCGGCGGCCGTTGTCGCCTTCGCCACGTGGCCGCAGCAGGTCGTGCTCAGCGGCACGCTCGGCGATATCGCCGGAAAGGTCCACGCGGCATCGGTCACCCGGACCGCTGTGATCGTCGTCGGGGAAGTGCTTGCTGCCGAGGGCTTTCCGGACAGCTATCTCTACTCCTCCGGGCGGACCCGGGGAAGTCGGCACTGATGCGGGTGCTGCTGCTCGGCGGGACCTCGGAGGCCCGGGCGCTGGCCGGCCGATTGCATACGCGGGTACCGATCATCAGTTCACTGGCGGGCCGGGTGCCCGACCCTGCACTGCCGATGGGCCAGGTCCGCGTCGGCGGGTTTGGCGGCGCGGCGGGACTGCGGCAGTGGCTGGTGGACAACGGGATCGGCGCCGTCGTCGATGCCACCCATCCGTTTGCGGCCACCATCACCGCCAACGCGGCCGGGGTCTGCGCGGACCTCGGTCTGGCGCACCTGGTGCTGCATCGGCCGCCGTGGGAGTCGGATGGCGCCATCCTCGTCGGCTCCGATGGGAGAGCCGCCGAAGCTGTTGCGGAGAAGGGCTTCTCGAGGGTGTTCCTGACCACCGGCCGATCCGGGACGGCAGCGTTCCGGGACAGCCGGGGATGGTTTCTGATTCGGGTGGTCACCGCACCGGATGCCGCGAATCTCCCGCGGCACCATCGACTGATCCTTTCCCGTGGGCCCTACAGTTTCGACGGCGAGGCGACACTGCTGCGTGACCATGGCATCGACGTGCTGGTCACCAAGAACAGCGGGGGAGCGCTGACCCGCGCGAAACTCGATGCCGCCGCCCACCTCGGAGTGCCGGTGGTCATGATCGACCGCCCACCGCTGCCGGCCGGCATCACTGTGGTGCAATCCGTTGACGCCGCCGCCGACTGGGTGCTCAGCCTGGGTGCTCAGCTTGGGTAACGCCGCGGGGTGAAGACGACATCGCCCGTCTGCGCCGGGTACCACTGGGTCTGCGACGAGCCGACGATCAGCAGACACCGCATGTCCACCTCGGCCGGGTCCAGGTCGGCCAGGCGCACCACCCGCACCGATTCCTGCGGACCCGACACGTCCCGGCCGATGACCACCGGCGTTCCGGCGTCACGATGTTCGAGCAGCAGATCACGCATCGCGGCGACCTGCCAGGTGCGGGTCTTCGAGGCGGGGTTGTAGACCGCCAAGACCAGATCGGCGGCCGCCGCCGCGGTGATCCTTGCCGCGATGACGTCCCAGGGCTTTAGCCGGTCGGACAGCGACAGCACCGCGTAGTCGTGCCCCAGGGGTGCGCCCACCCTGCTGGCCACCGCCTGCGCGGCCGTCATCGCCGGAACCACCCGAACGCACACACCCGGCCACTGCTTGGCCTCCTCCAGCACCGCACTGGCCATCGCGAAGACCCCCGGATCCCCGGAGGACACCACCGCGACGGAACGGCCCTGCTCGGCGAGTTCGCAGGCCAGTCGAGCCCTGTGCGCCTCGTCGGTGTTGTCTGAAGGATGACGACGTTGCCCAGGCTGGTTGGGCACCCGGTCCAGATACGGGCCGTAACCGATCAGATCGGTGGCGGCGGCCAGTTCGCGGCGGCACTCCCGGGTGGTCCAGGAACTGTCGCCCGGGCCCAGTCCGACCACCACCACCGTCGACGGCCTGGCCGGCGACGGACCGGGCGTTCCGGCTCCGGGCAGGACCACCAGGGAGAAGTACGGCACCTCGGCGTCATCCACGCCGGCTGCCGGAAGGACCCGCTGCCCGGCGGTGCTGGCCCGCTCCACATACAGCGCATCATCCAACCGCCCCGACAGCGAAAGAGCTTCTCGGACTTGCGGATAGGTGCGCCCGAGCTTCATCACCACCGCGGCGTCAGCGTCGGACAGGCGGCGGGCAAGTTCGGCCACCGGCAACGTGCCGGGAAGGATGGAGAGCACCTCGTCGCCGGTGACCAGCGGTGTGGACACCGCCGCGGCGGCCGCGCTCACCGACGTCACCCCGGGCACGATCACCGCGTCGAACCGCTTCGTCAGCCGGGTGTGCATGTGCATGTAGGAGCTGTAGAACAGCGGATCGCCCTCGGCGAGCAGGGCGACGTCGCGCCCGGCATCGAGATGTGCGGCGATCCGTTCGGCGGCGTCGGCGTAGAACTCCTCCATGGCCCCTGAGTAGCCGCCGGGGTGATCAGTCGTCCCGGCGGTGACCGGGTAGACCAGATGTTCCTCGATCTGGCCCGGCCGCAGGTAGGGCTCGGCGATACGACGGGCAATACTGCGGCCGTGCCGCGCGGAGTGGTACGCCACCACGTCGGCCGCGCCGATCACTCGGGCGGCCTTGACCGTCACCAGTTCCGGGTCACCGGGACCCAGCCCGACCCCGAAAAGGGTTCCCCTCCTCATTCGGGACTGATGGCTCATTCGGCAAGCCTCATTCGGGGCTGATGGCTCATTCGGCAAGCCTCATTCGGGGCTGATGGCTCATTCGGCAAGCCTCATTCGGGGCTGATGGCTCATTCGGCAAGCCTCATTCGCGCGAACTCGCGACCGCGTTCACCGCTGCGGCGGCCATCGCGCTGCCGCCGCGCCGGCCCGTCACGACCAGGTACTCCATCCCCCGTGGATCGGAGATCAACTCCTCCTTGGATTGCGCCGAGCCGACGAAGCCGACTGGGCCGCCGAGCACCGCCGCGGGCGCTGGCACCCCGTCGTCGATCAGTTCAAGCAGGCGGAAAAGCGCGGTCGGGGCATTGCCGATGGCCAGCACCGCGCCACCGAGGCGGTCGGCCCACAACTCCACGCCGGCCGCCGAGCGGGTGGTCTCCCGGCGGGCCGCAAGATCGGCTGCACGCGGGTCGGCGACCAGCGAGACGACCTCGTTGCCGGCGGGCAGCCTGGCCGCGGTGATACCGGCGGCCACCATCGAGGAGTCGCAGAGGATCGGCGCGCCGCCGGCCAGCGCCGCATGGCCGGCGCGCACGACATCGGGACTGAATGCGATATGCCCGCTCAGGTCCACCTGTCCGCAGGTGTGGATCAGCCGCACCACGACGCGGGAGACGTCGTCGGGGAAGCGCTCCAGATCGGCTTCGGCCCGGATCGTCGCGAACGATTGCCGGTAGATTTCGGCGGCATCGCGGAGGTAGTCCAGCACCAGATCACCCTACGACCGGCCGGTAGCCGTCCGGGGTGGCCACCAGCACCTGCCCGACCGGTGGTCGGCCGCAGGCGCGTTCGCAGCCGACGAAATGCACAGGTTCAGCCGCAGATCCGGTCCGGTGCGGCACGGTGCCGGCCTGCACGGCCCGGTTGGCCTCAGCGCGGACGTCGGCGGCCGATCTCGCGCACCCGGGACTGCCCACGCAGGCGCTGACATCCAGCCAGGCCGAGGTGTCGTCGAACACCAGCCCCATTCCGGGCAGCACCCGCAAAGCGGTGTCGGCCACCTCTTCACTGAGGTCGCAGATCAGCAGGGAGCGCCACGGGGTGATCACCACCGGGGCCTCGACGGCGGCGACGAAACGGGCCTGTCGTGCGTCGAGGACACCCAGGGGCACCGCTGCGCCCAGCGTCACCCGCCCGTCGTCCTGCGGGATCCAGCCGACCGGTGGCCGGGTCGTGGGGGTTGGGCGCAGCCGGTTGTCCGGCACGGGGGAGTGCCCGTCGAGCAGGGTTGCGAAGTCGTCGAGTTCCTTTACCCGCCAACTGTTTCCGCGGACAGCGCAGAATCGGCGGGCGATTGCCACCAGCGCCCCGACGCCATCCTCGCCGGCGAGCCGGACCCCGGTGTCCCGGCCGGCCAGCAGCAGCGCCACCAGCCCGCCGTCGAGTGCCTGGATTCCGGCATCGGCGGCCAGCCCCGACACGTCACCGGTGCCGTCATCGAGGGAGAACAGGAACCGGCCCGGCAGGTCGGCCAGTGCCGGATCGGCCTGGATCGCGGCGTCGAGCCGATGCACCCAGGGACGGATGTCAACCAGTCCGCCGACACGCCCGGAAAGCGGCGAGGCGACGATATTGCGCACCAGTTCATGTCGGGGCGAGGGCAACAGACCCGCTGCGGCGACCACCTCGGCGACCGCGTCGGCATCGGTGATCGCGCGCAGTTGCACGTTGCCGCGACCGGTCAGTTCCAGCGTTCCGCCGCCGAACTCGGCTGCCGCCCCGGCCAGCGCCTCGAGCTGGCCGGCGGTGATCATGCCGCCCGGCACCCGGACCCGGGCCAGCGCGCCGTCGGCGGCCTGATGAACGCGTAGCGCGCCGGGGCAACCGTCCCGGTCACGCGTTCGAATCACGTCACCCAACTTACGGTGCAGGACACTCGCTCAACGGTGCAGGATGGGAAGCGGCAGGCACAGGCAGGGGTGGCCACCATGACCGGCGCACCGCAGATCGGCGCATCCGCAACGGGCGGCCGCCGTCCGCTGTGGTGGACGGCCGCCCTGGTGGTTCTGGTGTTCGCGGCGGTGACGGCGCTGCGCGGTCGGTTCCCGGAGATGGGGCCGCGCGGACCCCGGCAGCCGGCCGAAAGCAGTCCGGCGACTTTGGCCGGCCTGCTGATCCTGCTCAGCGTGTCCATGCTCGTCACGGCCATCGCGCTGCTGACCAGACCTCCACGGATCGATAGGCCCGCTCCACTGGAGGAGCGCAGGGTCCCGTCCGGGGCGGGGGTCTGGTCCGTTCGCCGGCTGTTGATGTTGTGCGTGGCGCTGGCCATGGCGGTGCTGCTGGCCGTGCTGATCGCCGACCAGCTTCCCCAGTTCACCGTGCCCGGACCAGTCGCTCCATCGGAACGTCCCCCGGCACCGGCGGCGACACCGGCCACCCCCGGGCCCCGCCCGGGAGGCAGTCCGGGGTCCGACGATCCCGTCTTCGGGTACCTCGCGGCCACGGTGATGGCCATGGCGGTGCTGATGGTGCTCAGCGCCGTCATCGCGCGGCGGCGACGCACCGGGCCGCCGCTGACCGGTGACCCGCTGAGCGGGCCGGCGCCGCAGGGGGCCCAACCGCTGGCACTTGCCGCCGAACGTGGCCTGGCGGCGGTGGAGGACCTCAGCCGCAGCCCCCGAGAGGCCATCATCGCGTGCTATCTCGCCATGGAACAGGCGCTGTCCGGGGCCCCCGGAGCGGTGCCGCTGGAATCCGACACACCCTCGGAAGTGCTGGCCCGTGCGGTCGGGAGCCGGGTGCTGCGGAGCGTCAGCGCCGCCCCCTTGGTGCAGGTGTTCGCCGAGGCGCGCTTCAGCACCCACACCATGACCGAGGATCATCGTGAGATGGCCGAACAGGCGCTGCGGGCGGTCCTCAGCGACGTGCGGAGCGGGTCGTGAACCGTCTGGTCGCCGGCGGATTCGTCATCATCGTCCTGATCGAGACCGTCGCGTTCCTGATCGAACCCTGGCTTGCGCTGCCCGTCACCGGGATCGTCGTCGCGGGCTTGGTGGTGCTGGCCTCGACCCGACTGGCAGCATCCCGCAACGCCGCGGACGATCCCGTGGACGCCGACGCCGCGGAGTCCTTGCGGCAGTGGCGATCACAGACCGAGGCCGCGATCGCGTGGGCCGACGGCACCCGCGGCGACTGGGACCGGCACCTGCGGCCCCGACTGGCCCGGGAGTTCATGCTGGCGACCGGCCACAAGGCCCGGGACTCCCAGCACGACACCGGCCGGATGGTGTTCGGCGATGACCTGTGGCCCTGGGTCGATTCGAGCAACGTCAGGTGGGCTGATCGCGACGCGCCCGGTCCCGGCCGGCCGGCCCTCGAGGAAATCCTTAGACGACTGGAGCAGGTATGACGATCGCAACGGAAACCACCGCGGCGTTGGGTGAGGCGGTCATCACCGAGGTCGAGCGTGCCGTCATCGGCAAGCGCGCCGCGCTCCGGCTGATCCTGACCACCGTGCTGGCCGGCGGGCACGTCCTCATCGAGGACCTGCCCGGCACCGGCAAGACTCTGATCGCCCGGTCCTTCGCTGCAGCACTGGGTTTGGACTTCACTCGCGTGCAGTTCACGCCGGACCTGCTGCCCGCCGACCTGCTCGGCGCGACGATCTACGACATGCGCTCGGGGCAGTTCGAGTTCCGCCGCGGTCCCATCTT
>Ga0116183_1004335_pt1 | contig 13949 bp, 12 predicted proteins | sample AD_UKC078_MetaG_FD_89753 | JGI IMG/M metagenome (GOLD analysis project Ga0116183, IMG submission 89753) | Active sludge microbial communities of municipal wastewater-treating anaerobic digesters from USA - AD_UKC078_MetaG | ecosystem: Engineered > Bioreactor > Anaerobic > Digestate | place: USA... | reverse complement strand
CTGAGTTCTTTTTGAAATGCAGGACCCGGGAAGATCTTCAGATACGCATCCTCCAGTTCTTCAAGGGCACACATGAGCGTTTCAGGGACAAAGCACCCGCCATAGTCTCCAAGCCGGGTATCAAGCTTCATCGTGCGCCTTCCTTGCATTCTTAACAAATGCCATTACTTTTCCGGCATCCTTAATTCCTGTTGATGATTCAACACCTGAAGCAACGTCAACTGCATATGGTCTTAGCTTTGCAGCTTCCCTGACATTGTCCGGGTTTAATCCCCCGGCAAGTATTACTGGTATTTTTGACATGGAAATGATGTTTTTTGCATATTCATGATCATAAGAGATCCCTTTTCCCATACTTGAGTCTACGATAACGGCATCTGCGGACCCGGGTATCGGATCACCTGTTCTTATGACCCTGATAACCTGGTACGGACGGTATTCAGGGAGCTTATGCGGATGGGATATCTGTATGGCCGTTGGCTGAAGTGTGAGCACAAGGGCAAGCTCACGGACCGAAACAGTGTGGGTTACACACACCCTTCCAATATAAGGTCCTGCTGCCCTGAAGATCTCTCTGGCTTTCTCCACCGGGATCGAACGGGGTGAATCTGAAAACAGGACTACTCCGATTGCATCCGCTCCGGCCTTGTCAGCAAGGCGGGCATCCTCAGGTCTTGTGATTCCACAGATCTTTACGCGTATACTAATCCCTCCAGTCGCTTTCGTGGATTACCTGAGGACATTATAGCTGAACCGATAAGAAACCCGTCTGCGAACCGGCTCATAAACCTGATATCACAAGGCCAGGTAATACCGCTTAATGATACCACTGTCCTGCCTGCCTGACGGAGGAGGGGGGCGATCCGTATCGTCGTGGTGAGATCAGTTTTGAATGTCCTGAGATCCCGGTTATTAACTCCGATGAGCTCAGCACCGGTATCTAATGCAATATTTGCCTCATGCCTGGTGTGAACTTCAAGAAGGGGTTCAAGGCCACGTTTTATGGCCTCATCAACAAAATATCCAGTATCCTCTCCAAGAATGCCTGTGATGAGCAGGACGGCATCAGCACCAAGGGCCCTGGTCTCATCAAGCTGATGTTCCTGAACGATGAAGTCCTTTCTTAATATTGGAACTGTCACCTGGTCCCTGATGGCCTGGATGGTAGTGGGGCACCCGGAGAAAAATTCAGGCTCAGTAAGGACGGAGAGGGCGCAGCATCCACCCTGCACCATGTCGGTTGCCATTTCCACAGGATTTTTCACCGGCCTGATAATGCCCCGTGACGGAGACGCAAACTTAAGTTCTGCGATAACCGGGCGTGTATGTGTGGTTCGTCCCTTTAGAATTGCATCTTTCAGGCTTACAGGAATATGAGTGGACGAATGAAAAGAACCAGGGAGATCAGCTGCCCGGCGCTGAGAGGAGGAAACAATCTCATCAAGGATCATGTATTCCCCCTGAGCGACTCAACAAGACGGAGTGCCTGCCCCGAATCGATAACATCCCTGGCTTTTTTAAACCCATCATAGATACATGCAGCCTTTTCCCCAAGGTAAATCGCCGCAGCAGAATTGAGGAGCACGATATCCCTGCATGGACCTTTCATCCCTGAAAAAACATCCAAAATGATCTTTGCATTGTCTTCAGGGCTTCCCCCTGCAATGGCTTCCCGTGGGGAAGGGATAATTCCAAACTCTTCCGGTTTCAGGGTATACCTGCAGATGGTTCCATGATGTAATTCATAAACCAGTGTCTCACCGGTGATAGTAATCTCATCAGTCCCGTCTCCATGAACCACCATGGCGTGAGATACACCGAGGTCTGTGAGTGCCCCGGTGATGGCATGAATATGCTTTTTATCGCCTACACCGATAAGTCGTGCCTGGGCACCAGCCGGGTTAAGAAGCGGGCCAAGGATGTTAAATACAGAGAAAAATCCTATCTCTCTCCGTGCTATAGCAACCCGTCCGATGGCGGGATGATAACCTGGTGCAAACAGGAATGCGATGTTATTTGCCAGGACAGATGCCGCGGCCTCTTCCGGTGCCAGTGTAACCGGGATCCCCAGTGCCTCAAGTACATCTGCTGATCCTGACCTGCTTGATACTCCCCGATTTCCATGTTTGACTACTTTTACACCGGCTGCTGCCGCAACCAGGGCGGATGCAGTGCTGATATTAAAGGTTTGGGCCCCGTCACCTCCTGTTCCACATGTATCGACAAAGGTACCAGAGTCAGGAGTCTTCACCTGAATTGCCCGGTCCCGGAGCACATGGGCAAAGGCCGTGATCTCATAAGCAGTCACACCCTTCATGGAAAAAGCGGTGAGAATCGCCCCTATCTGTGCATCAGTCAGGTTTCCGTCTGCAATCGATGTCATGAGATAACCTGCCTCATCAGCTTGCAGATCCTGCATGCCGACCACTTTTTTTATAGTGTCCTGTATCATCATCATCATCCGCCCCTGGAACCGGCTATAACGACCTTCATTGAGATCTCCCCGCAGCGATTATTGCCTGTATCATTGCTCCTGCCTTTGCCTGGGTCTCATCAAACTCTTTGGACGGAACCGAATCTTCAACAATGCCTGCACCAGCCTGGCAGATGGCGATATTATCTCTCACGATTACTGTTCTGATCGCGATGGCAAATTCCATTAGCCCATTAAACCCAAGATAGCCCACTGCCCCTGAGTAAATTCCCCTGGGAACTGGTTCAAGCTCCTCAATTATCTGCATGGCACGGATTTTTGGAGCTCCACTGACGGTTCCTGCCGGAAAACAGGCCTCAAGTGCATCCATCGGTCCTTTTCCATCCTTAAGTTCTCCGGTTACCACTGACGTGATATGCTGGACATGGGAAAATTTGTCAATTGACATGAAGTCCGAAATTTTCACGGTTTTGCCGTTTGATACCCTGCTGATATCATCCAGTGCAAGGTCCACAAGCATCAGATGTTCGGCCCGCTCCTTGGGATCAGCCAGGAGTTCTTCTGCAAGTCGTGCATCTTCAGCCTCCGTCTTCCCCCTTGGTCTTGTCCCGGCAATTGGAACAGTCATGACGGTCCTATCTTCAGTTTTCACCAGCATCTCAGGGCTGGAACCAAGGACTGCCTCATCACCAAAATCGAAGTAATAAAGATACGGGGAGGGGTTTATCACTCTGAGAATCTGGTAAATCCGGTATGGATCGGCAGAATACGGGAGTGAAAACCTTCGTGAAAGGACTACCTGGGAGATGTCTCCAGCCCTGATATGGTCAAGGGCCTGCTCCACGGCATTTTCATATGACTGCCGGTCATGGTCAGGGACAGTCACCGTCTCATGAACCATTGGAATAACTGGTGTTCCATCTTTCAGGCTGACTATCTCCTGATGCAACTTGTGCACTCTTCTGACTGCATCATCATATTTTCTGTGCAGATCGTCTCCTTTCCTGGCGAAGGTTCCTGCAATGAGCAGGCAGGCATGGCTGGCATGATCAAAGACCACGAGGTCTCCTGGCACCATGAACCTCATAACCGGCCCGTCCTCCTGCCCTGCCTGAATCATGCCGGCGGTAATGTTCCGGACCAGGTCATACCGGCAGTACCCGGCCATACCTCCTGAAAATGTGCATGCTTCGGGGGAATATGCAGTTATCATGTCCTGGATTATCCTGAGCACATCAGTTGGAGAAGAGATCTCCAGATCCTGAAGCAGGGGTTGAAATACCAGAGCATCCTGGCCTGATACTTCACATCCCTCTGATATGGAAAGAAATACAAGGGGGTTTTTTCCGATAACTGACCTGACTGCCCGTTTTGGAATGCCTTCCATTGATTCAAGGAGAAGACCATGCCCGGGTGACAGGACCCTGTATATCTCCCCGGGATCTGCATCCGGTTCTGGTATTAAAAGAGAGACCGGAACGTAAACGAGATTTTCAGAATTTTTAACAATCTTTTCGAACTCCTGGAACGGTATAACCCCGGATGAACAGTCGGCCTTTAAGGCATTGCCCATTCCACTGGCATCACCACACTACATGTTTGTCCTATCATGGATTATTATGTAAGATAATGATCATATATATACATCACTCAACATTATGATTATTTAAAAAACGGAGAGTTATGAATTTTGTGTGATGTTTTCTTAAGTTTTTTAAAATCGGTGTGAAGCGCTCCATCGGTCGAACGAAGGAAAATCTGACAAGATTATCCTTTTAATGAATGGCATATGAATACATATATATATTATCGTGGCCTATTGGTCTTTGTTCTGCCCCCGTCGGGGGCAGTGGACATGTTGGCAAAATATACCTTTTCAGAACAGGAAAAAACACACAACTGGCATCGAATATTATGGAAAACGGTGGAAATTTCTGCCGGGTGATATATCAGGGAGCATAAAACGTGGAACGAAAAAAAATTGCATTCTTCTGTTGGGAATCGATGTACTCCGACAGGGTGGGCGGACTTGCAAACGCAACAACATACCTGGCCCAGGAGCTGGCGAAAAATAACGAGGTCCATTTCTTTACCAGAGGGGATTGTGATTTTTCTTTCAATGGTGTGCATTACCACACAGTAAGACCTGATGGAGGGAACATCATTGAATATTGCCGGAACATGAGTCTTGCATTGGTGAACCGGTTCAAGGAGTTTGATCTAATACCCTTCGATATCCTCCACTTCCATGACTGGCATGTCACTGAGGCATTACATCTCCTGCAGGACAGGAACACAATATTTACGTACCACTCGACAGAATACGGGCGGAATGGAAATGAACATGGATGCTGGGCAGAGTACCATGAGATATGCGGAAAGGAATGGTATGCCGGTCTTATCGCACGCCAGGTAACAACCGTCAGCAATGTTCTCCGTGAGGAAGTAATGCACCTGTACCAGGTTCCGGACTGGAAGATCCAGGTCTTTCCAAACGGGGTTATTCCTGAACAGTTTGACGTGGACCTGGACCAGGGTTCAATCAAGGCAGAGATGGGGATACATCCCTATGCACCAACCATCCTCTACATAGGGCGGATGGCAGTCCAGAAAGGACCAGATCTGTTACTGGATGCCCTTCCAAGGGTGAAGGAAGAGTACTGGGGAATGCAGGTTATCATGGCCGGAGACGGGGGCATGCGTCCATGGCTGACGCAGGTTGCCCATGACCGGGGGCTTCCGGTGCGGTTCCCGGGGTACATCTCTGATGCCGAGTATGTCAGGTTATTGAATGCAGCTGATCTCGTTGTCATTCCAAGCAGAAATGAACCATTTGGGATCGTCCTTCCTGAAGCATGGAGCGCCGGGCGACCTGTGGTCGCATGTGACGTCGGTGGCCTGCATGAGAATATCGAGTCATACCGCGATGGCATAAAAGTCCCTGTATCGGCCGACTGTATAGCAGATGGAATCTGCCAGGCCCTTGAGGATACCGACCGGCTCTCAAAGTTTGGCCGGACCGGGAGATCCAAGGTATACCGGCAGTTCAGATGGGAAGGAATTGCCAAAAACCTTGATGGTATGTACGGGGCAGCCTGCTGCTAACCAGGTATTCATCTTTTTTTCAGACATTGAAATTTTTCACTGCTGCATCCAATTCATTAAGCATGAAACCAGAACCGGGTCCAGGGCAGGATATGTTTGAAGTGCATAACCCTGCCGATGGCAGTCTTGTCGGTCATGTCCATGCAGGAACAGAGGATGATGTGAATGATGCGGTCAGGACTTCATGGGAAGCCTTCAGTTTATGGTCAGACACTGATCCTCTTGACAGGTCCAGAATATTATTCTCTGCAGCCAGACTTGTAAGGGAGGATAAAAAGGAATTAAGTCTGCTTCTTACCAGGGAACAGGGAAAACCACTTCGGGAATCTGTGAATGAGATCGCCGGGTTTGCCAGGGTTCTGGAGTATTATGCCTCGATAACAGGAACATTGCAGGGTGATTACGGGTATAGTAAAAATTATGGTCACATGATGGTGATGCGCCAGCCACTTGGTGTCTGTGCTGCCATCATTCCATGGAATATGCCTGCACTGATAATGGGATGGAAGACCGGGCCTGTGCTGGCAGCAGGAAACACCATGGTTCTTAAACCGTCTGCTACTGCACCTCTCACCTGTATCGCCCTGGCAGAACATCTTTACCGTGCAGGACTTCCTAAGCAGGTTCTCCAGCTCGTGACCGGATCCGGCAGGGTGGTCGGACAGGCTCTTGCCAGGCATAATAACATAAGATCCCTCTCTTTTACCGGTGCCGTTTCCACAGGAACAGGGGTTGCAGAGATCGCCGCACCAACCCTGAAAAAACTCATCCTTGAACTTGGAGGAAGTGATGCAATGATCGTCTGTAAGGATGCAGATCCTTATGCTGCAGCAAAAGGGGCTGTTTCAGGCAGGTTCTTTAACTGTGGCCAGACCTGCACATCAATAAAAAGGGTCTTTGTTGATAGCACCGTCTATGAACCATTTGTTCAGAAGGTCAGGGAACTGGCAGAGACTTTATCTATTGGAAACGGGCTTTCAGACGGGGTGGACATGGGGCCGGTTCACACATCAGGCCAGCGGAAGGATGTACATTTCCTGGTGCAGGAGACGGTGAATAATGACCAGGGGAAAGTTCTATCAGGTGGGTACATACCTGATACTGGTTCATTAAAAGAGGGAAGTTTTTACCCGCCTACCATCATGACCGGGGTGGACCCTGATGCACCAGTCATGAGGGAAGAGGTATTTGGCCCTGTTCTCCCGGTATCTGCCTTTGACACGGTTGCAGATGCGATTGACATGGCAAATGCAACAAGGTTTGGTCTTGGTGCATCCATATGGACCCATGACATGAGGACCATATCACAGGCAACAAGTGAACTTGATGCAGGAATTGTCTGGGTGAACCAGCATCTCAGGATACCGCCTGAGGTTCCATTCGGAGGGGTGAAGTCATCAGGACTTGGCAGGGAGAATGGCCGTTATGCCCTGCTGCAGTACCTTGAAGAGAAGACTATTCTCATTAATCCGTGAATACCATGAAAAAAAGACAGGTCGGAGTTCATGTATCAATCGCCGGATCACTCTCCAATGCCTTTGACAGGGCAGATGAACGGGGGTGTGACTGTTTTCAGATATTTACCAAAAACCCCAGGAGCTGGAAGGCCAAACCTATTGAAAATGCAGAGGCTCTGGCATTTACCGGGAGGGTTGAGCAGTTCAGGCCTGGAACGGTATTTACCCATATATCCTACCTCCCCAATCTTGCCGGAGAGAGACCGGGTATGCATGAAAAGTCAGTAGAGGCCCTTTGCATGGAACTTGACCGATGTGAGACTTTGCATATCCCGTATCTCATTACTCACCTGGGTCATGCCGGTGACAGTGATGTAAAGGGAAGAAAGAGGGTAGTCAGAGCCATTGATACTGCTCTTTCAGGCAGAAAACCTGGCACAACACTCCTTCTTGAAAACACAGCCGGTGAAAGGAATTCTGTTGGCAGCACCATAGAGGATATCGCCGATGTTCTTTGGCAATGCGAGGAACAATCAAGGATTGGTATATGTTTTGATACCTGCCATGCCTTTGCAGCAGGGTATGATCTCCGCGACGAACAATCGGTAAGCCTGGTTGTTGACCTGATAAAAGATAATATCGGTCTTTCAAAGCTATGTCTCATTCACCTGAACGATGCAAAGGGAGAAACCGGGAGCGGCCTTGACAGGCATGAACATATCGGCATGGGAACCATTGGCGAAGAAGGGATTCGTTCAGTCCTTTTGCATCCGGGATTTTCAGGTGTTCCCTGTATATGCGAAACACCAGTGGATGATCGGCGCGGTGATGCTGAAAATGTCAGGATCGTGAGAGACCTGATGCAGAATTGACAAGAACAAAAAAACCCGTATAACAGAAATTAAGATGAAAATATTCAATATGCGCAATAAAAATTTCATGCCCTTTCTTTCATCTTTCAGATGTTTTTATAGTAAACTTCGTGTAAATCCCCTTAAAAAATGACATTTATTCCGAGAACCTTATAGGGTTCTTTTCATAAACAACAGGTACAAGATCCATCGGATACTTTGTACAAATCCTGTACTTGTGATCTCTTTGATGGGGAAGGTGTTTGTGATGTCCGGAAAATTATTCCGATACCTGGGATCCTTAATCCTGGTAATAATTGTTGCAGTCATTGCATCAGGTACAGCTCAGCCAATAACGGCTCCAGGAGTGATCACCTCTCCAGGAGTATACGAGCTGACAGCAGATGCAAGGGGAATTACTGACATGTATGGCATCAGGATCGAAGCATCTGATGTCGTACTTGACGGACAGGGTCATTTCATTGGTGGAGATCAGCGTGACAGATCCATCGGTATTTATGTCAATAAATTTGGAGGATCAATCACCAATGTAACAATTAAAAACCTGAAACTTGAGGACTGGAACAATGGAGTAAGTTACCAGTACGTCAAGGGTAAGGAAGGAGATACAAATGAGATATCAAACCTGGATATCCTTGACTGTCCGACTGGAATTCATATAGAGTACTCAGATGTCGTGTCCATTACCGACAACCTTATAAGAGACTGTTCAAAGGCAATTAATATTGAACAGACCTCAAGCAAAGTCACCGTTGATAAAAATATCCTGAAAAACAACGGAATCGGAGTTATCATAATGAAGACCTCCGACATAACCCTGCATGATAATACCATCAATACCTGTGATGTCTATGGTGTGCAGGTCATAGACTCATCAGGGTTTACCATCACCAGAAATGGCATCAGTGATAATAAATATGCGGCTTTACAAGTTGAAAACACTGTAAACTCAGTGATTACAGACAATAATTTCTCAAAGACAACGACTGGTCCGGTGGTTGTGATTGGAAACGGAGTTATCGGGGCGAAGATTTATAACAACTACTTTGGAAGCCTGATAAATATCTCAGTGGATGATATCAGTAGTGACATAACCTGGAATTCAACACTTGAAGTTGGTGTCAACATCCTGGGTGGCCCATATAAAGGAGGAAATTACTGGGGTTCTGCTCCTGGACTTAGCGGATTTTCTGACACGGTCCCTGATGAGGACGGGTATGGAATTGGTGACAAACCTTACGAGATCAATTCCTATAATATTGACTACCTGCCCCTGACTAACACTGATAAAAATTATCCTGCACCTGAACCTGAAGAAGAATTCACTACCGAATCTGAAGAGGAGATGGTAACTGATGTCAATATCACGACTGGCGAAGAACCGGTCGCAGATGAGATCCTGGAGATACCAGATGATGGAACCGGGCAGCCTGAACAGGTTCAGGGTAATGAGACGACTGATGAAGCTGTAAATACTACGACAAAAAGCCCCCAGTCTGCACCGGTGATCTCCGTACAAAACGAGCTTAAAGTTGAAGAACCTGTCATATCAGACCAAGGCTTAGAAATTTTCAAAGTGATGGATGAGAACGGGACTGCAGATACAAAAAGCAGCACCGAAAACGGGACACCAGTTGCCGTTCCACCAGCCAAAAATGGGTATCTGTTCTTTTCCGGACTTACACCAGGAAACCAGGTGATTCTCACAACAAGCACCCTTCAGGATGTCGTACTTGATTCAGTTATGACATCAGGACTCTCTGTTCCGGTGCCGGCAGATCTCCCCCTGTATACCTCGTGGAAAGTGATGGATGAGAATGAGACGGTTGCAAATGGAACCATTGACAGGTATCCTGCTGAGGATGAGACCGTAGTAATTATTGTGTCAGTGCCGCAGCCTGCTCCATCTGCAATACCGGACAATTCAACAGTTCCTGATTTTTATGAACCATCTGATATCTCCGGCATCGTGAACAATACAACATTTGAGGTTATCCCTCCAGAGCTCTCATACCCATCTGAAATGAAGACCACAGATAAAGCCGGGGAAAGCCCGATAGTAATTGAAAATATGTCGGATAACTCTGGTCATAGATATACCATAATAGCTTATGCAGGTCATGGAGGTGCAATATTTCCAGAGGGGATGGTTGAAGTAATGGCAGGAGGAGATATCACCTTTATCATAACACCATATGAAAACCACAAGATAGATTACCTTCTTGTCGATGGTTCCAACGTGTCTGCATCATCTGAATACCAGTTTGTGAACATCACGAAGGATCATACAATCATTGCAGGGTTCGCCTGATCATAAAACCCTGCCATCATTTCCCCATTATCTCTTTATATACAGAACATAATGCAAATCGCGGAAATTCAACCTCAAAATGATACGCCCTTCCGGTTACATATTTATCAGTTATCAGCGCCCTATTATTACTATGAACACCATCCCCCGGTATCGTTACTTGATGGTGTTTGTCCTGGTTTTGCTATCAATATCGGTAATTAAACCCTGTTTTGCGGATGTACCAGATGCTTCGACTGGTGTTATGGCTCCTATGGCAACAGTGCAGGTTCCTTTAGAAGAACCAACAACAAAAGCAACAATTGCTCCGATTCATACAAAGGAGCCAGCAGTAAAACCTCCTGTGGAAAACCCGAAACCAGGACTTAGTCCCACCCTTCCACCTCCGGTTCAAAGTCCGACGGTAAAGCCGACGGTCACAAATATTGAAGTGACTCAGACAACACAGGCGATAAGTAACGGGATCGGAAACAATGAGACTGCAGAGACCTATTTCCAGTGGGGACTTGCATACGAGGATATCGGAAACTGTGAGGCAGCACTGGCAGAGTATGAGAAGGCGATTGCCCGTGATCCATATTATGTTGATGCCTGGTATCACCGTACTGTCTGCTATGATAAACTGGGGATGTATGATGAGGTTTATGATTCATACCGGTTCCTGCTTACCATAAACCCTCGTTATTTCTCGGAGAACAGGAACGCCACAAAACCACTGTCATCAAATATCAGTCCTGGGAAATTACCCCTGCCTCCAGGTGAAGAACCTTTCCTGTCCGGGCCATTATTGTGGATCCTGATCGGAACAGGTGTTGGCGGGCTTATCATCAGTGGGCTTGTTGTGTACCATATTCGAAAGCGCCCGGTTCCGGAAAGACAGGTCAGCTTGTCAAGGTCGTCAACAGGCCCTGTTACAGATGAGGAGGTCTGCACAATAGCCCGACATGTGGCAGATTATTATAAAGGCGAACGTGAAATCTGCATGCAGGTGATAAAACTTGCAATTGAGATCGCCAGGGAAGGAAGGGAGGGAAAACCTGTAGGCACGGCTTTTGTACTTGGCGACAGTGATGCTGTGCTTGAGCGTTCAAGGCAGCTCATCCTCAATCCCCTGGCCGGGCATTCGCCAGAAGAGCGGAAGATTACCAATCCTGACATGAGAGAGAATGTCAAGGAGCTGTCTCTCCTGGACGGAGCATTTGTCATCAGGGAAGATGGGACTGTGGAGGCGGCCGGGAGATACATATCTATCGATACCAGCAATGTGCAGCTTTCCAAAGGATTTGGAACAAGGCATGTATCTGTAGCGGCCATAACCCAGGAGACTGATGCAATAGGTATCGTGGTCTCGGAAAGCGGCGGACAGATAAGAATAATGGCACAAGGAAAGATCATCCTTGAGACCAGTTAAAAAAGTTTTTAAAAGGATATCTCCGGCCTTTTACTGATCTCTTCTTCAAACTCCAGGTACTGAAGCTTTGAAAGACCTGCAATGCCTGCGACAAGGTTGGATGGGATAGTGTCTACCATGGTATTAAACTGCTCTGCAATGTTGTTGCAGGTATACCGCTGACGTGCAATCTCATCCTCAACATTTTTCACAGCTCCCATCAGTTCTGAGACGGTCGCCTGGGTTTTAAGTTCAGGATAGTTCTCCATAACTGCAAACAGCCTCCCAAGAATGGTTCTTGATTCTGCTTCAAGTCCGGCGATGTCAGCTGTTCCTGCAGATCCAACTGATGCCCGCATAGCAGTGACCCTTTCAAAAGTCTCTTTCTCAAAGGCCGCATAACTTTTAACTGCACCAAGGAGCTGATCTATCATGTCAAGCCGCTTTTTTAATGCAACCTTAATCTGGCCAAGTGTTGCCTCGTATGAGTTTTTAAGTGCATAAAACCGGTTATACAATGAAATGAACCATATAACGAGTACTACCAGGAGAAGGATGATGATACCTGGCAAAATTAATTCCATCATGATAATTTCCTCAGGTCTTATTGCACCAGAAGAAGTAAAAAATGCTTAGTCATTGTGCACTTCCTCCATGATTTTCACTCATGTTCATTATGGTTTAAGTGCCATGTTCACAAAGGCATGTCAGGAAGTGTAGTCTACCTCTCACGCACCAGGGTCAGGAACCCTGAAGAGAACAACCTTGTAAAGATTGAAAACCTGTGCAGGATATCAGGTCTTGGTGAAATCATTGATAAGGAAGATCTGACTGCGGTAAAACTTCATTTTGGTGAATCTGGAAATGATACGTATATAAAACCGGTTTTTGTCAGGTCTGTTGTTGATTTTATCAGAAAATTAGAAGGAAAACCGTTCCTGACCGACACCAATACAATGTACATTGGTTCCAGGCATAATGCAGCAGACCATCTTATCACTGCAATCAGGCATGGATTTGCCTATGCTGTCGTGGATTGCCCATTGATTATTGCCGATGGATTAAAAGGAAATGATTACCAGGAGGTTTCCATTGACGGGGGACATTTCAAGTCCGTCAGGATTGCACGGGGCATAACTGATGCCGATGCCATGGTTGTACTGACCCATGTGAAAGGGCATGCACTTGCAGGATTTGGTGGCGCAATTAAAAACCTGGCAATGGGTTGTGCCCCTCCGGTGGGAAAGCGGGACCAGCACCAGGGTATGCAGGCAGAGGTGAACGAATCTTTGTGTGAAGGGTGCGGGTATTGTGAAACACAGTGTCCTTTTAGTGCAATCCATGTTGAAGATAAGGCAGTAATTGACAGATCGATATGTTATGGGTGCTCTGCCTGCCTTCAGGTCTGCCCAAGACATGCAATATACTTTAACTGGGAGAGGGATGTCCCTCGTTTTCTTGAACGGATGGCAGAGTATTCCCTTGGAGCAGTCCAGGGTTTTAAGAGAAAGATCCTTTACATAAGTTTCCTGACTGACATCACCCCTGACTGTGACTGTGTTACCTGGAGTGATTCACCCATAGTCCCTGATATCGGATTTTTAGCATCCGCCGATCCAGTTGCTATTGATACTGCAGCCCTTGACATCATCAACCAGGAGCGGGGGCTTACAGGCTCTTCCCTTCAATGCCATCATGAACCAGGGGAGGATAAATTCACCGGAGTGTGGGGTTATGTTGATGGATCCTATATCCTTGAATATGCCGAAAAGATAGGTCTTGGGACAAGGTCTTACACGCTTGTTGAGATATGACAGAAGATAGGAGAGGTTTAATTTATTGTGACCATGACTCTCTCACTTTACCATGATATGCTCGTAAGATGAACCTGCCGAAATACCATTTTTTCTCGTAAACTTTTGAACTTCAACAGATCTATTGTGTGGCCGGACGGATGACAAATGATAAATGAGGTGGAGATAGACTAAAGAGATAGAGTATGGCAATCCCCGAATTAGATCAGATTAAAGCAGCGGAAGAGGAATCTGCCGATCTGATCGAAGCCGCACAACGCAGAAAGACTCTTGCTATTGAAGAAGCCAGGAGGGAAGGTGATGAACTCGTTCTGATCCGGCTTTCTGAGGCAGATAACCGGTTACGTGACGAGAGAGAACAGGCAGAAAAACATATTACTAAAGAACATTCCCGCCTTATGGATGATGCCAGTAAAGAGGCAGAAAAGATAAGGAAGACTTCGGAGATGCAAAAAAGCGCGGCCATTCATTCTCTGGTCAGTCTTATAACCGGAGAGTAGCATGTTTTATCCGGCCAGAATGAACAGCGTGGTCATCGGGATTCATAACCGGTGGCTTATGAAGGT
>Ga0116183_1004332_pt1 | contig 13955 bp, 16 predicted proteins | sample AD_UKC078_MetaG_FD_89753 | JGI IMG/M metagenome (GOLD analysis project Ga0116183, IMG submission 89753) | Active sludge microbial communities of municipal wastewater-treating anaerobic digesters from USA - AD_UKC078_MetaG | ecosystem: Engineered > Bioreactor > Anaerobic > Digestate | place: USA... | reverse complement strand
CCCGGACCATAGGCATGGCCCACCGCAAGGGCCACCTGGGGGTGGGAGCAGACGGCGATGTGACTGTGTACGATATCGATCCCAAGGATCTGAATGTCAACGATCCATCCTATATCATCTCCCGCTTCAGCCGGCCTGATCTCACCATAAAGGACGGCCAGATCGTCGCCCGGAAGGGCGAGATCGTCTATGTGCCCGAGGGCAGAAGATACTACTGTCAGCCCTATATGGACGAAGAGGTGGAAAAGGAGATGATGAGGGACGTTCGGGACTGGTTCAAGTACTATACAGTGGGATTTGCCAACTATCCTGTCCCCGATAAATATCTGAAAAATCCGGTCCCAATACCGGTCAACGTGCCCATGGAGGCAGTGGCCAAGGAGGCAGGAAGATGGCAGAGATAAGGCTTGTTCCCAGAGGCAGGATCGGAATTACAGTGGAGGCCGAGGTCATCCGTCCCGACCTGCTCGCTGGAAAGACTGAGGATGAGATCGGGAGACTGATTGTCTGGCAGGGCCCGCGAGAGCTTCCCTTGAGCCAGTTCTTTGAGGTGGAGCTTCAGGGCCCTGCCCAGGAGGAGACGAGGATCATCATCGATGGAGATGTATCACGGGTAAAGCGAATCGGCCAGGGTATGAAGTCCGGCGTGATAGAGATCCGGGGAGCAGCAGGAATGTACACTGGAGCAGAGATGGCAGGGGGCCAGATCCTGGTGCAGGGCGATGCTGGCTCCTGGTCAGGCATGGAGATGAGAGGGGGTCTGCTGCAGATAGCCGGCAATGCTGCCGATCACGTGGGGTCTGCCTACCGGGGGAACTGGCGGGGGATGACCGGCGGCCAGATCCTGATCGGGGGAGATGCAAGAAGCCAGTTGGGTGGCGGCCTGGCAGGAGGATCGATAACTGTAGAGGGCAATGTCGAGAACTTCTGCGCCATTCGTCAGTCCGGCGGCCTGATTCTGATAAAGGGGAATGCCGTTCGAGGGCTGGGAGCGGAGATGAACGGAGGGACGGTGGTGCTCTCAGGGGCCGTGGAGAGCTTCACCCCTGGCTTCATCCACCAGGATGTGGAGAGCGACCCCAGGATTGGAGAGCTGCAACTGGAGGGGAGGTTCGCCCGGTTTTCAGGCGACTATGCCGCAGGCAAGAACCCCAAAGGGGTGCTTTATTGCAGAATGGACCGGGAGGGAGGAGAATGAGAGAGGAGTTTCTGCTGAACACCGGCAGCACAATCGAGGAGGGCAGACTGGCCAAGGGAGGAAGCAAGCTCACAGATGACTACACAAAGGAGTGCGCCGTCTGTGAGATGAACCTGGAGGACTATCTGGCCCTGGGCTCTCCGGAAAAGGTGAAGATAACCAGCCGGGACGGGCATAGCGTTGTGGTTTATGCTTACGGAGCAGAGAAGCTCCTCTCAGGGCAGATATTCATGCCCAGGGCCATCTGGTCAAATGTGGTGGTGGACCCGGAGACCTTCTCCACCGGCTCACCCCTATACAAGGGCTCGCCGGTCAAGATCGAGCCCTCAGATGAGGAGGTCCTCTCAGCAGAGGAGCTGACAGCAAGTCTGTACAAGCTGCAAAAGCGGGGGTTAGATGATGGTAACTAAGAATATAGTCTGTCCAGTCTGTGGGGCCTCCTGTGATGACATCCAGGTGGAGCTGGAGGGGTCGAGCCTGACGGTCAGGAATGCCTGCAAGATGGGCAATGCCAAGTTCCAGGAGGTGGTGAGCCCTCATAGGATCAGAGAGCCTCTGGTGAGGGAGAATGGAGAGCTGAAGAGGGCGAGCTGGGATCGGGCCGTAGAGAGGGTGGCGAGCATTCTGGCCAGCTCTGAGCGCCCCCTCCTTTTCCTGGGCAGCGAGACCTCGACCGAGGCCATGGAGGTGGGAATTCATATCGCAGAGTTCCTGGGTGGAATAGCTGACTCGAACTCCACCGTCTGCCACGGGCCCACTGCCATGGGCATTCAGGAGGCAGGACGGGTGGGGGCTACAGCCGGGCAGAGCAAGTCCCGGGCGGACCTGACTGTCTACTGGGGCTCCAATCCCCTGGAGTCCATGCCCAGGCACATGTCCCGTTATGCTGTCTACCCCCGTGGCTACTGGACCCAGAGGGGGAGGTTTGATCGGACGATCATCTGCGTCGATCCCAGGAGGAGCGTCACTGCAGAGAACTCCGACCTGCATATCCAACTCAACCCCAATACCGACTATGAGCTGCTCAGTGCTCTTCTGACCTTATTGCACGGCAAAAGGCCTCATCCCTCGGTGGAAGAGGTGACGGGGGTCTCCATATCCGAGATGGAGAAGATGCTCGCCATGATGAAGAGCTGCAACTTCGGGGCCATTTATGTGGGCCTGGGCATTGCATCATCCTATGGGAAGCACCGCAATGCTGAGATGGCCTTCAACCTGGTAAAGGAGCTGAACAGCCACACCAAGTTCGTGATCGGTGCTCTCAGAGGGCACTGCAATGTGGCCGGCTTCAACCAGATAGCATCATATCTGTATGGCTTCCCCTTCGGCCTGGATTTCTCTCGTGGTTACCCCCGTTACAATCCGGGGGAGTACACAGCAGTGGATGTCCTGAGGGACAGGGATGTTGATGCTGCCTTCATCCTCTCCGCCGATCTGGTCTCCCATTTCCCCGCCGCCTGCTCTGAGTATCTGGCTCAGATTCCCGTGGCCTGCATAGATATCGCCCCCTGCCCCACCACCATGATCTCTGATGTGATCCTGCCAGGGGTGATCGATGCCATGGAGTCTGATGGCACCTTCTACCGCCTGGACGATGTGCCCATCTACTTCCAGCCCTTCACCACCTCGCCCTTCCCCTTCACAGAGAGCAATGTCGATACCATGAACCAGATATTCGAGCGGGTAAAAATGATAAAGGAAAAGTGATCGATGCAATTGCTTTAAATAATCTGGTAGCGTAATAGAAGGATGGAGTTGAAGGCAATATGTGTACTGTTGGTGGCGGACCGGATATAGGCGAGGTTGAGACCCTGGCGGCCAGGGACTATGAGTGTCTGGACTGTAAGAACAAGTTCCAGGGCATGGGAAGAAGGCCCATGTGCCCTTCCTGTGAATCAAGGAATGTAAAGGCAGTCTGAGCTCTGATCCAGGTCCCTCTGATCCAGGTCCATTAGAATTCAAAGGGCGGCGGTCGGCTGATTCACCCATCATGCATATCCCTTTAAGTGATGACGAGATCGCCTATATCGAGGGCGAGGATGGCACTATAGCCTTGGCCAAGAGCAAAGGGCGCTTTTTCTATCTGGAGACGGAGGAAAGGGAGGTCATTCTCTTCACTGAGCCTGAGGATCTGATGGTGGCCTCATCATTCGGCCGGGGGGAGATGATCAGGCGGGGCCTTCACTGCACCCTCTTTCAGCTCCGGGAGTTGGGCGCCCCTCTGATCGTCCTTCCCAAGGGCCATCCCGCCTCACCCCGTCTGAAGACAGTGGTATCCATTGGCCCCTTCACCCGGCTGAGCTGCACGATCCAGCCAGGAACCCATCCCGAGCAGAATGTGCTCTGCGGATCAGAGGAGTTCCACGGCCTGGAGATCATCGCCGAGCCCAGGGGTGCCGAGGTCAAGGGCTGGCTGGCGGAGGGGAAGGAGGCGGCATTGGTGGTGGAGAGGTTCTAGACCGATGAACTTCATTGGCTGAAAAGCATTGATGTATATTTGTGGATATTTGTGGACAAAGGGGAATCAGAGGCGAATTGAAGATGACTGAGATAAGAGAGGACAGCCTGGTCAGATACACCGGGACGGGCACCATTGGAAAGGTGAAGGTGCTTAAGACAGAGGATGATGGAAGCGTCTGGGCCTATCTGGACAGCACCGGGCTCTATTACCGGGTGGATACACTGGAGCCGATTGAGAAGCCTCCAGAGAGAAAGGAGCTTGAGGGCATGACGCTCGAGCAGATCCAAGAGAGGTTCAAGCAGACACAAGAGATGATGGAAGCCGTCAAGATGCAGGACGAGAACCTGGAGACGGGCGGATAGGCCGGAAAATTCCCTTCAAGGCCCTTCGCCAGGACCTGTGGGCAATGTATGGCTGAGAATTTGCTTTGTGAGACTGTGGCAAGTCACTGCGGCAAGTCACTGTGGCAGGTGACACTGTGGCAAGGCCCGAGAATCCGGCTTTGCCACAATGTCACAAAAACAAGCGAGCGATTGTGGCCGCGGTTTTGCCATAGATCAGCGAAGATCCATGAATAACACATTGGCGACATGTCGAGAATGATAGAAGCTATCTGGAAGCTTGAAGCGATTCTGGACAGTCATGTCTGCTTATCCCGCAGGGGCGATCTCCAAGAGATTTTAGATATTCTCAAAGAAGAGCTGGCATTATCCGAGGGCCTCCATAATGAGAAGAGAGCTGCTCCGTCCAGCAAGAGGATCGGGGTGGTGGTGCACGGCCCGGAGATCATAGACTCAGGGTGGGCTCTTTTGCTCATCAACCTTCTGAAGAGGATGGGCAGGGTGAAGGCCGTCCTGGGGGGGACAATGGGCCGGGTGGCGGTCATTGATGCTGCCTTGGAGGATGTGATCTCCATTCATTCCAGAAGACTGCCGAGCATCTCCATCAGGGATATGGCTGAGGACTCTGATATCATCATCATTCTCAACCAGGCCAAGAGCCGGGAGACGGGGCTCGCCTTCGGGACGATGGTGGCCAAGATCGCCGGAATTGACCTGCCATTGATACAGATCGATTGTGGCGGGCGGTTTGTGGCCGATCTCACCCTCCGCCCTGAGGCCTCGGGAGCATTCGATTCCGAGGATAATAATGATGCAAATAGCTATGAGGGGCTGAGAGCTGCCGCCCGGCTGGCAGATGATCTGGGGCTGGACCTCTTGCGGCCCCGCTCTCAAGAGAGAACCCTGGCCCGGGGGGACTCGGTGCGGCGCATTCTGACCGGGGTGATTCCCGGAGAGCTGATATCAGTAAACGGGACGGTCATCGGCCGGGCAATCGAGGCAGAGGTGCAGATCGAGGCCAAAGGGGGAGAGATTGTATCCCTGAGGGGGGCGGAGCCCAAAGCACATGGGCTGGAGAAGCTATCCAGGGTGGATCTGGAGAAGGCCATCATCCGCAGCGGCTCCATCCGGCGGAGCACTGCCCGGCCGAGGATCAAGGAGGTCCGGGGCGAGGGTGCAGCATTCATCGATCACTGTGCAGAAGATGCCTTTGAGGCTGCATCCGGAGCTGCTGTTGCCCTGACGGTGGGGGATGACACCACCGCCATTGCTGGTGATATCCTCGCCCGCCTGGGAATTCCAGTTGTAGGCATTGTGGACGGTGATGCTGACCACCTCGCCCAGAACCTGACTATCGCGCCGGGGAGCACTATCATCCGGGTTCAGCCGGGCTATGATGATATTGTGGGAAGGCGGGTGCGGGACGAGATATTCGAGGGGAAGGAGAGGATCGCGATCAGTGCCCGCGATCTGGCGGAGAGAGTGAAAGAATTGGCAGGCGGGAATCTCATTCGAGCTACAGAGGTCTGTCCCCGCTATCCGCATAAGATATCGAAGAGCCCCTTGATCAGAAATAGATAGCATGAATTCGTTCATGCGCCAGATTAAATAGGTCGTTCAAAAATTGAACAGATCAGGTCCGATCTCGCCTGATCGCCTGCAGCTCCCGGTGAAAGGTGGCAGCAGTGGCGGTGTCGCCCAGGCCCACGGTTATCTTTGGCTCCCTCGCAAGAAGGGATGCGATTAAGATTTAGGAAATGTTAAAATAAACTATTGGATGATGGATGCCCCATTTCACATGCAGCTAACTAGACAATATATTATATAGTTAATCCATAGAGACGGAATTGTATGGCAAGCATAAATGATACGGCTAACAGAGAGGCAAGAGCTAAGTTAGGGATTTTGATAATTAATTTTTTAAAAGGAATACACGCAGCTATTGATACTGAGACGGAATTATTTTTAATGAATACCCCGCAGCTTGCTGCGGGGATGGTCCGGAAACCGTCTTAAGGAAAGCTGCATACTCTGCATGTAATGATTGAGGTAAAAAAGGCAAATCATTGTGCTTATAAAATCCGATATCATATGGTATTATAGCACTATCGCATAGGTTAGTGATGGTGGCAGAGCATATTTAATCACATGGTTTATATACTATGAAATACATATGCTCTGTGTCCCCACCATGACAGCAATAGCCACTAATTTCTTAAACCTTCCGTTTGCCCATCAGCTAGTGGATGCATTTAAAGAATACTCAAATGAGTACGAATTCACAGGGGAAGGTGTATTTCGCAGGACAATACCTCCTACTTGCCCGCAATATGGAAAACAGATGTGCCATAATGGCTCAATCAAGTATCATATTTTAGGTTTAGCAACTATAAAATTAGGTCGATATCATTGCAGCAAATGCAATCAGAGTCTGCAAGAAAGTAATATATTTCTAGATAATATGAAATTAGAAATCAGCAGGATCTTTGCAGGCTTATATCAATTTTCGCATAAATTTCTTTATGTCTAGCGGCATCTTGGTTTTAATCCAGTGAATCCAGACTCGCTTTACCGTCGATTCGCTGATTTTGAGATCCTCAGCGATTGACTTGGTGCTGCAGTTATTGGTTTTATAGCGGACTATGTACCTAATTTTTCTAGGAGTCAACTTCACAACTTTGTTCTTCTTTCCCATGCGCCAGTGATGGCTATATAAAGTCAAAAGTTTCGGGACTACAAACAAATGTCCCTAGAATAACATTTAAATATGCTTTAAGTAAAGAACAGAGCAAGATGCATGAAGACAAAATGAGGAAATTTTTAAAATATTATGAAAACGAAATAGAAAAAATATTCTCATTATCAATTACTAAATCTGCGTTATCTACAATAATATTGATTATTCCTCTTTTATACGAGCTAAATAGTGACATCGCAATCGAGTATAAATTATTTGCTATTATATTTGTTGCTTTAATTAATATATATTTAGTTAGGAATGAAATAATAAATCCTGATATTAAAATTGAAGAAATACTTGAAATGCTGATAAAAACTATCTCCAAGGGAGATAGGAAATCGATGAGCGAATATAGAGCAAATATCATGCTATACAATCAAATGTCAAATACATTAGATATGAAATATCATTATAATATGATGGGTTCCATAGATAGAGATCTTAGCATAGACTCGAAATCGGGGTGCTGCGGTATTGCGTTTAAATCTAAACAGCCCATATGGATAGATTTGGAAGAAAATCCAGAAGCGGGTTATGTTTCTGACAGAAAAAGGATTTGGGGTGATATGAAGAGCATAATATCAATTCCAATAAGTACTAATAATGGACGTGAAATCATAGGCATTCTTAATGTGGATAGCAAAAACAAAGTTGACTGTATCTCACAAGAAAATGTATATGAAATAATTAATATGTATTCATATATTATATCTAAAATTTTATAGAGGATTGATAATGAGTAAATTGCCTTTAGAGAAGATGTCTGAGGGAATATATACACTTCCTAAATCAGGACTGCCTTATACAAAAATATACATATCCTGTTATGATGAAAAGTTAAAAGGGAAACTGGCCAGCATATTTAACAGGATAAAATTATTAAATACTGGTATTCGTTATGAATTTTTTGATGATAATAAAAATGAAATACAAGAAGAAATGGAGATTAGATCTCAAATAGATGATTGCACCCATTTTGTTTCAATCCTATCAAATAAATTTTATGAATTCCATTCCCAGGAAGATTATGAAATAATAAATTTAATGAGTTTTGAACTAAGTATAGCACTAGAATGGGGTGGACCAATCTTTTGCTTTGTTCCTGAGGAAAAGCAGAAATATCACGAAGAATTACCGGCACCATGGGATAAGATAACTGATGCAATCCCGTACAAGGATATTCGAGATCTCGCAGCAAAGATATTATCTGAGATTTATATTGAGATCTTAATGTATAGAGACACACTATCGGACAAGGAGCAATCTGAATTGGGATTGTATAAGTATTTAGTAAATGATTTTGAGACGTTAGAACCCAAAATGAGAAACGATCTTTTAAGCTATCTATCTACGAAGGAATCTACAGCTCCAGGTATTGCACAGATACTTTTTATTTATTTTGATAGTATCAGCATAGAATCGAAAATTAAACTATTAAAAAATTTGTTGCACTTTGAATCTGCATCTAAATTATTACCTTGGGTCTTGGCCGATAAAAATGATCAAATTCCTGAAGAATTAAAGAAAATTCTGATTTATAAATTAATCGAAGATCAAGACTAACAGATGCATATAATTTGATTCCCAAAGAGAGTTTACATCAAAAATGAAACATGAAATCCGGGCGATGGTTCACTTCATCTCCAACCTAAAGGATGAGGAATTCGTGACCTTCCGCACTCCCGTAGTATTAAGCGATCAGGTCCGATCTCGCCTGATCGCCTGCAGCTCCCGGTGGAAGGTGGCAGCAGTGGCGGTATCGCCCAGGCCCACAGTGATGCGCGGCTCCCTCGCCAGGAGGGAGGGCATCAGGGACAAAACCAGTCCGTCTCTTTTTAGTGCAGCCCCTCTTCCCTCTTCAGCATTCACTGCTCCCAGGCGGCAGAACTCCCTCTGGGCCTCCAGACCGCGGGGATTGACCTCCTCCGGCGGCACCCCCTTTGCCGAGCCCGTGGCCGCCAGGGCAGCGGCAGAATCAGCCCCCCTTTGCAGAGCGAGCAGCTCATCCCTTGCAGTCAACCTGCCCTCCTCCATGATGCTCAGAATATAGTCTCGGGTGTGGACTGCGACCCGGAGGATGCCCAGCTCCTCACGCAGCCTGGCCGCCTTTTCCATCCTCTCCTGCCACTGGCTCCGTTCAGCCTCTGTGGATGCAGATGCCGGTGCGGGCAGGAGATCGGGATAGGAGATCTCCCCTGCCGCCGTCTCCAGCTCATCCTCGTTCATGCCCAGGCTGTCCGGAGGGATCCGGTCCAGGAGGGAGAGGAAGTGCCTGGCGATTCTCGGGCTCTGAAATGAGCCCATCTCCAGGTGGATGAACATATCAGGGTTGGCCTCCTTCCAGCCCCTGATCTGCTCGATCCTGGGAGGGAAGATATCCCGGTACCGATCCGGTGGGGCGAGGTGAAAGCCGGACAAGATGGCGCCATCGATATCCTGGATATTATCTTTGCAGTAGTCATCGAAGTCCGGGCTCGATGCCATTTGGGTGTTCACCGGATCATAGGTGGCAATGAAGCGGTTATCTTTGGCGGCAGATATCATCCCCTGAGGCGAGGGGATGCGATCCCTCTCTTTGAACTGGATGACAAAATGCATTACCTTTGATTCCATGACCAGCCTTTCCGCTGCCCGGGAGGGCTCCATAAGGCGTCCTGAAACAGGAACCCTCACGCCAGAGGAAAGAAGCGCCCCCAGCCTGGGCTCAAGGGTGGGAGCATTCAAGATGGGGCTGGCTCCGAGAGTGGCAAGGAGGTTGGCCATGATGCCGGCGTTCCCTCCCAGGCGAAGGCTCCAGGGAAAGGAGGACTCGATCTCCTCTGCCAGCTCCCGGCCTTCGACCAGGATCTCCGCTCCAGACCCGTTATGCATGCAGTGCAGGAGTGAGGAGATGAGGTCCTCCCGGCTTCTGATTGAGCCCTTTAGCTCGCCTCTTATACCAAAGGGATCGGCTGATTGGACGAACCGGGATATGCTCTCCTCCTCCAGATCGTATACAGCATCGAGATTGACCGGATAGGCACAAATGATATTCATGTGGTTGGAGATATGGATGATGACGAACTATATTAAAGGGTGTGGCAGGGCAAAAGGCTCATGATGGCCGATCACGGCCATTGAGGCCCTCAGCGAGGATGAAGCACGATAATAAGTCTGTCTTTAATTGAGGGGACAGACGTAGATGAGCAGGATCTGGGGATCTCTCTGGGGAATGCAAAACAGATCGTGGTTGGAAGGGCGTATGGATTAGGCAGAGGCGTATGGATTTGGCATAATTCTGCATATCGCTGCCACTACTCCGGCTGACCTGAGAAATGCTCTGATTGAGTTTGCGCAGATTTCAGGAGTCACGGATGTGACACTTCTGGCGAGCAGAAGCGATTAGAATTAAATCACCATGAAAATCCCAAACTGTATATATCTGTGCATACATACACAGAAGCATGGCATCCAAGAACATCTCCATTAGATACGACGTATATAAACTCCTTAAAGAGGCAAAGAGAGAAGAAGAGAGCTTCAGCGACGCAATAGAAAGGTTGCTTAAGAGGGATAAAGTCGATCTATCTGAATACTTTGGATCTCTCAAGGATGACCCGTTATTAGACCGGCTGGAGGCAGATTCTAAGAGGATTAGAGAAATGGCAAGGTCGAGAGTATGATCGTCCTGGATACCAGCGCTCTTATCGACCTATTCCGGGGTGGGGAGGTTATTAGAGGTGTATTAGGAGGCGACCTGGCAACTACTGTAGTAAATTATTATGAAATTTTTGTCGGCATAAGACGTTATAGGTCCAAAAAGGAGGAGAAATTTTTTCGAAGATTCTTTTCAGAGATCAAGATCCTGGATTTTGATCTGGCTGCTGCGGAAAGGTCAAGCGAGATCATGACCAGTCTCATAACCCTGGGGATTTCCGTCAATGCCTTCGATATACTCATCTCCGGGATTGCAGTGGCAAACGAATCTGAGACCTTAATCACAAAGGATAAGGATTTCGAGTCCGTTGCTAAGGTGACTGAACTGGACATTAAGGTTTACTGAAGAACGAATGATCAGCATCCTCTGCCATGATCCAGGATATGGCCCGCAAGGCTTATATTCGACTTGTGTCGTACTACGTCGAATGCCGTGATAGCGGCAGAGAGGATAGAGGAGTGGGGGCTTCTCTCCCCCTTTTCAGGCCGGACGTGTCAGGCCATATCATGGCACTTATTTCTTATACATCTTCAATCATCTCCGGTTCATGATCGCCTCAGTCGAGTGCTCTGTTGTATCCGGCGAGCTCTACGCCCCTCCCTCCAAGAGCTACACCCACCGCGCCATTCTGATCACCTCTCTTGGCCCAGGGGGGAGGGTCCTGCGGCCATTGCTCTCTGCTGATACTCTGGCCACAATCTCCGCCAGCGAGGCCTTCGGGGCTAGGATAAGCAAGGAAGAGAAAAAGGACGACCTTCATATCGAAGGGGTCCGGGATCAGCCCCAGACTCCCGAGGATGTGATCGACGTGCTGAACTCGGGCACCACATTGCGCTTCTGCTCGGCAGTGGCAGCGCTCACCCAGGGAGCCGTGCTGACCGGCGACTCCTCCATTCGCAGCCGGCCCAACGGACCCTTGCTTGCCGCTCTCAACCAGTTGGGGGCGGATGCCTTCTCCATTAAGAATAACGGCAGGGCCCCCCTGGTGATCAGAGGAAGGTTGAAGGGCGGCACAGCACATCTGCAGGGTGGGCTGAGCAGCCAGTTTCTCTCCGCCCTCTTCATCGCCTCTCCCCTGGCAGAGGGGGAGACGAGGATCAAGATCGAGGGAGAGCTGAAGTCCCGCCCCTATGCAGAGATCACCCTGGATATGCTCCGTGATGCAGGGATCAGAGTGGAGGAAGAGGAGCAGGAGTTCATACTGCCCGGAGGGCAGAGCTTCGGCCTTGAGGAATACACCATTCCCGGCGACTTCTCATCCGCCTCCTATCCCCTGGCAGCGGCTGCAGTCACGGGATCGGAGCTGACAGTAAGAGGCATCCTGCCCTCCCGGCAGGGTGATTCGGCTATCATCGATATACTGGCTCTCATGGGGGCTCGGGTATCCTGGAACAGAGAATCAGGCGACCTGAGGATCAGGGGAGGAGAGCTGGAGGGGATAGAGATCGATGCCAGCAGAACTCCTGATCTGGTTCCCACCATCGCTGTCCTGGGCTCTGTGGCCAGGGGCAGGACGAGGGTGGTGAATGCAGAGCATGTCCGCCACAAGGAGACGGACAGGATTCATGCCATGGCCGTCGAGCTGACGAAGATGGGTGCGAAGATCAAGGAGCGCCCGGACGGCCTGGAGATCGAGGGTGGAAGGCTGCGCGGGGCGAGCGTTCACGGCTATCACGACCACAGGATAGTCATGGCCCTGACGGTGGCAGGTCTTGTGGCCGGAGAGACGAAGATCGATACGGCAGAGGCGGTGGATGTGAGCTACCCGGGCTTCTTCATGGAGATGGAGAGGCTGGGGGCGAGGGTGAGGGTTGAATGAGAGTACATCGAGCAGATTGGCAATGGGCGGGAGGAGATCTCGCCCCTGAGAGGTTCGATAAGGATGCAGCCAACCGAAGTTTGAGAAGGATGGAGTAGATTTCCTTCAGGCTGCTCATCCATTCTCTCCGATCCCATTGGCGCATTCCGCCAGCTCCGTCGGCAGAGAATGCTCTCGGCCTTCAGCTTATTTTTGTAAACCAGCAAAGAGAACGGCTCTTTTTCCTGCCACCGCTCTTAAGCCCTCTATCGCCTGTATAACAATCTGCACAGGCTGCCTCTAATCGGATATAGGTGAGAGCCAGCCGAGTCTCTGTATGTATGCTCCCATGCATCAGAATGCGGCATTTAATTTAAAAATTTAAAAATTTAAAAATTAAAAGTGTAATTACATAAAGCCGTATGGTAGAATCCAGTGGAAAGGAGGTGAGAAAGGCGGGAAATGATCCCTGCCCATTACTCATATCACACTCCTGAGGAGCGGCGGAGTATACAGGATCAGATGCCGCCTGCTATCATTCTCCAGGGATGATCTGCTTCAAATCGATTTGAGCTGCTCGTCTATTCGCCTGATCTTATTGGCGCATTCCGCCAGCTCCGTCAGCAGGAAATGGCGCTCGGCCTTCAGCTTATTTTTATAAACCAGCAGAGAGGATGAGCTTCTTTTCCTGCTATCAGATTCCATCGGCCTACCATCCGGCCCTGAGCATAACTGCTGTGAGGCCTATCCCTATGAATGCTCCCAGACAGAGGAATATCTCCACTAAGGGGGCATTTTTCGATCCGTAGTTCTGGTTTACGAGTGCATCGTATAGGGTTTCATAGTATCCTCTCATTGCATCGCCCCCATTCTAGCCACGATGTCCATGGAGAAGACCGATCCGAATATCAGTACAGTCAGAGTCAGTGCGAACAAGATCTCATCTGCATGCCGGATGCTGTCTGCATGGGCTCTCATGTAGCCTGCTTTGGAACCAAGCAGCCTGGCTCCAATTCCAGAGAGCTCACAGTGCTCATTATGCCTGCTGATTTTTCTTATTTCATTTTTTCCAATCATTTTTTACTTCCCGAAAGAATGGGTGAGCTGCATTTTTCGCCCCATATCCGCCAGAATTCTCGATTCCCCATTGATGGAGAAGCAAGAGCTCCACGCAGGCCAATATCATTAAGAGACCGGCAATCTCTTATGCCGCCCATCCTTCCAATTAAGGTTTTTATAAGTCTATTCCAATTCAATAACGCCATTTGGCGATCGAACATCAGATACCCAACCCAGATCAGGCCGGATTGGGTGTTACAGTCCCGGTTTTTTTACAGATGCATCTAAGGATACATCGCTGCCGTGCTCTCTACTAAAAATGGAACTGCTGAGCTTCGACATGCCAATTAGTTTAAGCACAATCTATATGAATTTTACTGTCGATTAAGGATGTTAATCAAGTATGTAAATTAAGTATGTAAATTAACTCATGAATGTAAATTAGCTTAAATATATAAACTAATTTAAGTATGTGGATTGAGTCAATTATGTAGATTAAGTTAATTATGTAAATTAAGTTAATTATAAATGTAGATTTAGTCAATTATATAGATTAATGTGGATTGAGCTAATTATGTAGAGTTATGTAGATTAAGCTAATTATTTAAATTATTGTAAATTGAATTAATTATGTAAATCAATGTAGATTAAGCTAATTATG
>Ga0116183_1004315_pt1 | contig 13991 bp, 8 predicted proteins | sample AD_UKC078_MetaG_FD_89753 | JGI IMG/M metagenome (GOLD analysis project Ga0116183, IMG submission 89753) | Active sludge microbial communities of municipal wastewater-treating anaerobic digesters from USA - AD_UKC078_MetaG | ecosystem: Engineered > Bioreactor > Anaerobic > Digestate | place: USA... | reverse complement strand
TCATGGCCGCGCAGTTGCAGGGATTCACCGCGGCCGAGGTGGAGGCCAGGATCGGTGAGATCGAGGCCTTTGCCGAAATCGGGGATTACTTCGACCGCCCCGTCCGGATCTACTCGAGCGGCATGCAGGTGCGGGTGGCCTTTTCCGTGGCGACGGCCTTCCGGCCCGACATCCTCGTGGTCGACGAGGCCCTGGCTGTGGGGGATGCCTACTTTCAGCACAAGTGCTTCCAGAGGATCCGGGAATTCCAGGAGGAGCGGACGACGCTTCTCATCGTATCCCACGATCCCTCGGCCATACAGAGCCTCTGCAGCAGGGCCGTCCTCCTGGACGAGGGAATGGTTGTCCGTGAAGGGAGTCCCGACGAAGTCATGGACTTCTACAATGCCCTGATCGCGGATCGGCAGAACAGCACGGTCACCCTCAGAAAGCTGGAGAATGGGAAGACCCAGACCATTTCAGGAACCGGCGCTGCATGCGTTTCGTCCATCATGCTCCGCAACGGCAAAGGGGAGCCCGTCGAATTTGTCAATGTCGGGGAACCGGTGACCCTCGACATCGAGGTGGCGGCCCGGGAGGACATTCCCGTTCTCGTACTGGGCTACATGATCAAGGACCGCCTGGGGCAGACCATGTACGGGACCAACACGTGGCACACAAAGCAACTTCTTCTAAATGTCCGGAAGGGGGAATCGATTCGCTACCGGATCCATTTCCCCATGAACCTCGGCCCTGCCAGCTATTCCGTGTCGACGGCGCTCACAGACTCGTATATGCACCTGGCGAACAACTATGAATGGAGGGACTTCGCCTTGATCTTTCAAGTGGCCAACACCGATAAGAACCCCTTTGCCGGCAGCATCTGGATCGAACCGAAGATAGAGGTCGGAAGGTCATGAGTTTTGTTTCCTATGCCCAGAACTTTGAAGACGTGATGCTGTGGCGGGCGCTGAAACACGTCGAGAAGGGATTTTACATCGATGTGGGTGCCTGGTCTCCGGATATGGACTCCGTGACGAAAGCGTTTTATGAGCGAGGGTGGCGGGGGATCAATATCGAACCCGAACCGGAAATATTCAAGAATTTCCATGTGCGGCGACGGGAGGATATGAATCTATGTGTTGCCATTGCCGATTATGAAGGAGAGCGTGAATTTTATCACATCAAGAATTCCGGATTGTCTACCCTGAATCAGGAACTCGCCGGGGAGTTTGCCTCCCGGGGAATGGATGTTCGGATGTTTCCCGTTCCGGTTCTCACACTCAACAGAGTGTGGGAGGAACATGTCGGATGCCGGGCAGTCCATTTTCTGAAAGTGGATGTCGAGGGTTTCGAGGAATGTGTCATCCGGGGCAACGACTGGCAAAAACACCGACCATGGATAGTGATGGTGGAAGCTATGCGGCCCTCTTCCCAGATTGAAAACTTCCATACCTGGGAGCTGATCCTCCTCCAGGCGGATTATCTTTTTGCCTATGCCGATGGCATCAATCGCTTCTATGTCGCTATGGAACACGCGGAGCTGCTGGATGCTTTCAAATACCCGCCCAATCGTTTTGATCATTTTAAAACAGTTTCCCTTCATGAATGCGAGATCGAATGCAAAAAATTTACAACCACGGTTGCCGGGTTGAAGGAACAGATGAAAGAGCATAGAGACAATGCACTTTATTGTTGGACACTTGCTGATGGTTTAAGCCGTCGGTTGACGGCCGTTCATGAGAGCTGGTCCTGGCGTATTACGGCGCCCCTTCGAGGGCTGATGGGTCACATGATTGCCGTCATGTTGGTGATGCAACGCGGCGTGCGGAAAATTGTTCATCGATTTGCCGATTTCCTGTACTGCCCGCTCGTCAGGGTGATGAAGTCTGTTCTCCATCACCCCGATCTCAGCAATCGATTGAACCTGTGTCTCATGCATTGTCCCTTTCTTTATCAGAGACTCTTGAACATGGCATACCATACGGGATTGATACTTGGAGCAACGAGGGAGAGTGAAGGCCATCAGCTTCAGGAGGCACTTATCGAATCACCAAGTCTCGATCAACTCACCCCTCATGCCCGTAAGATCTATTACGATCTAAAATCCGCCGCCGAACGCCGCAGCTTAAGGAACAACTGATGCGAATCGTTATTGACATGCAGGGTGCGCAGACCGAGAGCCGTTTCCGGGGAATCGGACGCTACACGTTGTCACTTACCAAAGCCATGGCCAGGAACAAAAGGGAACATGAAGTCATCATCGCATTAAACGGCCTTTTTCCCGATACCATCGAACCGATCCGGGAAACGTTAGAGGGTCTTGTTCCCCAGGAAGACATTCATGTGTGGTATACACCTGGTCCGGTGCGGACTTGTGATTCGGACAACAGGTGGCGTCGTGAAACGGCGGAATATGTTCGTGAAGCGTTCCTGGCCAATTTGAGACCCGACATCGTTCACATAAGCAGCCTTTTTGAAGGTTACACAGATGATGCGGTGACAAGCATTGGAAACTTTTCCAAAGGAGTGATCACTGCAGTTACTCTGTATGATCTGATTCCTTTTATTCATCCCGATTCCTTCCTGGCACATCCATTCGTGAAAAACTGGTATTTCAAAAAAATCGATCAACTTAGGAAAGCCGATCTCGTTCTTTCCATATCAGAATCGTCAAGACGGGAGGGAATGGTTCATCTGGGTCTTTCGGCACATCATGTCATCAATGTGTCCTCGGCGGCCGATGATCATTTTCGAAGAATCGATATATCCAGCAGTGCAGAAGATCTGTTACGGCGACGGTACGGAATACAAAGAGCATTTGTGATGTACACGGGCGGCATCGATCCCCGCAAAAACATCGAGGGATTGATCCGTGCCTTTGCCCGTCTGCCTGCTCCTCTGCGGTCACGATATCAGCTTGTCATTGTCTGTTCGATCCGGCCGGACAGTCAAAACGCCCTGGAACGTATTGCAAGACGGCATGGACTGGACAAGGGAGAACTCGTGTTGACCGGCTTTGTCCCCGAAGACGATCTGCTGGCATTATACAATCTGTGTGAATTGTTCGTTTTTCCCTCTTGGCACGAAGGCTTCGGACTGCCTGCGCTGGAGGCGATGCTCTGCGGAGCGCCGGTCATTGCCGCCAACACATCCAGTCTTCCGGAAGTGATCGGCCTCGAGGAAGCTTTGTTTGATCCGCATTCGGAAGGATCCCTGGCTGAAAAGATGGAGGAGGCGCTGCGGGATTCTGATTTTCGTTGCCGCCTTATCGACCACGGAAGAAAACAGGCAGGCAAATTCTCATGGGACGAAAGTGCCCGGCGCGCAGTTGCCGCCTTTGAGGGGATATATAACGAACGCAGACATGCGTGCGTCGCGACAGCATCACGGAATCATCGAAGGAAACTTGCCTATGTTTCACCTGTTCCCCCTGATCGGAGCGGTATAGCCTATTACAGCGCCGAGCTGTTGCCGGAACTTTCTCGTTATTATGACATCGAGATTGTTGTTTCATCGAATGGAGTGACCGATCCTGAAATCGGGAGCCGTTTCCCGATCCGCAATGCGGAGTGGTTTGAAGATCATGCGGACTGTTTCGATCGAGTTCTTTATCAATTTGGAAATTCTGAATTCCATTCCCATATGTTTGGCTTACTCGAACGCATTCCAGGCGTGGTGGTCCTCCACGATTTCTTCCTGAGCGGGATTTTGGCGCACCTTGAATTAAGCGGTGTCTCGCGAAATGTCTGGATCCGGGAACTTTATGAGTCCCATGGATATGAAGCATTGCGGGCTCGTTGTCGGGCGAAGGACCTGACGGAGGTGATCTGGAGATATCCCTGTAATGTCAGCGTCCTGGCTCAGGCGATGGGAATAATCGTTCATTCCCGATATTCTGTCCATCTGGCGGACGCGTGGTACGGCAGGGATATTGCCGCCGACTGGTCGATTGTTCCGCATCTTCGAGTGCTTGAAATGGAAAAAGATCGTGAAGGGGCCCGCAAGTCTCTGGGGCTTCAACAGGACGATTTCTTAGTGTGCAGTTTTGGTATGCTGGGTCCGACCAAACTCAACCATCGCTTGCTTCATGCCTGGTTACACTCTTTTCTGTCATCGGATCCGCGTTGCCTGATGGTTTTCGTGGGGGAGAATCATGCCGGTGATTACGGCAAGCAGTTGCTGAAGATCGTGGCACAGAACGGTCTTGGGGAGCGTGTCCGCGTCACCGGTTGGGCGGACGTGCCTACCTTTCGGAAATATCTTGCCGCAGCAGATCTCGCGGTACAGCTTCGCACCCTTTCCCGTGGAGAAACATCGGGCACGATACTGGATTGCATGAATCACGGCCTTCCGACCATTGTCAACGCGAACGGATCGTTTGCCGAATTCTCCCCCGATTCTGTGTGGATGCTCCCTGATGAATTTACGGACAACCATCTGATCGAAGCACTGGAGACCCTGCGGAGGGATGAGAAACAACGCGTGTCGCTGGGCAACCGGGCAAGAGAAGTTATTCAGAGCAGTCATTCTCCAAGCGTATGTGCGGCACGGTACGCCGAGTCAATCGAAAAATTTTATTCCGGAGTGCTGGTTTCTGAGAGGGTTTTGGTGAAGGCTTTGGCCGAATGCAGTGGCGCCCCGTCCTCCGACAAGGAGTGGAGGGCTTTGGCAGCTTCCATTTCACAGAACATGGGACGCCGCAAAGACGCCCGCCGGCTTTTTTTGGATATCTCGTCGCTTGTTCACAACAACCCTGAGACAGAGTCAGGGCGCATCGCCCGGTCCATCATGCATGAGCTTCTGTTGCAGCCGTCCGCGGACTACCGTGTTGATCCGGTCTATGCAGACACCGGCCGTCCCGGATACCGCCATGCTTTTCACTTCACGATGGCATTTCTGGGATGCCCGGGAAGGTGCATGGAAGATGAACCCATAGATGCCCGTCCGGGCGACATCTTTCTGAGTCTTGGCCTGGAGCCGCAGACTGTGACGGCACAGAAAGAATATCTGTTGATGCTCCACAGGAATGGTGTGCACGTGTTTTCCATCGTTTATGATCTCCTGCCTTGTCTGTTTCCCCGGCATTTTCCTTCCGGCGAAGTGGAGGCCTATGAGAAGTGGCTTCACATGGTTGCCTGTTTCGATGGCGCAATTTGTGTTTCCCGTTCTGCGGCGAATGAACTGGCTCATTGGCTTGAAACCAACGGTCCGAAACGAATTCGCCCGTTCAATCTCGGCTGGTTCCAGCCGGGGACAAATGATGAATATCCCCCGTTTGCAAGTGACTTGCCTGCGAAAACAAAAATCCTCCTGAAACAGCTGAAGGAAAAAACCTGTTTTCTCATGATCGGAACCCTTGAACCGCACAAAGGTCATGAGCAGGTTCTTTCCGCTTTCGACCGGCTCTGGGGGGATGGTCATGATGTAAGGCTAGTCATTGCGGGCAGACAAGGCAGGACAGTCGACTCACTGGTCGAAAGGATTAAACATCACCGCGAATCAGGACAGCGCTTGTGCTATCTGGATGACATCAGTGATGAACATCTGGAACATATTTTTAAGTTCGGCGATTGTCTGATTGCCGCCAGTGAGGAAGAAGGATTCGGACTCTCTCTGATAGAGGCCGCCCGACACAAGCTGCCGCTTATTGTAAGGGATATACCGGTATTTCGAGAAACTGCAGGAGATCATGCTTTTTACTTCAGCGGCGTTGAATCCGCCGATCTTGCTCAGGCAATTGAAGAATGGTTCGGATTGTTTACATCCGATCTTCACCCGAAGTCGGAGGGGATTCCTTGGTTGACCTGGAAGGAGAGTGCGGAGCAGCTGAAAAGGGTCCTTTTTGAGGGGGCTGCAAGGAAATGAGCGTCTCAAGTCGAGTGAATGATATTCCATTCGATGCAATTGAGCGAAATGTTTAATTTCGACCGCTATGTTTCCAGTGGGAGTCCGGTTTGTGAACATTCATCCTAAATCAACTGAAAGAATATCCCTCACTTTGGCGATTGCGTTTCTTTCTGTCAATATATGCATGTTGGTCTGGTATATTTTTGTCGGCTATCAGGCTTGGTTCCATTCCGATAGTGCCGCAAAAGTCCTCCTTGCCAGAGAGATTTGGGAAACGGGCAAATTTTTTCCACCTGAATGGAATTATGTAAACAATGATTTGTCCATTATCTTCAAACCGGCGTTTATTCTTCCGTTACTGACATTTCTTCCCGCAGGTTATATGGCTCACGCCATTTCCGGCTTGATTTCATCCGGTCTGATCTTGGCAGCCGTATGGTTTCTGTCAGGAAGAATAAAGGCTGACACTACTCGCAGGGTTTGGACCGTGGCCATCGTCGCCGCTGGCATTTCCGGTTTCATGGCGGAAAATCTGTTCGGACAGGTTTCCTACGGCACGATTTTCTTTTTTTCATGTTGTATACTTCTTTTTTCCTGCCATTGTCTGAAAGAGGATGAGAAAAACAAGAAATATTTCGGCTCGGCTCTTCTTATAGTTCTAATGATTGTGTTTTGGTCAAACCCCCAGCGTGCAGCGATATATTATGGAATGCCGTTATTTCTTTCCATTATTTGGTATGTTGTTAAAAAGAGATTCAAAACAGGGAAAACTGTCTGGTTTCTTTCTGCGGTTGTTTTCGGGGGGATTATACTTGGCACAGTTCTCCACGTGTCAGCCTTGTCCAACGTTCAAAGTATATCGGGTGCGGGCCACGCGCGTTGGCTTTCGTATGATCTCATGTTGAGAAATCTGTGTCTCACTTTGAAGAGTTTTCTGGCCATATTCGGCGGATTGCCGACATCGAATGGATTGGTTGTCAGCAAAAACGGTATTTATGAGGCGGCTAGATTGGGGGCTGCTTTGATCTTTCTTTTATTGATCCCCTTTTCGATGAACCGTGCGCTCAGGGAACAGGATAGCGGAATATTCTTTATCGCTGCATTTGCATTTTTCGCATGTTGCGGCTTGCTTTTTCTGCACGTTGCGACAACCGTGCCCGATATGAGTGATCCAATTCAGAGCAGCCGTTACCTCGTGCCTCCTTTGTTGCTGCTTCTAATTCTTATTCTACCATACCCTGCAGCTCCTCTGAATGGTAAATTAGTCGCCATCTCATCTTTCATAGTTGCCATATTGTTTGTAACCAGTGGTTATACGACATACTGCATTTCAGCGCCCAGTTCCATAATCAATTGGGGCATGGAGGGACAGCACTATTCGAGATCGAAAAAGCTCAGTGACTTTCTTATTGAGAACGGTCTGCATTATGGCTATGCGACATACTGGAATGCAGGGATGCTGAGTGTATTAAGTAATGAAAAGGTTCTGGTCCGCCAGATTTTAATCGATCATGGACTTCCTGTGCCTATGAGGCATTTGTCATCCGACCGCTGGTATCGGCCACGTGCCTGGGAGGGTGCCTCTTTTCTACTGCTGACAAAAAAACAGTCGGAATCAATCGATTGGGATTTGCTGAAAAGATATCATGGGGAACCGCTCCGCGTTCTTTCTTTCGATAAATTAGGTATATATGTCTATCCGCATAACCTTTCCAAAGGTATGCCGGGATGGGATAAGCAGATTGAGGCCCCTGTTACTTTCTTTGTGTCAAAGTATTCGCCGAAGCAGGTGGGTCATTTTGTCGAGGAAGCCGCAAACGGCGGACCGGCTGTGATTGCGGAGAAGGGTGAATCGGGCGCGCTGCATTTCGGACCTTATGTCGATGTAGACCCAGGGAGCTACAAGGCGACTTTTGATGTGATTGCCCATCATAATTCGAAAGGTGCCGTTCGTCTCGACGTGGCGGCATCTCTCGGCAGAACAATTCTTAATGAGAAAGTCCTGACATCCAGCAACGGTGCCCAGACGCTCTTTTTTTCACTGGAGAAACGGCAAAAGCTGGAATTTCGAGTCATTGCGCTTGGGAGTGAAAAAGTCGTGTTCAGGAGCGTCTCTTTGGAAAAGCAGCCATGACTGACGAAAGAAGAAGATTAAAGACAAAACTTCCGAATTAGGCTTGTCCTACGGGCGCATCACATGACGTTTTTGTGCTTTCTCCGGAATGGCCTGATGGCGGCCTGTTCCAAAAAACAGTCTGAAACCTTTTTTAGATGATTGACTAATGAGGATGAAGATGCCTTTTCCGCAGCAGATCAAAAATCTTTTCCGCCCAAATTCAAATAAACCAATGGACTTGGAAGAAGTTTTTGAACTTGTTTATGGTCGCAAGCCCAGCCGGAATGAGATTGTTTTGCTGCGCGGTCTTACACGCGACGTTCCCAAGAGCGATCAAATGAATATTTTTCGAGCCGTCATTAACGGCTTTGATCATCAGAGTTTAAACACGCCCTTTACCGTTCGATTTTCAAGCCGAGATGTTGAGTATGTGCCTGTCGAGCATTTTGAGCTGGCGATTGATAAGCAGGATATTTCGGTCAGCGCACCGTTGAAACAAGGTGAGTACGAGTTGCATCTTCTTGAGTTTTTTCGCGAACGTTTAAAGCCTGGAATGACCTTTATCGATATCGGAGCCAATGTCGGCCTCTACTCGATGTTTGCAGCGCGAATAGTCGGCGGAAACGGAAAGGTATTCTCCTTTGAGCCGAATTCGGAAAATTGCCGTCTTATCATGTTGAGTAAATATCGAAATGAATTCGAGAATGTTACGGTCTATCCCATGGCTTTGGGAAATAAAACAGGTCATGCTTTTTTTTCCACACATATCGGTTCTAACGGAGGACTCATTGCAAATACTCAAGAAACATTGTGGAATCCAAGTTGCGTTGTTGTCCCGGTTGTCAGGCTTCAAGATATTGTCACTGAAAGAGTTGATGCGATCAAGATGGATGTGGAAGGGGCCGAAGGCCTGGTAATAGAAGGGGCCAGAGAATTGATCGAGAAATACAGACCGATTGTGACATCTGAATTCAGTTTGGAAATGCTTCCGCGTGTCTCGAAAATGTCAGGTGAAGATTACCTCGGTTATTTTAAGGTATGTCAGTATGACATTTATCTTTGCGACAAACGAACTAAAAAATTAAACACCATTTCGAACATTGATGCGTTTATCGGTGATTATGGCGAAATAACCAGAATTGAAGATCTGGTATTTATCCCGAAGTGATAATGAATGCCGAGGTGCTCCTGATTTTGGGGGCAACAAATGGTTCTTGATCGGATTTTTCGGTCAAACAGGAATAATGAGGTCTCTCGGTTTTTGACATAGTAACCTTAATAATTTGAATTCAAATACTGTATCAGCAAGTTACAATGCAAAATGATAAAAAAAGAAAAATTATGATCCTGGGTGCCGGTGAGTACCAGGTTCCAATAATAGAGAAGGCGAAAAGTGAAGGTCTCTATACCATTGTTGTGAGCCCGGAGGGTCCATATCCTGGTCTGGATATTGCGGATAAAGTCTTTTTTTATGATGTTAAAGATCAGGAGAACATACTAAAAGCCGCAAAAGGGGAGTGCATTGACGGCATTACTACTGATCAAACCGACATTCCGATAAGAACCGTTGCATATATCGCCGAGCAGATGAAATTACCCGGCATAGGGACGGATGCCGCCCGCTTGTTTACGGACAAATTCCTGATGCGTGAGAAATGCAGAGAAACAGGCTTACATACATTAAAATACGATCTTGTCGGTTCCATTGAAGAGGCGAAGCATTTCACTAAACACGTCGGTTACCCTGTCGTTATGAAGCCCGTCGACAATCAAGGGAGCAGGGGTGTATTTAGAATCAATAATAACGACGATTTAAAAAAGTATTTTACAAGGAGTATCAAGTATTCTTTGAGTGGGGGAATAATTATAGAAGAATGTATTGAAGGTGATGAATTTGTTGTAGAAAGCGTAATATATGAAAAGATATATCATGATTTGACAGTAGGAGATACGCATCATTTTAATTTAAAACATAGCTTTATCCCCAAACGGAGACTTTTCCCCTCCGTAAAGGATCCTGCTGTAATCAGAAAACTTGCGGAAATAGATAAAACTATCATAGAGGCTTTTGGCTTGAATCGGGGGCTTACGCATGGGGAATATATCGCAGACAAAAAAAGTGGCAAGATTTATCTGATAGAGATCGGCGCAAGAGGGGGCGGAGTCAATATATCGTCTCATATCATTCCTGCCTTGACACGATTTGACTCGGAAAAATTTCTTCTGGACATATCATTAGGGAAAGACGTCATCTTTTCAGTTACGGAAATAAGCGATTCGGTTGCGGGATATATCGCCTTCTATCTGCCGGAAGGCGAAATTGTAGATTTGGAAGGTGTTGACGAAATCAACGAAATAAAGTCAGTTATTAAACATAACCTGAACCGGCTGAAAGTCGGTCAATCAATCCATGCGATCGAGGATAAGACATCACGAAAAACAATAATTGTAACCGCTCGAACAAGGGCGGAATTATTCAAAGCAATCAAGAAGATCGAGAAAACATTAACAATAAAAATCAAAACAAAAAGAGGATACGCTTATCCCATTTGGAACTGAGACAGGAAGAGGAAAGAAATGCATTTATCGGTTTCTTCATATCATTACACGAAGCACTTGAATGAAAAGGAACTTACCGAAGAGTTATTGACATGTCCATTCTGTAACAGCAGCGATAGAAAATTATTGTTCACGCTGCAGCAAAACCCCTTAGTTTCACTAATGTATTGTAAAAAATGCCATGCCGCAAGTGCAACGAGAATGCCGACCGATGCCGCCCTGCAGAGCTACTATGCAAAATATTACGAATCGTGCTCCTTTTTGCAGAGCAAACAGAATGTTACATTTGATAAACCGGACCGCATGGCAAGACACTTAACAAAAATATATTGGAATCTTTCCGGCAAAAGCTGCACCTCAATTTTGGATTATGGCGGTGGTGATGGATCCATTTCATACTTGACGGCGTTGAAGTTTGTTAAAGACGGGGTAAATCAACTAAGCGTCGATGTTGTCGATTACGGGACTTCAACAGTTACGAGCGAGGAAAAACGTGTTCATGTGAATAAAATAGGAACATTGGATTGCATTAAGGATAAACATTATAGTTATGTCATTGCAAGTGCGGTAATAGAGCACACGGCCAGACCAAAGATCTTATTGCAGGACTTACTCGGCAGAGTCGAAGAAGGGGGCCTTTTTTATGCTAGGACTCCATGGGTGGTGCCATACATAAAACTGTTGAGTTGCTTCAGGATTCAAATGAACTTCACATATCCGGCACATTTGCATGATTTAGGTCGTAATTTCTGGGAATCATATTTTTCTTTGCGTGAAGGTCAAGAAGAATTCCGTCTTATGATAAGCCGGCCGTCAATTGTGGCGACATCCATGAAAAAGAATTTTATCAGAACTGCAGTTGCATGCATCATGAAACAACCCTGGCATTTATTGGGACGATACTATCCGTTTGTAGGTGGTTGGGAGGTCTTCGCTGTCAGGCGGCTGCGGAGGTATTCTGCTCGTTGAATGTTGCGGGCCAATATTGACCGGACGTAAAAATTGCGAAAGAACGAAGAAAGAATGGGCGAAAAAAATACTGAGTACTCCATCATTATTCCCGTTTATAAAAGCGGTGAATGGATTAACGAACTGGTCAGCCGGATAGGTGTGGCGATGGATTCGGTTGCTCCAGGAGCTTTCGAACTGATTCTGGTGAATGACTGTTCTCCGGATGTGATCACATGGCCTGCAATTAAGAGAAACGCAGAAAAGCACCCTTGGGTGAGAGGTTTTGACCTTCTGTACAATGTCGGACAAAATAGGGCGATAATGTGCGGGCTTAATCAAGCACGAGGACGATTTGTTTTGACAATGGATGACGATCTTCAGCACGTTCCCGAAGAGCTTCCGAAGCTGATTCGAGCGATGCGGGAAGATGAAGAAGTCCTGTGCGTAATGGGCAGGTTTGATACAAAACAGCATCACGTATTTCGTAACGTAGGGAGTTGGTTTTATCAAAAAGTTATAAACTTTGTGTATGGAAAACCAGCCAATATTCAGACCACCAGTTTCAGGATCATGAGAAAAGATCTGGCAGGAGCAATCCTATCCTGTCGGACTGCCAAACCTCAAATATCACCTTTGATTATTTCGATGACGGATAAAATTAAAAATATTCCGATACAGCATACTTCACGCATACAGGGAAGAAGCGGGTACGGTCCGGCGAATCTTGTGAAAACGACGCTTGAAAATATCATCAATGCGAGCACGTTTCCATTGAGATTGTTCAGTGTAGCAGGTTTTTTTTCGGCAGCAGTCAGCATGCTGCTGGCAGTTCTGTTTTTCCTGCGCTGGTTGACGGGCGGGATCGGCGTTGCGGGCTTTACAACACAGATATTACTTATCATATTTTTTGGCGGCATGACGCTGGCCGGTATTGGAGTTCTTGGTGAATATGTCGCTCGGATTATTTCCGAGATCACCGGTCCGGAACAGTTTAGAATAAAGAACGATACTGAAAGGAGACATGAATAATAGATCGTCTCCTTGATGATGCAATCATAACCCCGTTTCTTGCAGGCAGACATGAAAACGGTATATCGAAATTTCCCTGTATCGATAAAGCAAATTCCTTGAAAAAAGCTTCACAAACCCCTCTGCCGTTGATGTGATCCCGGCCTTCGTGCTCTCACAGGTCAGCCTCATTTCTTCAGCATAGCGGTCTGGTTTATATTGTCCGTCATGCCGTCAGAGTGAACGAAAAAGGCCATACTTTTGTGCCGCCGTTAATCAGTTTGATTGGGCTTGGGCATCTCCCTTTCCGATCATGCGCTGGTACCGTGGTCTTCTCAAATACCGAAAGAAATTTTCCATGTCCCCAAATAGATGCACCCACGCAAAAGGAACCACTTTATTACTTAGAATAACCTTTCTTGTTTTGTCGTTGATCATACTGATCAAAATGGTGGACTTCAAGCTCGTTTTTCACCACGTTCGCGATATTTCCCTCCTTGTCTTGGGGATTCTTGTATCCCTGGCAATACTGCAAACTTGGCTTTTAGGAATACGATGGCAACTGGTCAACCCGGACGTCTCCGGTCAACTTACCGGTGTGCAGTATTTCCGGCTGATGATGATGACGAAACCCTTCAATCTGATTATGCCTGGTGCGCTGGGCGGCGATTTCGTAAAGACGGTTCTAACTCTTAAAGCCGTTGATAATAATCGAGTGAATAATGTTATTGCTATTGTAGTGGATCGCTTTATCGGCCTCTCGTCAATCATCATAATGGGTTCAATTGCGATGTTTTTCATGAGCGACATACGGGACAAGGGGCCATTTTATGGTGTGTTCGCGATATTGGCGGCCGGTTTTGCGGTGATCCTGGTCGTGGCCGGCAATCAATGGGTGCTGCGACTGCTGGAATCCTTCTTTTCTCGACTGGGTGCTCCGGGAAAGCAAGTGATACATTTTCTGGAAACCTGGATAAACGTGTTGTCGTTTTTCAGGCTTAACTATCATCGGTTGTTGCTGGCGTTGTTGCTTTGCCTGCCGATTCATGGCCTGTCCTTTATTACGACTTACCTGCTTGCTATAAATTTAGGGATCACGGTGTCTTTCTTCGATATATGCCTCATCCTTGCGATTGTGTGGGTCATTACTTCCATTCCCATTACCATTTCGGGCGTGGGTGTGCGCGAATTGTCACTGATCTATTTTCTGTCTCTTTATGGTGTTGAAGCGGAACCCGCCACGGCCTTGTCAATCAGTTTATATATTGTCAGCATTGCCCTTGGATTTATCGGTCTTCTATTTTATTTCAGGTTCTATTCTGCCTTGAATGTCCGCAGCTAGCGAAATTTTGAACATATTGCGCTTTTTTGAAATTCCGATCTGATCTTTTTCTGCAAGATAAGGCGCTAAAGGTGAGTATGGAAAAATGACTCAAAACACGTTCGGATGGCGGTCCTTTTTGTCACTTCCCGGGATTTACGGGTATTGCCAGAATGTACTGAGACGTCCCGGTTCCCGAGCCGAACT